>Ga0056903_1000004_pt1 | contig 296269 bp, 284 predicted proteins | sample EBPBio142005_DNA_FD_55025 | JGI IMG/M metagenome (GOLD analysis project Ga0056903, IMG submission 55025) | Wastewater treatment Type I Accumulibacter community from EBPR Bioreactor in Madison, WI, USA - Reactor 1_6/14/2005_ DNA | ecosystem: Engineered > Bioreactor > EBPR > Anaerobic-Aerobic >...
AAGGATGAGTCCAACTGAGAGACTGTGTTTCCGCGGAGGGTGGGCCCACTCCGTCCGGCAGGCGATCAGTTGGACGAAGGATGAGTCCAACTGAGAGACTGGCGGGCGGAGGGGAGTATCCCGTCACGCACGCCTCGTCATCACGGTTCCGCCGTCGGAGCCCGGGGCGCCGGCCCGAAAGACTCGGGTGGGAGAGACCTCCGGACCGTTGTGATGTCCGGAAGGCAAACCCCTGTGCACATGATCTCGACCCTCACCACGGCGACGCCGGCGCTCAATCTGCCGACGTGGGCTTGGTGGCTCACCATCGGCGTGGCCATTGCCGTCCTGACCTTCGACGTCATCTGGATTGCGCGCAACCCCCACCGTCCGTCGACCAAGGAGTTGTGGCTCGCCCTCAGCCTCTACATCGGCGCGGCGATCGCCTTCGGCATCGTCATGTGGATCACCGAGGGTGGGCAATTGGCCGGCGAGTTCTTCGCCGGCTGGCTGACCGAGTACTCACTGTCGGTCGACAACCTCTTCATCTTCCTGCTGATCATGGCCAAGTTCGCTGTGCCGGAGCGCTACCAGCAGTACGCCCTGATGATCGGCATCATCATTGCGATCGTGCTGCGCGGCTTTTTCATCTGGGTGGGCGCGGCGGCCATCAACAACTTCTCCTGGGTCTTCTACATCTTCGGCGCCTTCCTCATCTACACCGCGATCAAGCTGGCCCGCGAGGGTGAGAGCGACGACGAGGAGTTCGAGGAGAACGCCTTCATGAAGGCGATGGAGCGCGTCTTCCCGGCGACCAACCAGTTCCACGGGACCAAGTCGTTCATCAAGGAGAACGGCAAGCGCTTGGCCACCCCGATGTTCTTCGTCATCTTGGCGCTGGGCACGACCGACCTGCTCTTCGCGCTCGACTCCATCCCGGCGATCTACGGTCTGACCAGAGAGCCCTACATCGTCCTGGTCGCCAACCTCTTCGCCCTCATGGGCCTGCGCCAGCTCTACTTCCTGCTCGGCGGCCTGCTCCAGAAGTTGGTCTACTTGAGTATCGGCCTGTCGGTGCTCCTCGCCTTCATCGGGGTCAAGCTCCTGCTGCACGCCCTCCACGAGAACGAGCTGCCCTTCATCAACGGTGGCGAGCACGTCAACGTCCCGGAGATCCCGATCGCCGTCTCGCTCGGGGCCATCGTCGTCATCCTCGGCGTGACCACGATCGCCAGCCTCTGGAAGTCCAAGCGGGACGCCAAGGCGATGGTGGCCGGTTCGGATTCCACCACCGACTGAGCCCGAGGCACAGCACGAGGCCGGCCCCGCGGCATACACCTTCGTATGACGCGGGGCCGTCTCGCCTCGTCAGCCGCCGGTCTCGGTGAGGTGACTCGGGGTGTCGCGGTCGCGTCGGTTGGTGCCCATGACGGTGGCGCTGGCCAGGACGACGCAGGCCATGCCGACCACTTGCCAGCCGTGGAGTGTCTGGCCGCGGCGTCCGACCGGGATCGGGTGTGGTCAGGCACGGCGGGCAGGGTATGCCGCCCACTCACCACGCTGGTGCGCTCGCCCCCATCGCGGGTCGAGCTACCGGAACTCGGCCGGGAGCATCTCGGTCGGGAAGTTCTGGAAGGCGACCGGCCGGAGGAACCTGGCGATGGCCAGGGTCCCGACCGAGGTCGTCGCCGGCGCCGAGGTGGCCGGGTACGGACCGCCGTGGACCATGGCTGATGCGACCTCGACCCCGGTGGGCCAGCCTCCCCAGAGGAGGCGACCGGCGCGATCCTCGAGCACGGGGACGAGCTCGGTGACGGCCTCCGCATCGGTCTCGGTGCCGTGAATCGTCGCGGTCAGTTGTCCCTCGAGTCCGGCCAGCACCGGCACCAGCGCGGCGAGGTCGGGGTAGCGGACGACCAGTCCGGCCGCCCCGAAGACCTCGTCGGCCAGGTCGGGGTCCGTGTCGAGGGAGGCAAGGCTCGCTGTGGCGAGCAGCGGGGCCGGGGCCAGCGGCCCTGCTGCCGAACCCTCGGCGAGGATGGACACACCCGGCGTCCGGCGCCACCGGTTGACGCCAGCGACAGCATTGGCCGCGATGCCCGGCGTCAGCATCGGTTGCCCAGCGGCCCGGGCGACCGCGGACGCGGCGGCCTCGACGAAGGCGTCTCCGGCGTCGCCGTCGGGCACGAAGATGAGGCCCGGATTGGTGCAGTACTGACCGGATTCCCGGGTCAGTGAGTCCACGTAGTCGGCTGCCAACGACGGCGCGTCCGCGAGAGCTCCGGGCAGGACGACGACGGGGTTGACCGATGACATCTCCGCGAAGACCGGGATCGGGACCTCCCGCCCGGCGGCAGCTTCGACGAGGGCAAGGCCGCCGGCCCGCGAACCGGTGAAGCCCACGGCGCGGATCCTGGGGTCGGTGACCAGGGCCTGGCCCGCAGCGGCGCCACCATGAAGCATCGCGAAGACACCCGACGGCATACCAGTGCGCTGGGCGGCGCGGACCACGGCGGTGGCGACCAACTCGGACACTCCCGGGTGGGCCGGGTGTGCCTTGACGACGACCGGGCAGCCAGCGGCCAGTGCCGAGGCGGTGTCGCCACCAGCAACCGAGAAGGCCAGCGGAAAGTTGCTCGCCCCGAAGACGGCGACCGGGCCCAGCGGCACCATGGCCATGCGCAGGTCCGGGCGAGGCAGCGGCGCACGGTCGGGCAGCGCCTGGTCGTGACGGCGCCCGAGGAAGGAACCCTCCTCGATGACCGAGGCGAAGAGGCGCAACTGGTTCGCCGTGCGGCCGCGCTCGCCGGTGGCTCGGGCGCGAGGGAGAGCGGTCTCGGCGACGACCTGATCGAGCAACTCGTCGCCCAGAGCTTCGATCTCCTCCGCCATGGCGACGAGGAAGGCGGCGCGCTCGTGCAGGGGGACAGCTCGGTATGCCGCGGCCGCCCGGTGCGCGGCCCCTGCCGCGGCAGCGATCTGGTCGGGTCCGGATTCGCGGAACTCCTGGTCGAGGTCGTCACCGCTCGTCGGGTCGACCGCGTGGAAGGCTGTGCCGTTGCCCGGCGTCCACGCGCCATCGATGAGAGTGTGTCCGGTGAGGTCCATGCTGGCAGTCCACTCCTGGGCGTCGTCTTGATCCTGCTCGGAACAAGCCCTACGGTACCAGTGCCATGTAATATTGCACAGGAGGTTCGGTGCGCGTCGCTGTCATCGGTGCCGGGATCGTGGGCGCCTGTATCGCCCGGTCCCTCGCGATGGCCGGGGTCGAGGTGGTCGTGCTCGACCGTGGTCAGGTGGGATCTGGCACGACGAGTCGCGGGGAGGGAAACATCCTCGTCTCGGACAAGGCACCCGGCCCCGAGTTGGATCTCGCTCTGGCCAGCCGCGCCCTGTGGGCCGAACTGGCCGACGACCTGGGCGCCGCGATGCTTGAGTTCGAGCCCAAGGGCGGGTTGGTGGTCGCGACCAGCGCACGGGGGCTCGACGTGCTCTCCGGTTTCTCCCGGGCCCAGCGCGAGGTGGGTGTGCGCGTGAGCGCCGTCAGTCCCGAGGAGGCCGTGGACCTCGAGCCGTGGCTGGCCACTGACCTGCCGGGGGGCTCCTTCTACGACCAGGACGCCCAGGTCCAACCCGTGATGGCCGCGGCGGCGATCCTGGCCGATGCCGTGCGGCGCGGTGCGACGTTCCGTGCCGGCGCCGAGGTGGCGGGGGTCAGGACCGGCGGTCGCGGGCAGGTGGTGGGCATCACCACCGCATCGGGCGATCGAGTCGACGTGGATGCCGTCGTCAATGCCACCGGGACGTGGGGAGGGGTGGTGGGTGAACGACTGGGCGCCCCCATCCCGGTGCTGCCCCGTCGTGGCTTCCTGCTCGTGACCGAGCCGATGCCTCGCCGGGTCGAGCACAAGGTGTACTCGGCAGATTATGTGGACAACGTGGCAGCCTCGACCGAGGGCCTCGAGACCTCGTGCGTGGTGGAGGGCACTCAGGGCGGGACGATCCTCATCGGCGCCAGTCGCGAGCGGGTCGGCTTCGACCAGACGATGAATCCGGGCATCGTCCGGGCGTTGGCTGAGCAGGCCGTCCGGATCTTCCCCTTCCTGGCCGATGTGCAACTGCTCCGGGTCTACCGCGGTTTCCGTCCCTACTGTCCGGACCACCTCCCCGTGATCGGACCCGACCCGCGCGTGCCCGGGATCCTCCACGCCTGTGGGCATGAGGGGGCGGGCATCGGCCTGGCGACAGCGACAGGTGCCCTCATCGCGTCACACCTCACCGGCAGCGGGTTCGTCGTCGACCCCGGGCCCTACCTGCCCGACCGACTCATCGATGGGAGGACGCCATGACCTTCAGCTTCGATGGGAACCAGATCCCCTTCGTCGCGGGCCAGACGGTGGGCGCCGCCCTCGTGGCTGCCGGCATTGTCAGTTGGCGCACGACGCGGGTCGAGGGTCGACCGCGCGGGATCTTCTGTGGCATCGGTGTGTGCTTCGACTGCTTGATCACCGTTGCGGGACAGCCGAATCAGCGCGCCTGCCTCGTCCTCGCCAGCCAGGGTCTCGATGTCACCACGCAGGAGGGGACCGGTCATGAGGAGTGACCTCGTCGTCATCGGCGGAGGGCCGGCCGGGATGGCTGCCGCTGCCACCGCGCTGGCCGGCGGATTGCGTGTCACGTTGCTCGACTCCGGCCGGACGCTCGGCGGCCAGTACTGGCGACACCCGGCCCCCGGGTCGGTCCCCACGGGTGACCATCTGCATCATGACCTCACGACCTATCGCGCCCTGGTCGATGTCCTCGACGCCCATCGCGTGGCCGGCACGCTCGATCTGCTTCTCTCCCACCACGTCTGGACTGCAGTCGCCGATGAGGACGGGTTCGCCGTGCACGTTCTCGATCGGTCCGGGACGGCGGGCTCCGAGGTCGCCGAGGTCATCCGGGGGCGACAGCTTGTCATCGCCACCGGCGCCTTCGATCGGCAACTGCCCTTTCCCGGCTGGGACCTCCCCGGTGTGTTCACAGCCGGTGGTCTCCAAGCACTCCTCAAGGGCAACGGGGTCGCTGCAGGCTCGCGCGTCGTGGTCGCCGGGACGGGGCCCTTCCTCCTGCCGGTCGCGACGGCGGTGGCCGACAGCGGTGCCCGCGTCCTGGCTGTCTGTGAGGCCAACTCCCCGACGCGTTGGGGCCGTCGTGTGGGTGCCGTTGTCCGCTCGCCCGCCAAGGCGATCGAAGGGGCGGGGTATGCCGTCGCGCTGGCACGCCACCGCATCCCGGTCCGGACGTCCACCGTGGTGGTCGCCGCCCATGGGCAGGCTCGTCTCGAGGCGGTCACCCTTGCGGCTGTCGACGGGGTAGGCCGGGTCCGTCCGGGCACCGAACGACGGGTGGTCGTCGACGCCTTGGGCGTCGGGTGGGGATTCGTGCCCCAACTCGACCTGGCGATCACCCTCGGCTGCCGACTGCTCGAATGGGTCGACGGCAATCACGTCGCCGAGGTCGACGCCGGCCAACGGTCATCGGTGGCCGGGGTGTTGGTCGCCGGTGAACTGACCGGCATCGGTGGCGCTGCCCTTGCCCTGCGCGAGGGCCAACTGGCCGGCGAGAGCGTGCTGGCGGACGCCGGTCGACCTCCTGCGACGGCACCGGCCCGACTGGTGCAGGTGCGGCGAGAGGTGGAGCGGTTGCGAGCGTTTGCGCGGGCCATGGCTGAGGCCCACCCGGTGCCGCAGGCGTGGACGACCTGGGTGCAGGACGACACCATCGCCTGTCGCTGTGAGGAGGTGCCCGCGGGCCGGGTTCGCGCCGCCGTGGCGGCGGGCGCGTCGGACGCCCGGCAGGTCAAGCAGTTGACCAGGGCCGGAATGGGTTGGTGCCAGGGCCGGATGTGTGGGTATGCCGCGACCTGCCTCGCGCACGAAGGTCCGGACGGGCCCGGGGACCGGCGCCCTGTGGACGGTGGCCCCACGGCATACGCCCCGGTGGAGCGATTGGTGGCGACGCCCATCCCGCTGGGTGCTCTCGCGGCGGCAGAGTTCGAGGCGAAGGGCAACAGTGCAATGTAATATTGCACTCTTCGGGATTTTGCCCTACCGTGTGTGCAGGCGCGATGACGCGCAGCGCGACCAGCGAGGAGAGAGACGTTCGATGAGCGAGACCCGCAAGCCCTGGCATGGAGTCCTGGTCGCGACCAGCCTCCAGTTCAACGACGACTTGAGCATCGACTTCGGCGCCTACGGCGAGAACGTCGCCTGGCTGGCCGAGCAGGGCCTGCACGGTGTCGCTCCGAACGGTTCGCTGGGGGAGTACCAGACGCTGACCGACGAGGAGCGCGACCAGGTCGTCCGGACCGCGGTCGAGAATGCGCCTGAGGGCTTCACCGTCATGCCGGGTGTCGGTGCCTACGGCGGCCTTCAGAGCAAGCGCCACGCCGAGGTGGCCCGCGACCTGGGCTGTCAGGCCGTCATGGGCCTGCCGCCGAACGCCTACCGCACCGACGAGCGTTCGCTGCTGGAGCACTTCGAGCTCATCGCCTCCGCTGGCCTGCCGGTCACGGCCTACAACAACCCGATCGACACCAAGACCGACCTCACGCCGCCGATCCTGGCCAAGCTCTACGACGAGGGCTTCATCGTCGGTGTCAAGGAGTTCTCCGGCGACGTCCGCCGTTGCTACGAGATCTCCGAACTGGCCCCGGGCCTGGACCTCATGATCGGCACCGACGACACGGTGCTCGAGGTGGCCCTGGCCGGCGCCAAGGGCTGGGTTGCGGGCTACCCGCAGGTCTTCCCGCAGGCGACCCTGGCCCTCTACGAAGCCTCGCTCGCGGGTGACCTCGAGACCGCCCTCCCGCTCTACCGCCAGCTCCACTCCGTGCTGCGCTGGGACTCCAAGACCGAGTTCATCCAGGCGATCAAGCTCGGCCAGGACATGATCGGTCGCAACGGTGGCACCTGCCGCCCGCCGCGTCAGCCGCTCACGCCGGAGCAGGAGCAGGTCGTCCGCCGCGAGACCCAGGCGCTCATCGACGCCGGGGTCAAGTAGTCCATGCGGAGCTCGGTCGTCTACCACGCGGTCGACTCGCACACCGAGGGGATGCCGACGCGCGTCATCACCGGCGGCGTCGGCGTCCTCCCGGGGGCGACGATGTTCGAGCGGCGGCAACGGTTCGTCGCCGAGCGTGACGACCTGCGCACCCTGCTCATGTGTGAGCCTCGCGGGCACGCCGCGATGTCGGGTGCGATCCTGCAGCCGCCGACCCGCCCTGACGCGGACTTCGGCGTCCTCTACATCGAGGTGTCCGGTTGCCTGCCGATGTGTGGGCACGGCACGATCGGCGTCGCGACCGTCCTGGTCGAGACCGGCATGGTCGAGGTCACCGAGCCCGAGACGGTCATCCGCCTCGACGCGCCGGCCGGGCTCGTCACCACTCGCGTCAAGGTCAAGGACGGCAAGGCCGAGTCGGTCACCCTCGAGAACGTCGCGTCCTACAGCCACGCCCTCGACCAAGCCGTCGAGGTCGCCGGCTTCGGTGAGGTCCGCTACGACATCGCCTACGGCGGCAACTTCTACGCCTTCGTCCACCTAGAGGACCTCGGCATCGAGTTCGACCGACGCAACGGCCAACAAATGCTCGAGGCCGGTCTGGCCATCATGGACGCGATCAACGAGCAGAATCCCGTCGCCCACCCGGAGAACCCCGAGATCAACGTGTGCCACCACGTCTACCTCGAGGCCCCGGGCTCGACCGCTCAGCACAGTCGGCACGCCATGGCCATCCACCCCGGGTGGTTCGACCGGTCGCCGTGCGGCACCGGCACAAGTGCCCGGATGGCCCAACTCCACGCGCGCGGGCTGCTCGCCGCGGACACCGACTTCGTCAACGAGTCCTTCATCGGCTCCCGCTTCGTCGGTCGGATCATCGGTGAGACCACCGTGGGCGACCGGCCCGCCATCCTGCCGACCGTCACCGGCCGCGCCTGGATCACGGGCACTGCGCAGTACCTGCTCGACCCGAGCGACCCCTTTCCTGCCGGGTTCGTGCTCTAGGCCCGATCCCGGTCACGGCCCGGTCACGACTGCACCACAACGCGTGACAGGGCCAGCGCCACTCCCTAGGGTTTGGTGCAATGTCACACAGTGCCGTGTGGGCACTGCGGTGTGGACTGCACGGGACATCCGTCCCGGGTGGAGGACGATGGCCACGGTGTTGGCCAGGAAGTAGGACGTCATGACCAACCCGATCCGGCGCGGAGGCACCCTCCTCGCAGCGGCCACGCTCACCCTCGGGCTCGCTGCCTGCGGTGGCGGCCTCTCGGATTCCTCGTCGAGTTCGGACTCCGGCTCGGCCGGGGGGGACATCAAGCTCGGCATGCTCACCCCCCTCAGCGGCTCCTCCGCCGCCATCGGTCCGTACATGAAGAACGGCGCCCAGATGGCCGTCGACGAGATCAACGCCGCCGGTGGCGTCGACGGGCGCAAGCTCAGCCTGACCGTCGAGGACGAGGCCTGCGACCCGAAGACTGCCGCGGCCGGCGCCGCCAAGTTGGTCACCGCGAAGATCAACATCTCGGTCGGGGGCTACTGCTCGGGTGCCACGCTGCCGACCCTCACGATCTTCGAGAAGGCCAACATCCCGATGCTCATTCCGGCGGCCAACTCCGCCGACCTGCTCAAGGGCAGCCTCAAGAACGTCTTCCTCATCAACGGCACGGGCATCCAGCAGGCCCAGGCCGCGGCTGACTTCATCAAGGCCGAGGGCTCCAAGGCCGTCGCCCTCGTCGATGACAACACGTCGTACTCCAAGGACATCACCACGCGCGCCGCGGAGAACCTCAAGACCGCGGGCGTGACCGTCGCCAACCAGCAGTCGGTGACCGCCGGTGAGTCGGACTACTCCGGCGCCGTCACGGCGATCACCCGGGCCAACTCCGACTTCGTCTACTGGACCGGCTACTACCAGGAGGGCGGTCTGCTCATCAAGCAGCTCCGCGCGGCGGGCTACACCGGCAAGATCATGGTGGCCGACGGCTCCGTCGACAAGCAGCTCGTCGACATCGCCGGTGAGGCCAACGCCCAGGGTGTCTTCGCGACGATGACCCAGACGCCGTCCACCATCCCCGGTGGCGAGAAGTGGATCGCCGACTACAAGGCGAAGTTCAACGCCGACCCCGGCCCCTACTCGACGCAGTCCTACGACGCGGTGCGCGTCGCGGCCGAGGCGGTCAAGAAGGCCGGCTCCACCGATGGCGCCAAGGTCATCACCGCTCTCGAGGGCATCGACAACTTCAAGATCTTCTCGGGCAACCTCAAGTTCACGCCGGAGCACACCCTGAGCGAGGGTGGCTTCGACATCCTCGTGGTCAAGGGCACCGACTTCGTCCTGAACAAGTGAGCTGACGGCCGGGTCCGCGGGCATCCCGCGGGCCCGGCCTCCCAGCAGTCGGCGTATGCCGTGCCGCCCCTTCCGCTGAGCCGCCCGGCATCCGCACTTTCGTCCCGTCTCCCCACGCACGTCGGCCCGACATCGAGGACCCATGGACTATTTCCTGCAACTGGTGCTGAACGGACTGTTCGTCGGCGCCTTCTATGCCCTCGTCGCGCTGGGCTACACGATGGTCTACGGGATCATCAAGCTGCTGAACTTTGCCCATGGCGACATCTACATGGTGGGCGGCTTCGTCGGCTTCACCATGCTCACGGCCGCGTCCGGAGCCATGGGCGCCAAGGGCGGGCTGCTCCTGCTCATCGCCGTCATGGTGCTCGCGATGCTCACCACCGGCACGCTCGGCCTGATCATCGAGCGGATCGCCTATCGGCCGCTTCGGGGCGCACCCCGCCTGTCGATCCTCATCACGGCCGTCGGCGCGAGTTTCTCGCTCGAGTACGGCATCGCCCTGGCCTATGGCCCCAATCCGCGCGCCTATCCCGTGGGCATGGGGACGGGGTCCTTCAACGTCTTCGGTGTGCGGATCTCGACCGGCCAATTGATCATGGTCGTCATCGCGGTGATCCTCATGATCGCCCTCGACACCCTCGTGCGCCGGACTCGCTCGGGTCGCGCCATGCGGGCCATCTCGCAGGACCCCAGGGCCTGCCTCCTCATGGGCGTCAACGTCGACTCGGTCATCGCCCGGACCTTCTTCCTCGGCTCGGCGCTGGCAGGCGCTGCTGGCGTCATGGCCGGTGCCTACTACGGGAAGATCGACTTCCTCATGGGCTTCATCATCGGGCTCAAGGCCTTCACTGCCGCCGTCATCGGAGGCATCGGCAACATTCGTGGCGCAGTCCTGGGTGCCATCGTGCTCGGCCTCCTCGAGTCCTTCGGCACCGCGTGGCTCGGGAGTCAGTGGCGTGACGTCTTCGCCTTCGGCTTCCTCATCCTGTTCCTCACCGTCAGACCCACCGGCTTGCTCGGCGAACGAGTGACGGAGCGTGTGTGATGAGCGACCAGACCCCCAAGGAGCCGGACGTGAAGGGCACTGACGCCCCCGAGGAGAGTTCGGCCTTCGTGCGGGCCGTCGATGAGCGTGGAGCGGCCAATGTCGGACTCGCCGGCGCCGGCCTGACCCCGACGAGTCGCTCCAAGAGTCACCAGACGGCGGCCTCCAAGGCGCTCGCGAGTCCGTGGTTCGCGCTGACCGTCGCTGTCGTGGCGCTCGCCCTGCCCTACATCAACAGTCAGGCCTACACCCTGCGGATCGCGACCGATGCGCTCATCTTCATCATGCTCGCGGTCGGCCTCAACATCGTGGTCGGCTACTGCGGTCTGCTCGACCTCGGCTATGCCGCCTTCTTCGCCATCGGCGCCTACACGGCTGGCTTCCTCGCCACGGCCAAGAGCATGCCCATGTGGGCGACGATCCCCTTCGTCATCCTGGCGGCCGTCGCGGGCGGCATCATCATCGGTGGCCCCACGCTGCGGCTGCGCAGTGACTACCTGGCCATCGTCACCCTCGGCTTCGGCGAGATCATTCGCATCACGGCCAACAACCTCGACGTCACCGGAGGACCCAACGGGCTCTTCGGAATTCCCGACTTCGGGGAGTTCGGGCTGCGTTCCGACGTCGCAATCTACTGGACGACAGCGGTCGTCGTGATCCTCGCGGTCATCGCCTCCTCTCGCTTGGGTCGAGGGCGGCTCGGACGGGCCTGGCGCTTCGTCCGGGAGGACGAGGATGCGGCCGAGGCGATGGGCATCCACACCTACAAGGTCAAATTGGCGGCCTACATCACCGGTGCCATCTTCGGGGGGCTCGCAGGGGTGCTCTTCGCGGTGCACCAGACGGCGATCTCGCCGCCCAGCTTCAACTTCCTCTGGTCGGCGCTCATCCTCATGGCCGTCGTGCTGGGCGGCATGGGCTCCACACCCGGTGTCGTCGTGGGCGCCCTCGTCATCTCGTTGCTGCCCGAATTGCTCCGTGGTGCCGAGAACTGGCGCTACTTCATCTTCGGTGTGCTCCTCATCATCGTCATGATCTTCCGCCCGCAGGGCATCTGGCCCTACACCCCGACGGAGCAGGCGGTGAAGAAGTCCCTCTTCGGACGGCTCAAGGGTGGCGACTCGGACAACGACGGTCGACGTAGTGCCGACTCGACGACCGAGGAGGTGGCCCGATGAGCGCTGTGGTGCTCGACGTCAAGGGGCTCTCCGTCGCCTTCGGTGGTGTGCAGGCCGTGGACGGGCTGACCTTCCAGGTACGCGAGGGGGAGGTGCTCTCGGTCATCGGTCCCAACGGGGCGGGCAAGACGAGTGCCTTCAACTGCATCACCGGGTTCTACAAGCCGCAGTCCGGGCAGGTGGCCTTCAAGGGTGACGACATCACCGGTGGTCGCCCGGCGAACATCGCGGCCAAGGGCATCGCCCGTACCTTCCAGAACCTCCGCCTCTTCGGAGAGCTCACGGTCCTGGACAACGTGCGCGCCGGCACCCATGTCCGACTGCGGCAGAACGCCTTTGACGCCATCCTGCGCACCCCGCGCTACCGCCGCTCGGAACAACTGGCCACGGACGAGTCCAACAAGTGGCTCGACTTCGTGGGGATCAGGTCTGACCGCACGGCGCAGGTGCGCAACCTGCCTTACGGCGAGCAGCGTCGAGTCGAGATCGCTCGTGCGTTGGCGCGCGAGCCACAGATGCTGCTCCTCGACGAGCCTGCGGCCGGCCTCAATCACAACGAGAAGGAGGAGTTGCTCGCGCTGCTCCGCCGGATCAGTGGGTTGGGCATCGCCGTCGTCCTCATCGAGCACGACATGGGCCTGGTCATGGAGGTGTCGGACCGGATCGTCGTGCTGTCCTATGGCAAGGAGATCGCCGACGGCACTCCGGCGGAGATCCGCGCCAACCCCGACGTCATCGAGGCCTACCTCGGCGTCGAGGACAGCAGCGTGCGCGACGAGGCCGAGCGGATCGCCGCGGCCGCTGGACAGGAGGAGGCGTGATGCCCAACGTTCTCGAGATCAAGGACCTGCACGTTGCCTACGGCAAGGTGCAGGCACTCTCCGGCCTCAACCTCACGGTGGGCGGCGGCGAGATCGTCTCCCTCCTCGGCAACAACGGAGCGGGCAAGTCCACGACCGTCTCGACCATCTCGGGCGTCGTGCGCTCCCAGGCGGGAAGCATCAGTGCCTTCGGGCAGGACATCACCCGCGCCACGCCGTGGTCGATCGTCGAGAGTGGGGTGATCCAGGTGCCCGAGGGCCGACGGATCTTCTCCCGCCTCACGGTCCACGAGAACCTCCAACTGGGCGGCTACTCGGTCAAGGACACAGCCCTCATCGACCAACGGATGGCCGAGGTCTATGACCTGCTCCCGCGCCTCAAGGACCGGATGCGCCAGCAGGGTGGCACTCTCTCCGGCGGCGAGCAGCAGATGCTGGCCATCGGACGGGCGATGATCGCCGGACCCAAGCTGATCATGCTCGACGAGCCGTCGATGGGCTTGGCGCCGCTCATGGTCGCCCAGGTCATGGAGGTCATCACCTCGGTCAACCAGGCCGGGGCGTCGGTCCTGCTCATCGAGCAGAACGCCCGGGCCGCCCTCAAGGTCGCCCATCGCGGCTACGTCCTGGACTCCGGCAAGGTCACCCTCGAGGGCAGCGCCGCTGAGCTGCGGCAGGACCCGCAGGTGGTGGCGGCCTACCTCGGGGCCTGAGTCATGGAGACGTACCGGACCGAGGACTATCACACGGCGGGCGAGCCCTTCCGGATTGTCGTCGAGGGGGCCCCCGACCTGCCCGGAGTCACGGTCGGCGATCGTCGGGCTGCTGCCGTGGAGGACCCGACCGCGCAGCGGGTGCGCGCCATCCTCTGCAGCGAGCCACGCGGCCACGCCGACATGTACGGCGGCTTCATCACCCCACCCGATGACGAGGACGGCGACTTCGGAGTCCTCTTCTGGCACAAGGACGGCTTCTCCACGGCCTGCGGCCACGGCACCATTGCCCTCGGCGTGTGGGCGGTCGAGAGCGGCAGAATCCCGAGGCAGGACAGCGGGACTCGTGAGGTGGTCATCGATGTTCCCTCTGGGCGGGTCCGTGCGCGCGTCCGCTTCGAGGGAGGCGAGGTCGCCGACGTCACCTTCGTCAACGTCCCCAGCTGGGTCCAGGCCACAGGTCTTCCCGTGGTCACCTCGCACGGACCGGTCACCGTCGACGTCGCCTTCGGCGGGGCCATGTATGCCGTCCTGCCGGCTGCCGCTGTGGGCCTCGACGTCGTGCCGGGGGATTACAACGCCCTGATCTCCGTGGGCCGCGAGATCCGGGACCAGCTCAACGACAGCGGAGTCATCGCGCATCCTGACGACGAGCGTCTCTCCGATGTCTACGGCACCATCTTCACGGCTCCCGGATCGTCCGGGGAGCCGCACCATCACCGCAATGTCACCGTCTTCGCCGACGGTGAGGTCGACCGGTCACCCTGTGGCTCCGGGACCGCAGCCCGACTCGCGCACTTGGTTCTCCTTGGCGAGTTCGGTCCCGACGACGAGTTGCGCCACGAGTCGATCATCGGCACGACTTTCACCGGTCGCGTCGTGGGGGAGACCACTCTGCACGGGAGGCGGGCCGTTCTCCCTGAGGTGACCGGCACGGCATACCGGGTGGGCAGTTCAGAGTTCACCATCGACCCGCGCGACGACCTCGTGCCGGGATTCGTGTTGCGATGAAACGGGATTCGATGACGGAGATCGAGACGTCCACCGAGGAGGATGCAGGAACACTGCAGTTGCCCTCCTTCCACCATCAGTCCAGCTTGCGTGAGCAGGTGGCCGACGCGCTGCGCGCGCACCTCGTCTCGGGTCGGATGCGGCCCGGGGTGCTCTACTCGGCGCCGAAACTGGCAGCTGAGTTCGGGGTGTCCGCGACTCCGGTGCGCGAGGCCATGCTCGACCTTGTGAGCGAGGGCCTCGTGGATGTGGTGCGCAACAAGGGTTTTCGCGTCACCCACCTCAGTGATGCCGAGCTCGACGCGATGGCCGAGTTGCGTGCACTGATCGAGGTGCCGGTCATGGGCATGATCGCCGAATCGTGTGAGGGAGAGCGGATCCCGGCCGTCAAAGCGCTTCGCAAGGTCGCCGATGCCATCACCGATGCGGCGGCACGCAAGGACCTGGTGGCCTACATCGAGCTGGACACGGAGTTCCATCTGCGCTTTCTCGAATTGCACGGCAATGCGCACATCGTCGCCGTCATCCGCGACCTCCGCCGCCGCTCGAGGCTCTATGGACTGGAGGACCTCGCTGGCACCGGCCTCATGCTGCGACTGTGCGAGGAGCACCAGCAGATGGTCGATGCCGCCCTGGAGCGGGACGGCGAGACGATGAGAACCCTCATGGCACAACACATTGGCCACGTCCGGTCGGTCTGGGCCGGCCGAGACGTCGAGCAGTGACCCTTCGCCTGACGCCGGTCGAGCAGGCCATGCTCGACGGGTCCGAAGGGGAGGGCGTCGCACTGGCGATGCGCATCGTGACCGGGCTGGCTCGCGTGCGAGGGGCAGAGGAGTTGGTCGACGTCACCGGCGCCCACATCGACTCATGCCTCTATCACGGTCGAGCCGGACTGGACTTCGCCGAGAAGCTCGTCGACCTCGGTGCGCGGGTCCGGGTCCCCACGACCCTCAATGTCGGCTCCCTCGACCTGCTGCATCCGGGCACAGTCCGCGCCGACGCCGAGCACCCCGAACTGCTCACGGCCGGGCGGGCTCTCATGGATGCCTATGTGGCGCTCGGGGCCAGGACCACTTTCACCTGCGCTCCCTATCAGGTCGATGCGCGGCCCGCCGTGGGAGAGCACGTGGCCTGGGCGGAGTCCAACGCCATCGTCTTCGCCAACTCGGTGCTCGGTGCCCGCACCGACCGCTACGGCGACTTCCTCGACATCAGCGCGGCAATCACCGGTCGTGCGCCGAGGGCCGGATTCCACCTCGACGAGGCCCGCCGGGCCGACGTCGTCCTCGACGTCACGGCCGTCGCGCCGGAGCGATGGCACGACGAGGCCTGGTATGCCGTGCTCGGTTACCTCCTGGGTCGCCAGGCCCGGTCACGGGTGGCGGCGATCGTCGGCCTGCCAGCGACAACGAGCGAGGACGACCTCAAGGCGCTCGGGGCGGCCGCGGCCTCGTCCGGTGGCGTCGGAATCTTCCATGCGGTGGGGGTCACGCCGGAGGCTCCGATGCTGGAGAGCGTTCTGGCGCACTCGGATCCGGCCGTTCACAAGCTCTCGGACGCCGATCTGGAAGCGGGTCGACGCGAGCTCTGCACCGCCGACGGGGGTCGCATCGACGCCGTGAGCCTGGGCACGCCACACGCGTCGCTGGCCGAGATCCGTGCGTTGACCGAGGAGGTGGAGCGGACCCGCACCACCGTGGCCACGGGCGTCACGGCATACCTCTCGACGGGGCGAGGTGTGCTAGCCCTGGCCGAGGCAGCGGGCCTGATCGCACCGCTCGAGCGTGCCGGCTTCCGGATCGTCGTCGACACCTGCACCTACCTCGTCCCGATCCTGCCCGCCGGAACCAGGGTGGTCATGACGAACTCCGGCAAATGGGCGCACTATGCCCCCGGCAACCTCGGGATCGACGTCGTGATCGGCACGCTCGCCGAGTGCGTGCGGGCCGCCGGGGCCGGTCGGGTGGTCCTTGATGACTGAGGTGCGCGCCCATGCCCTGACCCGGGGGGAGGGATCCGGCCCGATGATCCGGCTCGCTGAGCCGGTGTCCTTCTGGGGCGGCGTCGACCACCGCGGCACGATCATCGATCGACACCACCCAGACCACGGGGTGAAGCTGTCGGGGGCAGTCCTCGTGATGACGGGGGGCCGCGGCTCGTCCTCGGCCACGTCGGTTCTGGCAGAACTGGTGCGCACCGGCAACGGCCCCGTGGCGATCATCCTCGAGGAGGCCGACGCGATTCTCGCTCTGGGGGCCATGGTGGCCGACGAGCTCTACGCGATCGCCCTGCCGATCGTGCGTGTGCAGTCGGTGTCGGACCTGCCATGGGTCGATGAAGTGGTCACGGTGTGGTCCGACGTGTCGACCGGTCGGGCTGGCATCCGTCAGTGAATTGAGCTGTCCCCCAACGATGAGGGGGAGGATCGCCGATCACCAACCGCGTTCTGCCCACTCGGCCAGATGCGGACGCTCGGCGCCGAGGGTGGTGTCGCCGCCGTGACCGGGGTAGATCCAGGTGTCATCGTCGTACCGGTCGAAGATCTTCGCCGTGACATCGCGATACAGATCGTCGAAGGACTGAGAAGGGTCGTTGCGCGTCGCTCCGACCCCGCCGGGGAAGAGCGTGTCACCGGTGAAGACATGGGCGTGACCGGTCGGGTCGCGGTAGGCCAGGACGACCGAGGCCGCGGTGTGGCCGCTGACGATGGCGACGTCGAGTGACAAGTCGCCCAGGCTGATTCGGTCGCCATCCACGAGGCGTACGGTCGGCGCGACCGGCAAGCCCTCGGCGTCGAGGTCTCCGGCATAGGTCACGGCACCGGTCGCCTCCGCGACGTCGGTGAGCGCGCGTGTGTGGTCCCAGTGACGATGGGTGGTGACGAGGTGGTGCAAGGAGCCGGTGCCCTCGGCGACGAGGGTCAGGCACCGCTGCGGGTCATCGGCCGCGTCGATGAGGAGTTGGTCGCCCGTTGCCCGGCAGGTGAGCAGGTAGACGTTGTTGTGCATGGGCGACACCGACATCTTGCGAATGGTCAGGTCGGGCAGTTCCCGCACATCGGAAGGACCACCCGGGGTCACGTCGCCGGTGTAGGTCATCGCCCCTCCGGAAGGGTGGGTGGGTTGTCCTGGTCGATTCCGTCGGGTATGCCGCGAGCCAACCACGCCAGAACCCCCGCCCGGGTGCCGGTCACGTCGGCCGAGCCGTCACCCACGGCCCACGCGTCGCCCTCCGTGGTCCGGATCGTCAGGCCGGGCACATGAGGTGCGCCTCGCAGCCGAGTGATCTCGTCGGCCAGGAAGGTAGCCACCAGGTCGTCGGGCAGGTCCCCGAAGGTGGGTCCCGCGTCGAGGTCGACGTGGTGATAGACAACTTCGCGCAGGCGCATGAAGGGGAGATTGCGAGCATGGAAGGACGGGCCGCCGGGCGTGCGTTCGACGCGGGTGCCCCCGAGGTCACCGGAGAGGCCGGCGAGCGCCTCGTCGACCGCGCGGGCGGTGCCGCCGAGATCGGCCAGGATGAAGTCTCGGCTGCGGGCGGCCCCCGCCTCGATGTCGGCGTCACGGCTCTGAGCCGAGTCGTACATCGTCTCCCCGGAGCCTCCGGCCGCTCGCACCAGGCGCATGAGACCGTCGGCGTTGCGCGCCAGGTGACTGAGCACGTGAGCCCGGGACCAGCCGCCGCAGAGGCTGGGCGCAGCCAAGTCGTCCATCTCTGCCGCGGTGGCGAGCAGTGCTGTGGTGGCAGCGGGCAGGTGATCGAGGGGGGAGAGGTCCGCTGTCATGCTGGGTACGTTACCGGCGGATGAAGGCTGTCGGTGCTGCCACCTACAGTTGTGCTCGTGACTTCTGCCCCTGCCGCTCGACGGACCGGAGCCCACCTTCACGACCGCTTGATCGTGCGTGGCGCACGTGAGCACAACCTGCGTGACATCTCGGTCGACCTGCCTCGGGACGCGCTCGTCGTGTTCACCGGGCTGTCCGGGTCGGGCAAGTCCTCGCTCGCCTTCGACACGATCTTCGCCGAGGGCCAGCGCCGCTATGTCGAGTCCTTGTCCGCCTACGCGCGCCAGTTCCTCGGGCAGATGGACAAGCCCGATGTCGACTTCATCGAGGGTCTGTCGCCGGCGGTCTCGATCGACCAGAAGTCGACGAACCGCAACCCTCGCTCCACCGTGGGCACGATCACCGAGGTCTACGACTACCTTCGTCTGCTCTTCGCCCGCGCCGGTCGCCCCCACTGCCCGGTCTGCGGCGAGCCGATCACTCGGCAGACGCCGCAACAGATCGTCGACCGCCTGCTCGAGCTGCCGGAGCGCACCCGCTTCCAAGTGCTGGCTCCCGTCGTCCGGGCGCGCAAGGGCGAATTCGTGGACCTCTTCGCCGAGTTGCAGGCCAAGGGGTTTGCGCGGGCGCGAGTCGACGGCGCGGTGGTCAGTCTCACCGAGCCCCCGATGTTGGAGAAGCAGGTCAAGCACACCATCGACGTGGTGGTCGATCGCCTCGTCGCCAAGGGCGGGGATCGGTCGGCCAAGCAGCGACTCACGGACTCGGTCGAGACCGCGCTCGGTCTGGCTGGCGGCATCGTCGTCATCGAGTTCGTCGATGTCCCTGAGGGCTCGGATCAGCCGCGCGAACGTCGCTTCAGCGAACGGATGGCGTGTCCCAACGATCACCCCCTCACGATGGACGAGATCGAGCCGCGGTCCTTCTCCTTCAACAGTCCGTTCGGTGCCTGCCCGAAGTGCACCGGGATCGGGACCGAGCTCGAGGTCGACCCGGAGCTGATCGTCCCCGACGAGGACCTCTCCCTGGCCCAGGGCGCGGTGGCGCCTTGGGCGGCAACCAGTGGGGCGTCGGAGTACTTCCAGAGAGTCCTCACGGCGCTTGCCCAGGAGATGTCCTTCTCGATGGACGCGCCGTGGCGCTCCCTGCCCCAACGGGCGAAGGACGCCATCCTCAGTGGGCGCAACCACAAGGTCCACGTCAAGTACCGCAACCGGTATGGACGTGAGCGTTCGTACTCGACCGGCTTCGAGGGCGCGGTGCCGTTCGTCAAGCGGCGGCATGCGGAGACCGACTCCGACTGGAGCCGGGAACGCTATGAGGGCTTCATGCGGCAGATCCCCTGCCCGCAGTGCGGCGGCAGCCGGCTCAAGCCGGAGTCGCTGGCCGTGCTCATCGGTGGCCGCTCGATCGCGGACGTCTCTGCGCTGTCGATCAAGGATGCCGCGGCGTTCTTCGATGACGTCGACTTCACCGACCGCGAGCGGCAGATCGCCGAGCGGGTCATCAAGGAGGTCAACGCCCGGCTCGGCTTCCTGCTCGATGTGGGCCTGGACTACCTGAGCCTGGACCGGGCCGCGGCGACTCTCTCCGGCGGGGAGGCCCAACGCATCCGATTGGCCACCCAGATCGGTTCCGGCCTGGTCGGCGTGCTCTACGTCCTCGACGAGCCCAGCATCGGTCTGCACCAGCGCGACAACCACCGGTTGATCGAGACCCTGACGCGGTTGCGGGACCTGGGGAACACCCTCATCGTCGTCGAGCACGACGAGGACACGATCGCCACCGCCGACTGGGTGGTCGACATCGGTCCGGGTGCCGGCGAGCACGGCGGCGAGGTCGTTCACTCGGGCACGGTCAAGGACCTGCTGGCGCACCCGACCTCGATGACCGGCAAGTACCTCTCGGGTCGGCTCGAGATCGAGACGCCCTCCGTGCGTCGCCCCCAGGAGAAGGGACGCGAGGTCACGGTGGTCGGCGCGCGCGAGCACAACCTGCGGGATGTCACCGTGTCCTTCCCGTTGGGCAACCTGGTCGCGGTCACCGGGGTCTCCGGTTCCGGCAAGTCCACTCTCGTCAACGACATCCTCTACACGGTGCTCGCGAACAAGCTCAACGGCGCCCGGCAGGTGCCCGGTCGCCACAAGTCGGTCACCGGACTCGAGCACCTCGACAAGGTCGTCCACGTCGACCAGAGCCCCATCGGGCGGACGCCACGCTCGAATCCGGCGACCTACACCGGCGTCTTCGACCACATCCGCAAACTCTTCGCCACGACCACCGAGGCCAAGGTCCGCGGCTACCAACCCGGTCGGTTCAGTTTCAATGTCAAGGGCGGCCGCTGTGAGGCATGTTCTGGCGACGGCACGATCAAGATCGAGATGAATTTCCTCCCGGATGTCTACGTCCCGTGCGAGGTCTGCCACGGAGCCCGCTACAACCGCGAGACCCTCGAGGTCCACTTCAAGGGCAAGACGATCGCCGACGTCCTCAACATGCCGATCGAGGAGGCCGCCGAGTTCTTCGCTGCGGTCCCGGCCATTGCACGGCACATGGAGACGCTCGTCCAGGTGGGTCTGGGCTATGTCCGGCTCGGACAACCGGCGCCGACGCTGTCCGGTGGTGAGGCCCAGCGCGTGAAGTTGGCATCCGAGCTGCAGAAGCGCTCCACCGGTCGCACCATCTACGTTCTCGACGAGCCCACGACGGGCCTGCACTTCGAGGACATTCGCAAGCTCCTCGGGGTCATCCAGGGGCTGGTCGACAAGGGAAACACGGTCATCGTGATCGAGCACAACCTCGACGTGATCAAGAGCGCCGACTGGATCATCGACCTCGGTCCTGAGGGCGGGTCAGGCGGCGGATTGGTCATCGCCGAGGGGACCCCGGAGGAGGTCGCGAACGACCCGGCCTCCCACACCGGGCGCTTCTTGGCCCCCGTGCTCGCCCGGACGGCGCGCACCATCACCCGGCCCACGGGCTCGGCTCGCGGGGCCGGGGCAAAGTCCGTGACCAAGCGGCCGGCTGCCACGGACTCCTCGGCGGGAACCCGTGGCCAGACCGCCGCGGCTCCACGAACTGCCGCGGCCAAGAAGGCGCCGGCGAAGCCGGCAGTGCCCAAGAAGCCGGCGGTCAAGAAGTCGACTGCCGCCAAGGGCACAACCGCCCTCCACGGCACGAGCCGGGCAGCCGCCGCGACCAAGCGGGCCGCCGGCTAGACCACGAAGGCCGGGTATGCCGCGGCATACCTGGCCTTCACCGTGGCCTACCTCGCCTCTCAGTCCTCGCCGAGGTAGGCCTTGCGGACGTCGTCAGAGGCGAGCAACTCCGAGCCGGAGCCCTCGAGGACGATCTTGCCGACCTCGAGGACGTAGCCGTGCGTGGCTCGCTTCAGCGCGGCCTGGGCGTTCTGCTCGACGAGCAGGATCGTGGTGCCTCGCTGCTGCAGGGTGGAGACGGTCGACATGATGCGCTTCATCATCAGCGGCGACAGACCCATCGAGGGTTCGTCCAGCATGAGCAACTTGGGGCGGCTCATCATCGCGCGCCCCATGGCGAGCATTTGCTGTTCGCCACCGGAGAAGGTGCCGGCTGGCTGGTTGTTGCGCTCCTCGAGGATCGGGAAGAGCTCGTAGATCTCGGCCAGGTCTCCGTCGAAATCCTTGTCCTTGCGGGAGAAGGCTCCGAGCATGAGGTTCTCGCGCACCGTCAGCTGCGGGAAGATCCGCCGACCCTCGGGGGAGTGGGCCAGCCCCAAGGAGACGATGTCGTGGGCCGCGACCTTGGTGATGTCCTTGCCCTCGAACGTGATCGACCCGGAGGTGGGCCGAAGCAGGCCCGAGATGGTGCGCAGTGTGGTCGTCTTCCCGGCTCCGTTGGTGCCGATCAGTGAGACGACCGAGCCCTGCTCGACATCGAAGGAGATGCCCTTGACGGCCTTGATCTTGCCGTAGCTCACGACGAGGTCCTTGACCTCCAGCATGGCGCTCACGCGCTCGCCTCCTCTTCGGTCTCGTCGTCGGCCCCGCCGATGTAGGCCTCGATGACGCGTGGATCGGACTGCACCTCACCCGGAGTTCCCTCGATGAGAAGGGCACCGCGGACGAGACAGAGCACTCGGTCGCACAGGTTGAAGATGAACCGCATGTCGTGCTCGATGACCACGACGGCGAGGCCGCTGTCCCGGATCTTGAAGATCAGGTGCATCGCCTCCTCGGTCTCCTTCGGGTTCATGCCGGCGGTGGGCTCGTCGAGCAGCAGCACCTGCGGGTCGGTCGCCAGGGCTCGAGCGATCTCCAGGCGCCGCTGGTCGCCGTAGGGCATGTTGCGCGCCAGGAGCTCGGCGGACTTGCCGAGCCCGACGTAGTCGAGGAGTTCCTGGGCCCGCTCACGAGTGGCCGCCTCGTCCCGCTTGAACTTCGGTCCGCGCAGGATGGAGGTCAGTGGTCCGGTCGTGGTCCGGCAGTAGCGCCCGACCATGACGTTCTCGAGGGCGGTCATGTTGCCGAAGAGTCGGATGTTCTGGAAGGTCCGGGCCATGCCGGCCATGACGACCTTGCGCGGCTTCGGCGGGAGCACCTGACCACCAAGCGTCACTGTGCCCTCGGTGGGGATGTACATCCCGGTGAGGCAGTTGAAGAAGGTCGTCTTCCCGGCCCCGTTGGGGCCGATCAAACCGACGATCTCGCCCTGGTGAACGGTCATCGACACGTCATTGACGGCCGTGAGACCGCCGAAGCGCATCGTCACGTGGTCGGCCTGGAGGACGACCTCCTTGCCGACGACGTGTCCGTCGTTGGTCTCAAGGTCCACGACGCTCATGCCTGGGCCTCCTCGGTCTCGACGTGCAGTTCTTGGATCTCGTCGGCGAGTTCCTCGTCGTCCTCGTGGAACTCCAACTGGCGCCGTGCGCTCGGCAGCAGGCCTTCTGGACGGAAGCGCATCATGAGGACGAGCAGCATGCCGAACATGAGGAGGCGGTAGTCACTGAGGAAGCGCAACTTCTCGGGCATCAGTTTGAGCAAGGTGGCTCCCACGAGGACCCCGGCCACGGTTCCCATGCCGCCGAGCACGACCGCGGCCAAGAGGAAGGCCGACTCGAGGAAGACGTACTGGTCGGGGGACACCGCAAGGTCCTGGTGGGCCTTGATGGTGCCGGCAAGTCCGGCCAGGGCGGCGCCCCCGGCGAAGGCGAGGAGCTTGAGGCCGAAGACGTTGACTCCCATCGCTTCGGCGGCACGCTCNTCCTCGCGGATGGCCACCCACCCGCGCCCGATCCGGCTGTTGTTGAGCCGGACGAAGACGGTGATGACCAGCGCAGCCAGCAGGAGCAGGAGGAAGTAGTAGTTGGCGTACCGAGTCAGCGGGATGCCGGCGACCTCGTGGGTCTGCCCGAAGTTGAAGCCGAAGAGGTTCAGCTCGGGGATGCCCGCGATGCCGTTCGGGCCGTGGGTCAGGTCTGGACCATTGCCACCGTCCATGTTGTTCACGGCGATACGGAAGATCTCACCGAACGCCAAGGTGACGATGGCCAGGTAGTCCCCCGACACCCGAAGGGTCGGCGAGCCGATGATCAGGCCCAAGGTGGCCGACACACACATACCGATGAGGGCCACCACGAGGAAGGGCGGAGTCCAACCAATCGTCGCCGTGGCAGCGCCCGACATCATGGCCGCGACATACGCACCGGCGCCGAGGAAGGCGATGTACCCAAGGTCGAGAAGACCCGCCAGGCCGACGACGATGTTCAGGCCGAGGGCGGTGGTCGCGAAGATGATGACCTGGGTGGCGATCGACATGTTCGCGTCCGAGCCGTTCTGGGTGAACGGGAACAAGAAGGCCACGGCCACGGCGCCGAGCATCAGCACCTGGCGATGCTTGGCAGCGGCGACGCGCAACCAACTGAAGGCCCCACCCTTGGCCGCGGCGAACGCCACGGCGCCCATGGCCGCCAGAAGGGTGACGAACTCACCACCACTCTCGAGGTCAAGTGCGTAGGCGGTGAGGAAGAGTGCGGAGGCGAGGACGGCGACGATCACCAGGATCTCCACCCAGCTGCTCGCCCTGCTCCGCAAGGGGTCAGCGTGATCGCGTTCCGGCACCACGTGGCCGCCCAGGGCCATGAGCACCGCACCGACGAGAGCGAGCCAGCCACCCGGGTTGACATTGATCAGGCCGCTGCTCTCCAGCGTGATGCTGAGGATCACGAGCACGGCGAAGGCCACCGCGCCGTAGCCGAGGGGCTTGAGTGCCTTGGCGGTGTCGAACCAGGTGAAGATCTTGCGCAGTGGGCCACCTCCGAACCAGAACGCGAGCCCCAGGACGCCGAGGATGATGGCGAAGTACTGCGTCGGGGCGGGGTTTCCGTAGGGTCGGACATTGCCGAGGGGCCCCGGGTCGTAACTCCAGGACAGGAACGCCGAGATGATCAGGAGAGCGGCTCCGGCCAGGACCAAGGGTCCGGCGAAACGGCCGTAACGAACGGTCAAGGATCGCTCGTCCGTGGTCTCTTCTGGGGTTGAGGTGACAGTGCTCATGCGCGGTCGACCACCTTTGCGCCGAGGAGGCCCTGTGGTCGGAACACCAGGACGATGATGAGGAGGATGAAGGCCCAGACATTGGCCCAGGTCGCGCCACCGAGGAACTGAGTGGCCTGGGCCTCGATGAGGCCGAGCACCAGGCCGCCGGCGACCGCGCCCTGGATGTTGCCGATGCCACCGAGGACGGCCGCCGTGAAGGCCTTGAGGCCGGACATGAAGCCCATGTTGAAGGCGATGGTGCGCGTCTGCAGCCCCTGGGCGACACCGGCGATGGCGGCGAGGACGGCGCCGATCGCGAAGGCGATGGCGATGGTCCGGTCGACGTTGACACCCATGAGGCGTGCCGTGTCGGGGTCCTGCGACACCGCGAGCATGGCCCGACCCTGCTTGGTGCGGTTGATGAAGAGCCACAGGGCGACCGAGCACACGATCAGGCAGCCGATGATGAACAGCGTCGGCCGCCCCACGTTGATGCCCGACACGCTGAACGGTTGGCCGGTGACGATGTCGATACCGGGAAAGGACAGCGAACTCTTGGCGTCGGGGAAACCGGGGACCCGTCCGTAGAAGAGCCGCACCGCCTCCTGGAGGAGGACGGAGATGCCAATGGCGGTGATGAGGGGCGCCAGTCGGGGTGCGTGGCGCAAGGGGCGGTAGGCGACGCGCTCCATGAGCAGGGCAACGCCCACCGAGCACAGGGCAGCACCGACGATCATGATCGGGAGGATCCAGATCGCCGTCTCTCCCTTGAAGAGAACAGTCCAGGTGGCCAGCGCGCCAAAGGCGCCGATCATGAAGACCTCGCCGTGGGCGAAGTTGATCAACTGCACGATGCCGTAGACGACGGTGTATCCGACGGCGATCAGTGCATAGAGGGAGCCGATCGTCAATCCGACGACGATCTGTTGCAGGAAGACATCCATGGCGCCTCCAGGCGGGGGTCGAGTGGCCAGCAGCATAGGGGTCAGGATGGTGCTGGGCGAGCAGAATCGCTGGTGGGCTTGGCTGCTCCGGACACACGTCGCGGGGGTGGGCTGGACCCACCCCCGCGACTACGTCGTGGTCTGTCCCGGGTTACCGGGCGCCGATCACTTGAAGGTGTCGGTCTTGTCAGCGACCCACTTGCCGTCGGTGACCTTGTAGACGGTGAGAACGCGGCTGACCGCGTCGCCGAACTCGTCGAAACCGACCTTGCCGGTCACACCGTCGAAGGAGACGCTGGACATCGCCTTGATGGTGGCCTCACGTGCCGACTTGGCGTCGGTGGCGTCCTTCAGCGAGGTCTTGAGGGCCTCGATGATGGCGTTGGCGGCGTCGTAGGAGTAGCCACCGTAGGCGGCAGCGGGCTCCTTGAAGCCGGCCTTCTCGTAGGCGGCGAGGAAGGTCTTGCCGGCATCGGTGGAGTCGGTCGGGGCGCCGACCGAGGTGGAGAGGTCACCATTGCTGGTCGCCGTGGCGAGCTCGATGAACTTCGGGTCGTAGATGCCGTCGCCACCCATGAGCGGGACGTTGAGGCCGTTGCCCTTCATCTGCTGCGAGAAGGGACCCGCCTGCGGGTACTCACCGCCGTAGTACACAGCCTGTGGGGCGGTCGGCTTGATGGCTGCGATGACGGAGCTGTAGTCCTTCGAGGTGTCGTCCGCGTTGATCGTCTGGGCGGTGACGATCTCGCCGCCACCCTTGGTGAACTCGGCCGAGAAGGCCTCGACGAGGCCCTGGCCGTAGGCCTTCTTGTCGTGGACGGTGGCGACCTTCTTGATGCCCGCGCCCAAGAGGTACTGGGCCGCGAACGGACCCTGGACCGCGTCGGTGGTGCAGGTGCGGAAGTAGGTGTCGAAGAGGCGCTTGCCATCGGGACCCTTGGTCAGGGCCGGGTTGGTGTTGGCGGGGGAGACCTGGGTGATCTTCGCGGTCGCGAAGACGGGCTGGGTCTGGAGCGCGACGGACGAGTTCAGGTTGCCGACGACACCGACAACGGCGTCGTCACCGGCCAGCTTGGTCGCGGCGTTCTTGCCCACGTCAGGCTTGGCCTCGTCATCGACGGCCTCGACCTCGAGCGTCCAGCCGGGGATGGCCTTCTTCTCGTTGGCTTCCTTGACGGCGAGCTCGACGGAGTGCTGGATGCCCAGACCAAGGGCGGAGAGGTCACCGGACAGCGGCGCGATGACGCCGATCTTGGCAACCTTGTCGCTGCTGGAGCCCGACCCGGAGTCGGAGCTTCCGGCATCGCGGCTGCCACAGCCGGCGAGGGCGAGAGATGCGACGACCAGCGTGCTGCCGATCATCACCACGGAACGCTGAGGCACGTTTCCTCCTGTGAGACATTGCCGAGGTGACCCGGCTCCCGCCGGTCGGCGAGCGAGAGAACCATAACCAGAGGGGAGGACCGGGGTCAGCACGTGCTGCAGATCAGTGCCGAAGTCGTTACCTTCGCAATCTGGCGGCAACATCCATTCACACCGAAGACTGTGCGGAGACATGACCCATTGCCGAAGGGAGTTCCACATGTTCCACCCAACAACTCGTCGCGCCGCCCTCGGTGTCGTCGGAGTCGGTGGCCTGGGTGCCTTGACGGCGTGCGGGACCGACACCGGGCAGGCCGGGGCAGCCGTGAGCAGCGCCGCAAGCCAAGCCGCCTCGCTGGCCTCCAGCGCGGCCAGTCAGGCCACCTCGGCCGCCGCCAGTGCGGCCGGGGACGCGATTGCCAAGGTCGAGATCCCCGTCGGCGGCGGCAAGATCATCGACGCGATCAAGGTCGTCATCACCCAACCCACCGCGGGCGACTTCAAGGCCTTCTCCGCGGTCTGCACCCACCAAGGGTGCACGGTGTCGTCGGTGTCGGGTGGCACGATCAACTGCGCCTGCCACGGAAGCACCTTCGACATCGCCACGGGCGCCGTGACGTCGGGTCCGGCGACCAAGGCGCTTCCGGCCAAAACAGTGACCGTCGGGGCGGACGGCATCACGATCACCTGATCGGCAGGCCGACGGCCGGTGAGCCTTGGCGCCGTTCGACGCCCGACTAGGGTGACGCCATGCGTTCGCAGTGTGCCCTCTACGTCGATGCCGGCTACCTGCTCGCAGCCAGCGCCACGCGCGTCACAGGCACTTCACTGCGCAGCGGCGTCGACGTCGACAACGGAGCGCTCATCACCTCGCTCATCGCGCAGGCCGAGGTGGACAGCGGTATGCCGTTGCTGCGCGTCAACTGGTACGACTCGGGCAACCGGGCCGGTGGCCTCCCCGACTTCTTCCAGCAACAGATCGGGCTGATGCCCAAGGTGAAGCTGCGTCTGGGCCGGCGCTCCCTCTCCGGCGAGCAGAAGGGCGTCGACCTGCGCATCGGCCTGGACCTGGCGGCACACGGACGTTCACGCGTGGTGGACGTCATGTATCTGGTCTCCGGTGACGACGACCTCACCGAGGCCGTCGAGGAGGCCCAGAACCACGGCGTGCAGGTCCAACTGATCGTGGTGCCCAACCATGCCTCCCGGCCGATGTCAGTGGCCAAGCATCTCCAGCAGGCTGCCGACGGGGTGTTGCTCGCCGATGGCGCGGCCATCGACGCTGCCGTGCGGCGGCGGAGCATCCCCGCCGAGTTGGCCCCCGCTGATCTCGCTCCACCCGCCGCCGTGCCAGAGTCTCCTGGCCACACCGAAGAGGCGCCGGAGTCCGCGGCCACCCCCGCCAACGCCGAACCCCCCTCGCCCGACCACCCTGCCTCCGTCCCCAGTCCGAGCATTCTCGCGGGCAAGAAGTCGACCGGGCTGGTGCCGCCGCCCCCTGCGGCCACATCGACGGTGGCTTGGTCCAGCGACGNTGNTGGCAGTCACCAGAGTAGTGAGGGGATCGAGATCAGTTCCGCCCAGATCGACGCCGTGGCCCGCCANGTCATCGACGGGTGGTGCAAGGCCGCCTCGCCGGAGATGCTGGCCCGCCTTCGCTCGGAGGCGCCGATCATTCCCGGTGACCTCGACCGGGCACTCCTGGTGGACCTGTCCAATGTGAGCGGTGTCTACGACATCCCCGACTCGGCGCGTTTCGAACTGAGAGAGCGCTTCTGGGTGCTCGTCGAGCGCATCAAACTCGCCTGAGGTCCCGGTGCCGGCGCGGTTCGGCCTGCTCTGGGCCGACGGAGTCGAGGCGGTCACCCACGACCCGGCCGACCTGAGCGAGGGATTCTGGGTGGTCGTCCAGACCTTCGAGGGGCATCTCACGGCATTGCGGATGGCCCACCACGGCCATGACGAGCTGGCCGCCAGGCCCGCCCCCTGGGCACCGCTGGAGGGGGAGTGGCGCACCAGCCTGGACTCCGCGGCATACCGATCGGGAGTGCGGGAGATCCGGGAGCGCATCGCGGCGGGGACGGTCTACCAGGTCAACCTCTGCCGCATCCTCGAACACGACCTCGCGTCGGATGCCTCCCTCTCGGGTCTGGCCGATCGGTTGGCCGTGGGCAACCCGTCGCCGTATGCCGCGGTGCTCGACTTCCCCGACCTCGGCGTCGAGATCGCGTGCGCTTCACCGGAGGGCTTCCTGGAGCGCTACGGCGATCGACTGGTCAGCCGGCCCATCAAGGGCACCGCGCCGACCTTCGAGGAGATGCTCGCCAAGGACGTCGCGGAGAACGTGATGATCGTCGATCTGGTGCGTCATGACCTGTCCGCGGTGTGCCGATCCGGGAGCGTCACAGTGGATCGGCTCTGCGGCCCGGAGGAGCACCCGGGCCTGGTCCACCTCGTCTCCGACGTCTCCGGACAGTTGCGTCACGGGGTGGGTTGGGCCGAGATCCTCACCGCCCTGTCGCCACCCGGCTCGGTCTCCGGCGCCCCGAAAGTGACTGCCCTCGAGGCTATTCGGGACCTCGAACCCGTTGAGAGGGGCCCCTACTGCGGAGCCATCGGCTGGATCGATGCCGATCGCGACGAGGCCCGACTGGCCGTGGGAATCCGTACCTTCTGGGCTGCCACCGATGGCCATGGCGAGAGGGTGTTGCGATTCGGCACGGGTGCCGGCATCACCTGGGAATCGGACCCGGGCGGCGAGTGGGCGGAGACCGAACTCAAGGCGCGGCGGCTCATCGCACTGGCATCTGGAAGGCTGGCCCCATGAGTGAGGTCAGGGTCTGGGTCAATGGTGCCCTCGTCGCAGCCGACCAGCCGGCCATCGCGGCCATCGACCATGGGGTGACCGTCGGGGACGGAGCCTTCGAGACCTGCAAGATCGTCGAGGGTCACGCCTTTGCCATGAGCCGGCACCTGGCTCGCATGGATCGGACCCTGGCCGGCTTGGGCCTGGCGGCCGCCGACCACGACCGTGTGCGCGAGGGCGCACACGCTGTGCTCGCGGCCGGTGACCCGATCTCCTTCGGGCGGCTGCGCTGGACCATCACGGGTGGAATCGGTCCGTTGGGCTCCGATCGGCTCGACTCCGCCCTGACGTACGTCGTCACGGCAGGGGCGGTGGCGCCGCCTCCGCCGACGGTGCAGGTCGTCACCGTGCCCTGGGTCCGCAACGAACGCGCCGCCACCGCCGGCCTCAAGACCACCTCGTATGCCGAGAACGTGATCGCGCTCGCGCGCGCCAAGCGCCACGACGCGACCGAGGCGATCTTCGGGAACACCCGCGGCGATCTGTGCGAAGGGACGGGCAGCAACATCTTCGTCGTCCGCGACGGGGTCGTGTCGACACCGCCCGTGNNGGACGGGCCACTGGCGGGAATCACCCGCGGACTGGTCCTGCAGTGGGGCCGCGAGGCGGGCNTCGACATCCGTGAAGAGACGATGCAGTTGAGCGTCCTCCAGGACTGCGACGAGATCTTCCTGACGAGTTCNCTCAAAGACGTGCGTCCGGTCACGCGATGCGACGACCGCGAGTTGTCACCCGGCCCGGTGACCCGGATCCTCGACCAGGTGTGGCGGACCAAGGAGGTCGAGGGGATCGACCCGTGAGGGAGCGCGAGAAAGCCATCGTCCGTTCCCCCGACATGGCCGACGATCCCACGCCCCTGCCCGAGGACCACCACCTCCTGCGAGACGCCAATGACCCCGACGACTGGGCCTGGCGCAGGGCGATCCGACAACGGCCGGCGGCGCTCGCGGCATACCGTGTCGTGGTCCTCGCCCTCGGGGTGGTCCTGATCCTCGGCGGCCTGGCCCTCGTGCCCCTCCCCGGTCCCGGATGGCTCGTCGTGCTCCTCGGGCTGGCCATCCTCGGTTCGGAGTTCGAGCCGGCGCAACGGCTGTTGACCTTCGTGCGGGAGAAACTCAAGGGCTGGAACGACTGGGTTCGGGCCCAGCCGTGGTTCATCCAGGGGCTGTTCGCGCTGCTCACGGCGGCCTTCGTGCTCGCCATCCTGTGGCTCACGCTACGGATCAGTGGGGTCCCGGCGTGGCTGCCCGATCGAGTGGAGGATGCGATCGTCGAGTGGGGGCGCCTCCCGCACGCCTGACCGTCGGGTCAATCCCGCAGCAACTTTGGCCTCGACGAAACCGTCCGGGATCCCGAAGGCGTCCACGATCGTCAGGGCGTGGCTTGGGCGGTCGGCGCAGAGCCGGCCCACGGCGAGCGTCACGTCCTTGGACTGCTTCGCGAAGATCCGTCCGTGCTCGAGGAACCAGGCGGCGTTGGCCTCGACGGTCGCGTGGACGAAGAGGTCGCAGAGCGCGTCCAGGACGCCCTTGGCTTCTGCGTCCTCGCATTCCTCGGTGGCTCGGGCGAGGGCGTCGAGCAGCAGGCGGTCGATGTGGCCCCACGCGATCAGGCGTTGGACAACCGAGCCGCCGATCACGCGCTCGATGACCGCACCCGCGAACTGCCTGGCACCGAAGAGCACCATGGCCCGTGAGTCCATCGACTCGAAGGAGTCCTGAGAGTTGGTGAGCAGCCCCTCGGTGACCAACTGGAGGAGGACGGTCTTGTCCCCCTCGAAGGTCGTGAAGACGTCGGTATCCGCATTGAGAAGTGCAAAACGGTTGTCCCACAGGTAACCCACCGCACGCCTCTCGGCAGGCTTGGATCGTGACCGTGGTGTGCGCGGCGTTGGCCACCTTGAGCGCGGCCGCGCTGCCCTCCAGTTCGCGGCCGTCATGGACATCGGCCTCTGCCTGGGACTGCACGTCGTGCATGGCCTGGACAAGATCGTTCTGCGCGAACGCCAGGGCCACCGTGCGGGCGAGCGGAATCAGCAATCGCCGCTGGTGGGCCGTGCCCAGGTTGGCGATGGCACCCCCGGAAGAGTCCGAACTGGACACCTGCCTTGACGAAGCGGACAGATCCGCATGACCCAGCATCTCGAAGGCGGTGACCGATCCTCCGTGGTCCCCGGTGCCGCCTGCTCAGGGGACAGACCCATCACGGCGAAAGGCTGCGCGGTCAGCTCGTGGAGCAGCGTCGTCGTGCGGGCCGGTGCTCCTCCATCGGCAGCGGGAAGCGCGGGGCCCCGAATCGCTAAGGGTCCAGCTCGCGCCTGACCTGCTCGCGCACTTCGCGCCACCGGCCGTCGAGGACGTGGCGGAGGGCTCTGGTCAAGGCGTCTTGGCTCATCACGCCACGCCATGGGAGTCGCCCACCGACGGGTGATTTCGTGTGCCCCCACAACGGCGGGTATCCTCACCGTGCCCGCAAGGCACCCGGATGTGTAGCTCAGTTGGTTAGAGCGTTCGCTTCACACGCGAGAGGTCGGGGGTTCGAGTCCCTCCACATCCACCAACCACCCGAAATGCACCAGAGTGTCGTCCGTGACCGCTGAGAGCAGACCTCGTCCACTGTGGCTGAGGCCGAGAGAATTCCTTCGATTGATCCTGGGCGTCGTGGGCGTCTTCGTGGTCCGGGCCTACGGGGTCGCCGGGGCGCTCAGTGCCGCGTTGAGCGACGGGGAGACCTTTGCGCAGAAGGCCAAGGATGGGTTGCTGGTCATCCCCAACCTGGCCGAGCGCTACGACCAGGCGAACTACCTGATCGAGCATCGCGCACAGATTCAGAGCGCGGTTGACTATCTCCACAACCACGCACCGAGCTCGGATCAACTCGCGAGCGCGGCCCAGCAGAGCGCTCGGACGCTGGAGCGCCTCTCCACGTCCTACGACGAGGTGACCCAAGCGCAGGAGTCCTTGACTGCCACCGGCCCGACCAACTTCTGGCAGACCCTTCCGGAGGTCAAGGATCACATCTCAGCAGCGTGGACCGCGTGGCCGGATCTCGACTCGATCGAGCGCCTGCGGAAGGTCTCGGACGACGTGGTGCCCTTCCTGGACCAGGTGAACGCGATGGACATCGACTTCCCGAGGATCTACTCGGCCGTGCTCAGCGTGGCCGACAACTTCGCCAGCGATGAGATCGTGGCCACTCTGGTCGCGATGGGGATGGTTCTGCTTCTCGGTTACGTCGCCAGTCTCGCCGTGGCCTTCTGGGCGCGTCGGGGCAGGCCGGGTCTGCTGGCGACCAGATTGCACGAGCTGGGCGGGAGGACCTTCCACCGCTGGTATGCCGCGAACCCCGAGTTCGCGCCATCCCTCCACGCCGGCCCCCGTGCTCGCATCGCGCGTGAGATCGTGACCGATCCCGAGAAGGCCCTGGCTGGCGATGACGTCGACGCACTTCAACGCTACTTCGATGACAGACGCGAGCGACTGGCCGACAACTCCGGCTGACACGTTGTGCGCGGAGTTGCCGCTGCTCTTGCCAGGTGAAGGGAGTCGCTCCGTCAGCGCACAGTGTCAGTCCCAGGTGGACGCAAGCCCGCCCCAGATCAGGGTCGACACATCGGTGGCCAGTTGGGATCGGTCGGTGCCTGAAGCCGAGGCACCCGATCGCAACCACTGGTCGGCGACGCTGCGCACCATGCCGACGATGGCCTGCCCCCAGATCGCGGCCTGCTTCGGGTCGCGCCCGGCCGCCACCAGTTGGTCGGCCAGCAGACCGGCCATCCGACTCGACATGACGTCCGTGACGGCAGCCGGATCAGCCGACGAGCGCTCCTTCGGCGGCACCAAGGGTGCCGCGACGATGAACTGATAGACCTCCGGATCGACCTCCACCAACTCCAGGTAGGCCACGACCGCGGCTCGCATCAGGCGCTGGGCGCGGGCCGACTCCGACGATGAGGTGAGAGCCTCCGGGCCGGACTCCGTCCCGGGACGGGCCTGCTCCGACAGGACCCCTGTGACGCCCGCGATGATCCTGGCGTCGACGCTGTGCGCCACCGCCCGATACAGGCCAGCGCGGTCGCCGAAATGCCGGTAGAACACGGTCTTCGATGTGCCCGCCGAGGCGGCGATGTCGTCCATGCCGACCCCGGCGCCATGGCGTCGGATCGCCCTGAGCGTGGCGGCCACGAGGTCGGCACGGCGCTTGGTCCGATGAGCGTCCCAGCGCGTCGTGCGGCCGTCGACGACCTCGCAGGTCTCCGGTCCGCTGGCGGCGGCTGGGGTGGGGCTGCTCACAGCCCGGACCGTAGCAGGGTTCGGGAGTTACCTGCTACCGTCAGTATCGGATATCTGGCCGATTGCCACCGAAGCCCACACCCCAGGAGTCCTCGTGACCACCTCGCCGCGCCGTGCTGCCGTCCTCGGCGGCAACCGCATCCCCTTCGCCCGCCAATTCGGCGCCTACGCCGAGGCCTCCAATCAGGACATGCTGACGGCTGCTCTCGACGGGCTCGTCGCTCGCTACCACTTGGGCGGAGAGCAGGTCGGCGAGGTCGTGGCCGGTGCCGTCATCAAGCACAGCCGGGACTTCAATCTCACTCGCGAGTCGGTCCTGGGGTCGGCACTGTCGCCCAGCACCCCGGCATACGACATCCAGCAGGCCTGTGGGACCGGTCTCGAGGCCGCGATCCTCGTCTCCAACAAGATCAAGCTCGGCCAGATCGAGTCCGGCATCGCCGGCGGCGTCGACACCAGCTCGGACGCCCCCATCGCGGTCAGTGAGAAGTTGCGCAAGAAACTGCTCAAGGTGAACCGGGCCAAGGGCGCCAAGAACCAGCTCCTCGCCCTGAGCGACCTCCGCCCGACCGACTTCGGGATTGCGTCGCCGGGCAACACCGAGCCCCGCACCGGATTGTCGATGGGTGAGCACATGGCCCAGACCGCCAAGACGTGGGGCATCACCCGCGAGGCCCAGGACGAGCTCGCCGTGGCCAGCCACCGGAACCTCGCCGCCAGCTACGAGCGTGGCTTCCAGGACGATCTGGTCACCTCTTTCAAGGGTCTGGCCAAGGACGCCAACCTCCGCCCCGACTCCTCGATGGAGAAGCTGGCGACCCTCAAGCCGGCCTTCGGCAAGGGTGAGAACGCCACGATGACGGCCGGCAACTCGACGCCGCTCACCGATGGGGCCTCGGTCGTGCTCCTGGGCAGCGAGGAGTGGGCGGCAGCGCACGGCCTGACCGTCCAGGCCTGGTTCGTCGACGCCGAGACGGCAGGCGTTGACTTCCTCCACGGCGACGAAGGCCTCCTCATGGCCCCTGCGTATGCCGTGGCTCGCCTCCTGGAGCGCAACGGCCTGGCGCTCCAGGACTTCGACTACTACGAGATCCATGAGGCCTTCGCCTCAACCGTGCTGGCCACCCTCAAGGCATGGGAGGACGAGGACTTCTGCAAGAACAGGCTCGGCCGGACCGAAGCCCTCGGGTCGATCGACCGAACCAAGTTGAACGTCAACGGGTCGTCCTTGGCCGCCGGTCATCCGTTCGCCGCCACCGGGGGGCGGATCGTGGCCTCGCTGGCCAAGCAATTGCACGAGAAGGGTCCGGGCAGCCGGGGCCTGATCTCCATCTGCGCCGCGGGAGGCCTCGGCGTCGTCGCGATCCTCGAAGGGGCCTGAGCAGCCATGGCGTTCGACTACGGCAAGTTCGTCCAGGGCGGCATCGGGAAGCAACTCGCGACGGCACTGGGGCTGCCGCGCCCGACGAGATTGCGTCGCCACGACCCGAAGGGCTCCTTGGTGCCGGGGGCGGTCTACGTCACCGGCCACGGGGACGCGAAGGTCGCNCACCGGGTTTCGGCCTGGCTCGAAGCNGCCGGCGTGCCGATCGCCACGTCACCNTCGACCTCGGTGGCCGCACTCGTGCTCGACATGACCGAGATCGAGACGCCGGCCGACCTGGAGACCCTCCGGGCGGCAGTGGCCCCGACCCTCAAGACCATCCAGCCGACCGGTCGGGTGATCGTCATCGGCCGACCGGTCGAAGAGGCGGCCTCGGTCGCGCAGGGTGCAGCTCGGCGCGCGATCGAGGGCATCGTCCGGTCGATCGGCAAGGAGATGCGCGCCGGAGGGACCGCCAACACCGTCCTCGTCGCTGATGGCGCGGAGGACGCCGTCGAGGCGCCCCTGCGTTTCCTCCTTTCCGGCCGCTCGGCCTATGTCGACGCCCAGGTGTTCCACGTGGCGACGCCCGTTGCGCCCGTGGAGGACCCGAGCGACTGGGCGAAGCCGCTCGAGGGCAAGGTCGCCGTCGTGACCGGTGCCGCCCGGGGCATCGGCGCCGCCATCGCGGATGTCCTGGCCCGTGACGGCGCCACCGTCGTGTGCGTCGACATCCCCGCCGCCGGCGGACCTCTCGCGGAGGTCGCCAACCGCCTCGGTGGCTCAGCGCTGCAACTCGACGTCACGGCCGACGACGCCGGGGCCAAGATCGTGGAGCACACCGTGTCTCGCCACGGCGGCTTCGACATCGTCGTCCACAACGCCGGCATCACCCGCGACAAGCTCCTCGTCAACATGGACGCCGATCGCTGGGACAGTGTCCTGCAGGTCAACCTGCTCTCGATCCTGCGGATGAACGAGGCGCTCGTGCCGGCCATCAACGACGGCGGGCACATCGTCAACGTCGCCTCCATCGCCGGCATCGCCGGCAACCGGGGGCAGACCAACTACGGCGCCTCCAAGGCCGGGGTCATCGGCATGACGAGCCTGCTGGCCGGGGATCCGACGATCGTGGCCAAGGGCATCACCGTCAATGCCGTCGCCCCCGGCTTCATCGAGACCGAGATGACCGCCAAGGTGCCCCTGGCCACCCGGGAGATCGGTCGGCTGATGAACTCGCTCAGCCAGGGCGGTCTGCCGATCGACGTCGCCGAGACCATCGGCTTCTTCAGTTGGGATGCCAGCCGCGGCGTGACTGGCAACACGGTCCGAGTCTGCGGCCAGATGATGATGGGTGCCTGACGTGGGCGAACCCAGGGTCGAGACCCTCGACTCCGCGCCGGGTCTCGCCCCGATCTTCGTCCGGGCCGCGCTCTCGCGGACGAGGCGACTCGATGACGCGATCCCGCCGCGAGTCCTGCGGCTGGAAGGGCAGCGGATCGACCGCGATCACCTCACGGCATACCAACGCCTCTGCGGTTTCACGGCCGACGACCGACTGCCCCACACCTACCCGCACGTTCTCGGTTTCGGCCTGCAGGCGACCCTGCTCGGCGACCCGGCGTTTCCGCTGCCGATGGTCGGGCTGGTCCACGTCGAGAACGAGATCACCGTTCATCGGGCGCTGACCGCCGACGACCTCCTCGAGATCACCGTGCACGCCGACAACCTGGCGCCCCACGCCAAGGGACGGACCGTGCAACTCGTCACCGAGGTCGACGTCGACGGGGCCCGAGTCTGGGAGGGCCGCAGCACCTACCTGGCCCGCGGCAAGGGCGAGACCGACGCTCCCAGCGGCGACCGTCCACCGGCGATGCCCAGCGGCTTCCCGGCGGCCCAATGGTCACTGGCCGCGGATCTCGGCCGCGAGTATGCCGCGGTCTCGGGGGACGTCAACCCGATCCACCTGTCCGCGCTCACGGCCAAGCCCATGGGCTTTCCCCAGGCGATCGCCCACGGGATGTGGTCCTACGCGCGAGTCATGGCCGCGTTGGGCCGCCATGCCTCCGGCCCGGTGACCTCCCACGTGTGGTTCCGAAAGCCGATCCTGCTGCCGAGCAGGGTGGACCTCGTGGTGGACACCACCGGCATCCCGAACGTCGCGGGGCTGCGCAGCGCGCGCCGACCCGACGTCGAGCACCTGGTGTTGACCGTCAGCTGACCGGTCCGAGCCCGAAGGCCTTCTGGTAGTGGGAGAGCTCACGCTCGAGGCTGTCGATGATGGTCTCCGCCCTGCGGAAGCCGTGTCCCTCACCGTCGTAGATGACGATGTCGACGTCCTTACCCGCGGCCGTCATCGCGTCGGCCATGAGCTGGGCCTGCGCCACCGGGACGACGAGATCGTCGGCTCCCTGGAGGAGGAGCAACTCGCCGTGCAGATCATCGATGTGGAAGAGCGGTGAACGGTCGACATAGACCGACTCGCCTTCGGGCCAGGGCGCGACCAGGGTGATCGTGTAGTGCGACTCGAACTTGTGGTCGTCGGAGAGGAGTGCCCGCAGGTCGCTGATCCCGAAGTAGCTCGTGCCCGCCGTGAACGCCGTGCTGGACGTCAAGGCCCGCAGTGTGGTGTAGCCACCGGCCGAACCGCCGCGGATCGCCAGTCGGGCACCGTCGACGATGCCCTCGTCGGCCAGGGCCTTGGCTCCGGACACGCAGTCGTCGATGTCGACGACTCCCCACTGGCCGACCAGGCGCTCGCGGTAGGCGCGTCCGTATCCGGTCGATCCGCCGTGGTTCACGTCGAGGACCGCGAAGCCCCGCGTGGTCCAGAAGTGGACGAGGGTGGCGTAGGCGGGTTCGGCGCGGCTCGTGGGCCCCCCGTGGACGGAGACGAGCAGTGGCGGTCGTTCACCTTCGGGGGCGGACACCTCCGGGTTCACCGGCCGGTAGAGAAGTCCGTGGGCGTCTCGACCCGCGTCGTTGGTCCACGTCCGGGCCTCCGCGCGTGAGACGTATGCCGGGTCGGGGCGTTCCGGCGCCGAGCTCGCCACGATGGTTCGGTCGCCGTCCAGGGGTCCTCGCACCACCTCGGGCAATCGGTCTGCGAGGCCACGTCGGAAGGCGACCTCGGAGCCGATGGCGACGAGGTGGTCGAACATGACGCCCTCGTCGTCGAGGTCCGTGAGAGTGTCCCTGGCGGGATCAAGGACGGCCAGTCGCGAGTACTCGTCCACCCAACGACGGGTGAGCACTCGCCCGTCGGGCAGCAGGGCGTAGTCGACCATTCCCAGCACCCATTGCGGCTGGGCGAGATCGGCGTCGATCGGGTGGACCCGGGTGGCGTGCCCGCCATCCCAACGGTGCAGGTTCCACCAACCGCTCTCATCGCTGATGAACCAGAGCGTGCCGTCGTCGGCGAACTGTGGTTGGGCCACCGAGATCCCGTCGCCACCGGCAATCACCTGCGGTGATCCGGCGCCATCGGTGGTCAGGTCGGCCACCACGAGGCGCGTGGAGTCCCACGGCATGTTCGGGTGGTCCCAGGCGATCCACGCGATCGCGGTCCCCTCCGCGTTCACCGCGGGCCGGGACACGAAGTCGCTGCCGCGCGCGACGACAACGCCACCATCGGGATTGTCACCGTGCAGGTCGAGGCGCACGAGTTCGTTGACCGGCGCGCCGTCGCCGCGGTGGTCCTCACGCACGGCAAACACCTGCTCGCCGGCCAGGACCAGTCCGCCGTAACGCACTTCGCCCTCGGGAGTGAGGGGAACCGGCTCGGTCGCGCCCGGGTCGAGACGAAGCACCCGAGTGGTCGTGAACTCGCAGAACACGACCAGGCCGTCGCGCACGGCATACGACCCCCCGCCGTACTCGTGCACGCGAGAGCGGCAGTTCCACGGCTCGGGCAGCACGTCCGTCGACCCCGAACTGTCGTGCCGCACCAACGCCGTCCGGCCCTTCTCCCACGGACGTGACTCGAGCCAATAGGTGCTCTCTCCATCGACGCGGACCTCGTCGATGCGGGCCTGTCGTGCCGTCAGGGCGCTCGCGGGAATCGGGGACGGCCAGGTGCCATGGGGGAGGGTTGCCATGCCTCCACCGTATGCCGCCGAAGGGCTCACGTTCTGGGCCCCCGGTGTGATTCCATGGGCCAATGGGTGGCTATGCCGGGGGGCTGGCAACACTGCGAGCCAGCTGGGCGGCGATTCCACCGGGTGAGCGCATCCGGTTGGCCAAGCGCACGTCGAATCTCTTCCGCGCCCGGGAGCGTTCTGGTGTGCCTGGCCTGGACGTCTCCGGCCTGCGGGGGGTCTTCGCCGTCGACGTGGAGGCTCGCACCGCCGAGGTCGGGGGGATGTGCACGTACGAGGACCTGGTCGACGCGACCCTGCCCCACGGACTGGCGCCGCTCGTCGTGCCTCAACTCAAGACGATCACGCTGGGTGGGGCCGTGACGGGGCTGGGCATCGAGTCGACATCGTTCCGTGACGGGCTGCCCCACGAATCGGTCCTCGAGATGGACATCCTCACCGGCACCGGCGAGGTGATCACCTGCCGTCCGCAGGGAGAACACGCTGACCTCTTGCACGGCTTCGCGAACTCCTACGGTTCGCTCGGCTATGCCACGCGCCTGCTCATCGAACTCGCACCCGTGGCTCGCGCGGTCGCGCTGCGACACGTGCGCTTCGACGACCTGGAGTCCCTCGCCTCGACGCTCGAGCGGATCGTCGAGACGCAGGCACACGAGGGGGAGGAGGTCCACTACCTCGATGGTGTGGTCTTCTCGGCCACCGAGTCGTACCTCGTCCTGGGGCGTCAGACCGACGAGCCCGGCCCGACGAGCGACTACACCGGCATGAACATCTACTACCGCTCCATCCAGCATGACGGCTCCACCACGCAGCACGACCTCCTCACGATCAAGGACTACCTCTGGCGGTGGGACACCGACTGGTTCTGGTGCTCCCGCGCCTTCGGTGCCCAGAACCCCCGCATCCGGCGGTGGTGGCCAAAGCGGCTTCTCCGCAGCAGCTTCTACTGGAAACTGGTCGCGCTGGACCATCGTCACGCGATCGGGGACCGGATCGAGACCCGCCACGGACGACCACCGCGCGAGCGCGTGGTGCAGGACGTCGAGATTCCCGCGCGGCGCACGGTCGAGTTCCTGCGCTGGTTCCTCGACCATGTGCCGATCGAGCCGATCTGGCTGTGCCCATTGCGTCTTCGCAACACCTCCTCACCGCACCCCTGGCCGTTGTACCCGCTGCGTGCCGGAGAAACGTATGTCAATGTCGGCTTCTGGTCCTCGGTCGCGATCAGCCCCGGGCAGGCTCCGGACGCGGTCAACCGCCAGATCGAGCAGGTCGTCGCCGACCTCGGGGGCCACAAGTCCCTGTACTCGGACAGCTTCTACGACCGCGCCACCTTCGACCGGCTCTACGGAGGTGCCGCCCTGCGCGACCTCAAGGACCGCTACGACCCCGACCGACGACTCCTGGACCTGCACGACAAGGCGGTGCGACGACAGTGACCCAACTCCACGGTCTCACGACCCCCGGCATCGGCGAACTCATCGACGAGGTGACCCGTGGCAGCCTCACGGTGGACTTCACCGCCTACGACGGCTCACGAGCCGGCCGCCCCGGGGCGGCCCGCGGTCTCCACCTGCGCAACGAGCGCGGCGCGGCATACCTCCTCACGGCCCCGGGAGACCTTGGCCTGGCGCGTGCCTACGTGTCGGGTGACCTCGTGCCGAGCGGGGTCCACCCCGGCGACCCCTATGAGCTGCTTCGGGACATGGCGGCCATGGAACTGCATCGCCCGACCCTCGCGCAGGCGCTCGCTCTGGCCCGTCGGCTGGGACGCAAGGGCCTGACGCCGCCCCCGCCGCCTCCCGAGGAGTCCGTTCCCCGCTGGCGACGGGTGGCCGAGGGGGTGCGCCACAACCTCACGCGGGATGCATCGGCGATCCAGCATCACTACGACGTCTCGAACCGTTTCTACGAACTCGTCCTGGGTCCCTCGATGACCTACACGTGCGCCTGCTACCCCCACGAGGGCGCGACCCTGGAGGCGGCGCAGGAGAACAAGTACCGCCTGGTCTTCGACAAGTTGCGACTCACCGAGGGGGACCGCCTGCTCGACATCGGGTGTGGGTGGGGCGGGATGGTCAGGTATGCCGCGCGCCGCGGGGTCCGCGTCCTGGGCGTCACCCTGTCGGGCGAGCAGGCGGCCTGGGCCCGTGCGGAGATCGAGCGCGAGGGGCTCTCGGATCTGGCCGAGGTGCGGCACGCGGACTACCGGTCGGTGACGGAGGACGCCTTCGACGCCGTGTCCTCCATCGGGTTGACCGAGCACATCGGGGTGCGCAACTACCCGGCCTACTTCCGCTTCATCCGGGACCGCCTTCGGGACGGCGGGCTGATGCTCAACCACTGCATCACCCGCCCGGACAATCGTCGGCTGGAAACTGGTGCCTTCATCGACCGCTATGTCTTCCCGGACGGTGAACTGACCGGCTCGGGCCGGATCATCACCGAGGCACAGGACGCCGGACTCGAGGTCCTGCACAGTGAGGACCTGCGACCTCACTACGCCCTCACGCTCGCCGCGTGGTGCGCCAACCTCGTCGAGAACTGGGATGCGTGCGTTGCCGACGTGGGGGAGGGCAAGGCCAGGGTGTGGGGCCTCTACATGGCCGGCTCGCGGCTGGGCTTCGAGACCGACGTCGTCCAGCTGCACCACGTCCTGGGCGTCAGGCCCGCACCGGACGGGACCCATGACCTCCCCTTGCGCCCGTGGTGGCACGCCTGATCGCTGGGATCATCCCCGCCAAACCCGGTCGTGGTCGGCGCGCCGGGGTCGTTACCCTTGGTCGTGCGCCGACCCGGCGCGCATCACCCATCCGGAGGAGCCACGCCGCCATGTCCGCACTGACCATCCACGTCGCCGGAGACGAGCGATCGGTGGACCAGGGGACGACCGCAGCCGACCTCTTCGGCGACGACCGCGCGGTCGTCGTGGCACGCGTCGACGGTGAGTTGTGGGACCTCGATCGAGTCCTGCCCGACGGTGCCGTCGTCGAACCGGTGCGGATCGACGAGCCCGACGGCCTCATGGTGTTGCGTCACTCGACCGCGCACGTGCTGGCCCAAGCGGTCCAGCAGGTCAACCCGGACGCCAAGTTGGGGATCGGACCGCCGATCCGCGACGGCTTCTACTACGACTTCGACGTCGAGAAGCCATTCACCCCCGAGGACCTGAAGAACCTCGACAAGGTGATGCAGAAGATCATCAACGAGGGCCAGACCTTCCACCGCCGCGAGGTGAGTGACGGCGAGGCCCTGCGCGAGCTGGCCGGTGAGCCCTACAAGTGCGAACTCGTCGGGCTGAAGTCCAACGCCGAGGACGCCGGCGAGGGCGCTTCAGCTGAGGTCGGGGAGGGTGGCCTGACCATCTATGACAACCTCCGCAAGGACGGCACCCGCGTCTGGGGCGACCTCTGCCGTGGACCGCACATCCCCAACACCAAACTCATCGGCAACGCCTACAAGGTGATGCGCTCGGCCGCCGCCTATTGGCGCGGCGACCAGGCCAATCAACAGCTCCAGCGGGTCTACGGCACCGCGTGGCCCACCAAGGCCGACCTCACGGCATACCTCGACCGACTCGCCGAGGCCGAGAAGCGCGACCACCGCAAGCTCGGCGCCGAGCTCGACCTCTTCTCCTTCCCCGACGAGCTGGGCTCCGGGCTCGCGGTCTTCCACCCCAAGGGTGGAGTCATCAAGCGGGAGATGGAGGACTACGTGCGCCGCCGGCACCTCGAGGAAGGCTTCGAGTACGTCGGTACCCCCCACATCTCCAAGGACGGGCTCTTCCACACCTCCGGGCACCTGCCCTATTACGCGGACACGATGTTCCCGCCGATGGAGTTCGAGGGCGCGAACTACCGCCTCAAGGCGATGAACTGCCCGATGCACAACCTGATCTTCCGGTCGCGCGGGCGCTCCTATCGCGAGCTGCCTCTGCGACTCTTCGAGTTCGGTGGCGTCTACCGCTACGAGAAGTCCGGCGTGGTCCACGGCTTGACCCGGGTCCGGGGCATGACCCAGGACGACAGCCACTCCTACGTCACCCCGGAGCAGGCACCGGCGGAGATCAAGCACCTGCTGAACTTCTGTCTCGGCCTCTTCCGTGACTTCGGGCTCGACGACTTCTATCTCGAGCTGTCCACCCGCGATGACAAGCACAAGGACAAGTTCATCGGCAGCGAGGAGGACTGGGCGATCGCCACCGAGGTGTTGGAGAAGGCCTGCCTGGAGTCGGGCTTGGCGCTCGTGCCCGATCCCGGTGGGGCGGCGTTCTACGGGCCCAAGGTGTCGGTGCAGGCCAAGGATGCGATCGGTCGGACCTGGCAGTTGTCGACGATCCAGTACGACTTCAGCCAACCCAAGGGCTTCCAGTTGGAGTACACCGCGGCCGATGGCTCGCGTCAGCAGCCGGTGATGATCCACTCGGCGAAGTTCGGGTCGATCGAGCGTTTCATCGGAGTGCTCACCGAGCACTACGCGGGCGCGTTCCCGCCTTGGCTCTCGCCGGTGCAGGTGCTGGGGGTGCCCGTGGCCGAGGACTTCAACGACTACCTCTGGGATGTCCTGGCGCAGATGAAGAAGCAGGGCATCCGGGTCGAGCTCGACGAGTCCGACGATCGCTTCCCCAAGAAGATCCGCAATGCGAGCAAGGCCAAGGTGCCCTTCGTCCTCATCGCGGGGGAGGAGGACCGGAGCAACAACTCGGTGTCCTTCCGGTATCGCGACGGATCGCAGGAGAACGGCGTGCCGATCGACGCCGCGATCGCCAAGGTCCGGGCCGCCATCGACGAGAAGCGGCAGGTCAGCACTGCCTCCTGACGGTTGATGCCTGGGGCTCGCTGAGCCACATGCGGACCGTGGGCACCAGTGGTCACAGGACACGCCGACGACACGCCGGGCCTGCAGAATTGCTCGAGAAAGTTGGCCCGAAGGTGTTGCGCAGCAACGGTTCTGGCGACTAGAAATAACCCACTCGATCACTTCGGTGAACGAGGGATCGGAAGAACGGAAGCACCCACACCGAGCGGCTTGCCGCACGGAGCGCCTGGTGATGAAGGCGTAGGGAGCGGACAGCCTTCCGTGAGACGAGGAGCATCACGCCGAGTCGACCGAGGCCCCGGGAACTCATACTTCCCGGGGCCTCACCCTTTCCCCCTAGAGTCATGACCATGAGCGCGCCGACCGATCACCCCGGCGTCGAGCCGGCAGGGAGTTTCGCCGGCACGGCCGACTCCTTCGAGCGGCTGTGGACTCCCCACCGGATGGCCTACATCGAGGGGGAGCGTCCGACGGCGGACGCGGGCGACGGCTGCCCTTTCTGTGCCGCCCCGACGCGCAGTGACCAGGACGGGCTGATCGTCCACCGAGGGCGGACCTGTTACGTGGTCATGAACCTCTTCCCGTACAACCCAGGTCACGTCCTGGTGTGTCCCTATCGGCACGTGTCGCTCTACGTCGACCTCACCGATGACGAGACCGCGGAGTTCACCCGGCTCACCAAGCAGGCGATCGGCGCCCTGTCCGAGGCGTCGGCACCGATGGGCTTCAACATCGGGATGAACCAGGGTGAGGTCGCCGGCGCAGGCGTGGCGGCGCACCTGCACCAGCACGTCGTGCCCCGGTGGGGCGGCGACGCCAACTTCTTCCCCATCGTGGCCCAGACCAAGGCCCTGCCGGCCCTGCTGGAGGACACCAGGGCACGATTGGCCGCTGCGTGGCCCTCCTGAGGCGGCCCCGCCGCCTCAGGAGGGCTTGCCGCCGGCCAGGTGCTCCTTGGCCAACCGGTCCGGCAACTGTTCGTATCCGCTGAGTTCGCGGGTGAATCGGCCCGTCCCGTGGGCGAGCGACCGCAGGGCGATGGCGTAGTCGAGCAGTTCGAGTTGGGGGATCGCGGCGGTCAGGGTGCTCCTTCCTTCCTCACCCTCGGCCGGCTCCGACCCCATGATGTGACCCCGTCGCGTGCTGGCGTCGGTCATGATGGCGCCGAGGAACTCGTCATCGACGGTCACCCGCACCGTGTCGATGGGCTCGAGCAGCGCCATTGTCGCGGCGGACGCCATCTCCTTGAGGGCCAACGCGGCCGCCGTCTGGAATGCCACATCACTGGAGTCGACCGAATGCGCCTTGCCGTCGGTCAGCGTGACCTTGGCGTCGACGACCGGCCACCCCGCGAGCAGGCCCTTGTCGAGCTGCGCGTGGGCGCCCTTCTCGACCGACTGGATGAACTGACGTGGCACGGCGCCGCCGACGACCGTCTCGTGGAACTCGTTGCCGGTGCCTCGCGGTAGCGGCTCCATCGTCAGGTGGACGACCGCGAACTGGCCGTGCCCGCCGGACTGCTTGACGTGCCGCCCCTGGGCGTGGGCCGTGGCGATGGGGGTCTCCTTCATCGGGACGCGCACCGCCACCTTCTCGACAGAGACGTTGTAACGCTCCCTGAGCCGGGCCAGGACGAGGTCGAGGTGCGCCGGACCGGTGGTCCAGAGCACCACCTGACCGGTGCCGTGCTCGATCCGGAGGGAGGGGTCCTCGGCGGCCAGGTCACGGAAAGCCGCCGGCATCCGGTCCTCGTCGGCCCTGGTCACCGGGTGCACTGCTGTGGGCAGCAGGGCATCGGGCAGGGCCCAGGGAGTGACGAGGAGGGGACGATCCGGGTCCGAGATCGTGTCCGACGTCTGGGCACTCGACAATTTGGTGACCACGACGACCTCACCGGCTATTCCCTGGCCCTTGGGGAGCAACTCGCCGTCGAAGGGAGCGCCGACGGCGCCGGGGCGCACGTCCTCGTCGTGTCCGGAGTGGCCTTCACCGATCACTGCGGCGATCTCGTCGAGGTGACCGGAGACATGGACTGCGCGGTCGGAGCGAAGAGTCCCGGAGAAGATCCTGACCAGGGAGAGGTGCCCCATGTAGGGATCGCTTCGGGTGTGGACGACCTCGGCGACGAGTGGGCCGTCCGGGTCGGCAGTGACGGCGACCGGCGCCCCGCCGGAGACCGGCCTGACGGTCGGCAGCGGATGGAGGCCGGGGTGGGGGAAGGCCACGGCGATGAGATGGACGAGCACTCCGACACCGGCGCCGGTTTCCGCCGACACCGGCAGCACGGGATGGAAGGTTCCGGCCGCGACCGCCGTGAGGAGGTCCTTCTCGAGGACGTCGAAGGGCAACTCCTCGCCCTCGAGGTAACGGTCCATCAGGCCGTCGTCCTCGGACTCCTCGATGATCCCCTCGATCAGTCCACCCCGATAGGTGTCGAAGGCTGCGGCGTGCTCGGGGCCGGCCTGACGAACCAGACGATCACCGCCGTCGGCGTAGTCGTGGATCTCACCGAGGAGGAGGTCGGCGATCGAGGACACTGCGCCCACGTTCCCGGCCACCGGTATGCCGAGCGGCTGGACGCCGCTGCCGAAGTGGGCCTGGCAGTCGGCGAGGGTGGCCTCGAAGTCGGCGTCGCTCGCATCGAGCTGGGTGATCACGACGGCCCGGGGCATTCCCACCACGGAGCACTCGTGCCACAGGCCACGGGTGGTCGCGTCCACCCCGTCCGCCGCCGACACAACGAAAAGGGCCGCATCGGCGGCCCTCAGTCCTGCCCTGACCTCACCCACGAAGTCAGGGTTCCCGGGAGCATCCATGAGGGTGACCACCACGCCTTCGCGTTCGACGGTGGCGGCCCTCAGACCGACGTTCTGGTCGGTCCCCGCGCGCGGCGCCTTGCTGCCGGCGAGCGACCCCACGAGGTGCTCGAAGAGTCTGGACTTTCCGGCTCCGCTCGGCCCGACGAGCACGACGTTGCGGATCGACTCGACGCCGGAGGGGACAGGGACTCTCGGGGTGGTGACGGTGGTCATGACTGACACATTGCTCCCATATCGGCGCCTGCACAACCGCCTCCGGGCGGCGCGCCACGTGCCGTGCGCCACGTCGTCGGCGCGGTCGCAGATACCCTTGGGGCACCATGCTCAACCGATACGCGCGCGCCTTCTTCACCAAGGTCTTCACTCCCTTCGCCCGACTCCTCGTCCGACTCGGTGTCAGCCCCGATGTCGTGACAGTCGTGGGCACCCTCGGCGTCTGCTTCGGCGCGCTGTGGTTCTACCCCCGCGGCCAGTTGCTCGTCGGCACCCTGGTCATCACCGCGTTCGTCTTCTCCGACACGGTGGATGGTGTCATGGCGCGCCTGTCGGGGCGGAGCAGCACCTGGGGTGCCTACCTGGACTCGACGCTCGACCGGGTGGGCGATGCGGCCATCTTCGGTGGCCTGGTGCTCTGGTATGCCGGGGACGGCGACCAGACCGTCCTGGCCGGGCTCGCGCTGGCCTGCCTCATCCTGGGCAGCGTCGTCTCCTATGCCAAGGCCCGGGCAGAAGGACTGGGCATGACGGCCAACGTCGGCATCGCCGAGCGCGCCGACCGCCTCGTGGCCGTGCTCGTCGTCACCGGGTTCGTCGGTCTCGGGCTGCCCCAGGTCGTCCTGGGTGTCGTCCTCGCCCTGCTCGCGGTGGCCAGCCTGGTCACCGTCTTCCAACGCATGCTCACAGTGCGGGCCCAAGCGCTGGCGTCCAAGGGATGAACCTGCTGGGGGGAGCGGGGGATCTGATCACCGCGGCTGGTTTCCGTGCGGCGTGGACGGGAGTCCGCTGGCTGCCCGAGCCCGCGGCATACGCCCTCTTCGACCGGATCGCCGACGTGACGGTTCTGCGTGGGGGAGCCCGACGCCTCGCGGCGAACTATCGCAAGGTCCGGCCCGACCTGACCGATGGCGAACTCCATGACCTCGTCCTCACCGGCATGCGGTCCTACCTGAGGTATTACGGCGAGGCCTTCCGCCTCCCGGTGCTGAGCCCGGAGGAACTCGCCGTGAGGGTCCGCACGGAGGGTGACGCGCCCGTGCGTGAGGTCATCGATGCCGGGGGATCGGCGATCTGCTTCCTCGGACACATGGGCAACTGGGACCTCGCCGGTGCCTGGGCCAGCGTGCACTGGACCGCCGTCACGACGGTCGCCGAGCGACTGAAGCCCGAAGAGGTCTTCCGTGAGTTTCTCGAGTTTCGCGAGGGCCTGGGCATGACGATCCTGCCCCTGACAGGAGGACCGGCGCCCTTCCCGTTGCTTCGTGAGGCGGCGCGTCGACCGGGCTTGATCCCGCTGCTCGCCGACCGGGACCTCACGCACAGCGGCGTGGCCGTCGACTTCTGTGGCCATCGGGCCCGGATGGCCCCTGGGCCGGCGGCGCTGGCGTTGGTGGAGCAGCGACCGCTCTTCCCGGTCTCGATCCGACACGAGCGGCGTGGCCGCTCCTGGGGGATCGTCATCACCTTCCACGACGAGGTGGCCGTGCCGGCAACCGGGACGACTCGCGACCGCGTCGAGGCGATGACCCAGTCCTGCGCCGATGCACTCGCGGCGGCGATCACCGACAGCCCGCAGGACTGGCACATGCTCCAGCGCGTCTTCGAGGACGACCTCGATCTGGAGCGGATCGGGAGCGGCCACCGATGAGAATCGGCATGGTCTGCCCCTACTCCTTCGATGTGCCAGGCGGCGTCCAATTTCACGTCCGAGACCTCGCCGAGCACTTCCGCGCACAGGGTCACGACGTCCTGGTGCTCGCCCCCTCGGAGGAGGACGAGAGCCACCCCGCATGGTTCACCTCGTGCGGCCGGCCGGTCGCTGTGCCCTACAACGGCTCCGTGGCCCGGCTGACCTTCGGCCCGGTGACCTCGGCGCGGGTGGGCCGCTGGGTCGACGAGGGGGACTTCGACCTGCTCCACATCCACGAGCCCGTGACCCCCAGCGCATCGGTCCTGGCCCTCTGGGCGGCCAGGCTCCCGGTCGTCGCCACCTTCCACACCTCAACCCTGCGATCACGCGCCATGCACGCGGCGAACCCGCTGCTGCGCCCGTCGATGGAGAAGATCAACGCGCGTATCGCCGTCAGTGAGGCCGCTCGACAGACCGTGCTGACCCACCTGAAGGCCGACGCGTACGTGATCCCCAACGGCGTCGATGTCGCCGCCTTCGGGTCGGCCCGACGAGACCCCCGCTTCGTCGGCCGCCCGGGCCGACGCACGGTCGCCTTCCTGGGACGGATCGACGAACCTCGAAAAGGCCTGGCCATCCTGCTGGCCGCGCTCGCCGAACTCGACACGTCGGGGTCCGAGGTCCCCCACCTCTTCGTGGCCGGCCCCGGTGACGTCGCCGAAGCGGCCGATTCCGTGCCGGCTGCCCTCACCGATCGGGTCGAGTTCCTCGGCCTGGTGAGCGAGCCCGACAAGGCCGCCCTGCTCGCGTCGGTGGATGCCTACATCGCCCCGCACACCGGCGGCGAGAGTTTTGGGATCGTGCTGATCGAGGCCATGGCGGCCGGCGCACCCGTCATCGCCAGCGATCTCGAGGCCTTCTGCAGCGTGCTCGGCGACACCGGCGCAGGCGTGACCTTCCCGGTCTCCGAGCCGGCGGGTCTGGCGGAGCGACTGCGTCAGGTCCTCGGGGATGATGACCTGAGGGCGCGGATGTCCCGGGCCGGACGCGAGCGGGCCGGCGACTTCGACTGGGAGTCCGTTGCGGCACGGATCATGGCGGTCTACGAGACGGTCGTCGAGGGCGTCGAAGCGGCGCCGCTCGCGGCCGAGTCCACGGGGATCGTGGCGCGCGTCCGCCGACGTGCGCACAAGCTCGGCTTGGGCGGAGGTGACGCATGAGCGCTGAGAACGACCTGCTCGTCATCGCTCTGGTGGTGCTTGCGCTGCTCATCGCCCTGGGCTGGTACCTGTCCTACAGCGCGGCCCGGCTGGACCGCCTCCACGCCAAGGTCGAAGGGGCCATGTCGGTCCTGGACGCCCAATTGGTGCGCCGCGCCGAGGCCAGCCTGGAGCTCGCCACCAGCGGTGCCCTCGACCCGGCCTCATCGCTCATCCTCGCGGACGCCGCATCGGGCGCCATTCGCAGGCGCACGGAGCATCCGATCGGGGACGACCCGCTCGACGGGCAGCACTTCGCCGGCCGCGAGGGCGTGGAGTCCGATCTGAGCTCGGCCCTGGCCACGGTGCTCAGCGATGACCAACAAGCAGTCCTCCGGGGCAATGACGGGGACCCGGTGGCTCGCGAGGCTCTGGAGCGGGTCGAGGCGTCCGCCCTGCGGGTGCAACTGGCCCGGCAGTTCCACAACGACGCCGTCGCCCAGGTCCGCAGGGTGCGGGCCAAGACGGTCGTGCGGGTCTTCCGGCTCGCCGGGCATGCCGCGCTACCCGACCTGGTCGACTTCGACGACCGCCTTCCCGGGGCAGGCGCCTGACCCGCTGGGGGGCCCGACGGCATACCGCAGCGGCAGGGGTGGTCAGCGTGCCGTCGCAGCGGACCTAGACTTCGAGAAACCCGCGCAACCACCGGCAAGGACCCCGATGAACGAGAACACGACCACGACCGGCACCGGCACCACCCGCGTCAAGCGAGGAATGGCCGAGATGCTCAAGGGCGGCGTCATCATGGATGTCGTCACCCCGGAGCAGGCAAAGATCGCCGAGGACGCCGGCGCCGTTGCCGTCATGGCTCTCGAGCGGGTGCCGGCCGACATCCGCGCCCAGGGCGGAGTCTCGAGGATGAGCGACCCGGACATGATCGACGGGATCATCAACACTGTGTCCATTCCGGTCATGGCCAAGGCCCGGATCGGACACTTCGTCGAGGCGCAGGTCCTGCAGAGCCTGGGTGTGGACTACATCGACGAGTCCGAGGTGCTCACCCCGGCCGACTACGCCAACCACATCGACAAGTGGGCCTTCACGGTCCCGTTCGTCTGCGGTGCCACCAACCTCGGTGAGGCGCTGCGCCGGATCACCGAAGGCGCGGCCATGATCCGCTCCAAGGGTGAGGCGGGCACCGGTGACGTCTCGAACGCGACGACCCACATGCGCCAGATCCGCCAGGAGATCCGCCGCCTCCAGAACCTCCCCGAGGACGAGCTCTACGTCGCCGCCAAGGAACTGCAGGCTCCCTATGACCTGGTCAAGGAGGTCGCGGAGGCCGGGAAGCTCCCTGTCGTGCTCTTCACCGCCGGAGGCATCGCCACCCCGGCCGACGCGGCCATGATGATGCAGCTGGGTGCGGAGGGAGTTTTCGTCGGCTCGGGGATCTTCAAGTCCGGCAACCCCGCGCAGCGCGCTGAGGCCATTGTCAAGGCGACGACGTTCTACGACGACCCCGACGTGATCGCCAAGGTCTCCCGCGGGCTCGGCGAGGCCATGGTCGGCCTCAACGTCGACGAGATCCCGCAGCCACACCGGCTCGCCGAGCGGGGTTGGTGAGCGCCGGAGCGGGTACTCCGGTGAGTCCCGCGGCCTAGGCTTGGCGCATGGTCTCCTGGTTCGTCGTCATCGTCCTCGCGATCCTCGCGGCGATCGCCTTCGTCGGCGTCGTCGCCCTCGTCCTGTGGGCGACCGGCCGGCTCAAGAGTGGGTCCGGGAGCAGCACGTCCGGTCACCGCGGTAGCCCCACCTGATCCGGTGGCCGAGTGGGGTGACACGGCAAACCCGCTGACGACCGACCGGCTCGTCGTGCGGTTGATGCGTCCGCACGACATCCCCACGTTCGCCGCCTACCGCAACGACCCCGACGTGGCTCGCCACCAGTTGTGGGATCTGCCCTACACGGACGACGACGCGCACGGAGACCTCGACGACCAAGCGGACCGCTCCGATGTCGTCGCCGGGCGCTGGACGCAATTGGCGATCGAGCACGACGGGGAGGTCATCGGCGACGTCGCCCTCCACCTCGATGCCACCGGCAAGGTCGCCGAGATCGGCTTCACCTTGGCGCGTGAGCACTGGGGGCACGGATATGCCACCGAGGCGGCCGGCGCGGTGCTGGCCGACCTCGTCGACCGGGTCGGGGTGATCCGCGTCATCGGAGAGCTCGACCCGCCGAACACGGCCTCCGCCCGAGTGCTGGAGCGGATCGGGCTGCGGCACGAGGTGACGACGAAGAAGTCCTTCTTCTGGCGGGGCGAATGGACGGACAACACGACCTATTCGACCACGGCCGAGGACTGGTGCGAGTGGCGGCGCCTGCAGGCGACCCCGGTCGACGAGGTCGAGCTCGTCGAGATCACGTCCGAGAACCAGGAGGCCTACGCCGGCCTGGCTGCCCACGAGGGCCAACGGCGGCTCGTCGCGCCGATGCTCGGCAACTACGGCGATGCGCTCTTCCCGCCGGAGGAGCAGGGCGTCCCGCTCGTCCCGGTGCTCCGGGGCATCGCCGCGGACACGGAACCCGCGGGTTTCCTCATGTATGCCGCGGCCAACGAGACCGTTCCCGAGCCCTACCTCTGGCGGTTGCTCGTCGATGCCAAGCACCAAGGACGCGGGATCGGCCGGATGGCGCTCGACCTGCTGGCGACGGCCCTGGCTTCCGAGGGGCATCGTGTCCTGATGGTCTCCTTCGTCGACGACCGCGGCGGTCCGAAGGAGTTCTACCTTCGCAGCGGTTTCGAACTGACCGGCACGATGAACGGCGACGAGGTCGAGGCGCGCCGCCGACTCAAGTGACCGCCCCGCGCACCGAGAACTCGGGGCGCGCGAACTCGCGTGTCCCCAGCACCTCGCGCAGGTGCTCCGCTGCCCGCAGCACGTCGGCGTGGGTCAGGTACAGCGGCGCGAAACCGAGTCGGATGATGTCCGGTTCGCGGAAGTCGCCGATGACGCGGCGGGCGATGAGGGCCTGCACGACGGCATACGCGTGGGGGTGCCTCAGGCTGACCTGGGAGCCGCGTCGCGCGTCGTCACGCGGTGAGGCGACGACGATGCCGGGGACAAGGGCGTCGACGCACTCGAGGAAGAACCCGGTCAGCGCCAGGGACCGCCGGCGGACGCCGGCCATTCCGACGCCGTCGAACGCCTTGAGCGCGGCCTCCAGGGCAAGGACGCCGAGCACGGGGGGAGTGCCCACCCGGGCGCGCTCGATCGTGGGGGACGGTGCATAGTCGGGCGACATCGCGAAAGGCTCGGCGTGACCGTTCCACCCGGTCAGTGGCTGGTCGAACGACGAGATGTGCTGTGCCGCAACGTGGATGAACGCCGGCGCGCCGGGCCCGCCGTTGAGGTACTTGTAGCCGCAGCCCACCGCGAAGTCGGCGTCATGGTCGTCCAGGCCGACTTCCATGGCACCTGCGCTGTGGCAGAGGTCCCAGCAGACCAAGGCCCCGACGTCGTGGGCCGCGCGCGTGATCGCGGGCAGGTCCCACAGCTCACCGGTGCGGTAGTCCACCGAGCTGTAGGCCGCCAGCGCCATCCGGTCGCCCAGCTCGGCGATTCGCGCCGGCGCGTCGGCTGGGGAGACCCGTTCGACGACCAGCCCGGCGACCCGTGCCGCACCCTCGGCGATGTGGACGTCGGTGGGGAAGGAGTCGCCGTCGGTGAGGAGGATGTCCCGGCCGGGCCGCATCCGGGCCGCGGCGACGACGACCTTGAAGAGGTTCACGCTCGTCGAGTCGGCCACGAGGACCTGGCCCGGTGCGGACCCCACGAGGGCACCGATCCGATCGCCCACCCGCGCCGACGCACCCCACCAGTCGGCGGTGTTCCAGCTCGCGATGAGGTCGTTGCCCCACTGCCGGGTGACTGCGTCAGCGACCGCCTCCGCCACGCCGACCGGGAGTGCGCCCAGTGAGTTGCCGTCGAGGTAGGTCGTGCCCGCCGGCAACCGGAACCGGCCGCGGAGATCGGTGTCATGGTGCTCCTCGTCGAGGGAGCGAGCGCGGGCAGCGAGGGCGTCATCGACCATGACTGGACGGTATTGCATCGAAGGTCGGGCCCCGACCTCGATACCCTCGACGGGTGGACCCCTCCCCGCTGCCCGCCCGTTGGGCCACCGACCTCACCGTGCTGGAGGCGAGTGGGTCGCACGTCGAGCGCCACGACGACCACCTCGTCGTCCGGACCCCCCGCAACCCCGGTTACCACTGGGGGAACTTCGTCCTCGTCACCGACCCCAGTGCCAGCGACGACGCAGCCCGCTGGCTGGCCCGCCACGCCGATGTCTTTGCCGAGGCGGACTGGGTGAGCATCGGCCTCGTGGGCGCCCCGACGCCGAGCGCCTGGGACGGTCACGGTGTCGAGCTCGAGGAGGACGAGTCCCTCGCCATGGCCGGTCTCCCGCGTCTGGCGCCCTGCCCGCAGGGGTATGCCGTCCGCCCGCTCACCACGGACGCCGACTGGGGGGCCCGCATCGCGGTCGAGCTCGCGGAGAACGAGGAGAGCGGGGAGTACGAAGCGAGCAGCCACGAGCGCTTCGTCAGGGCCCGGACCGACATCCAGCGCGAGGTCGTTGCGGCCGGTGGGGCGCTCTTCGTCGGCGCCTTCGACGGCGACGGGCGGCTCGCCGCGGACCTGGGGATCGTCGTCGGTGACGGTCTGGCGAGGTACCAGGACGTCGGCACCCGCCCGGAGCACCGGCGCCGAGGCCTCGCGGCCCACCTGCTCGGTGTCGCAGCGCAGTGGGCGGCGACCCAGGGGGTCACGCGCTTCGTCATCGTCACGGGGGTCGACAATCCTGCCGGCCGCGTCTACCGGGGCGTGGGCTTCGAGCCGGACCGCCCGACGTGGACGGTCTACCGGCGCCCACCACTGGCTGGCTGAAGGGCACTGCGCGCCGCGCACGAGGCGATTCCCAGCCAGGTGTGGTGGTTGCGCCACCAGCACCAGCCGACCTTTGGTGCGCCCTTGCGCTCCCGGCCGTCGCGGCCGGTGCCGTTGCTGATCCACAGCGCCGGCGTGCGCGCGTCGAACGTCCCGTTCGCCCGCTGCTTTCGCGACCCGATCGTCATGTAGCAGTGGTTGCGCTCCAGCACCCCGTCGTCCTGGATCGCCCAATGGAGGCCCTCGACGAGGGTCAGTGGCGACCGCCCTCGTTCCTCGATGACCGGCACCGCGTCGGCCGGTCGGACGCTCGCGAACTCGTCTCCACGGTCGAGCCCGCGTACCACGTACGGCCCTCCCGGCATCGCCATCGTCGGCACGAACTCGTCGACGTCGGTCATGTCCTCGACGACGAAGCCGGGCCGCCCGCCGAGCCCGAGGAGTGGGGCAAGCACGGACGCCGGTGCGGGGAGGACGACGAGGTCGCCATCGGCTGCCCCACCGGCCAGGGCGAGCACCGCCTGCGGGTCGACTCCCGCCACGTCGGCGATCCCGAGGTCGATGAGTCGTCGGGCCTGGTCAGCAGCTGGGGGGAGCGGCACCGGGGTGGTGTCCTTTCGTCGGGAGCGGGTGTCAACGACCGGCGGCGACGGGAGGTTCCCGCGCGGCATACCCTCTGATGTCGTGAGCCTGACCGAACGCACCCGCACGCGCCTGGACCACACGCTGGCCTCCGCCCAGCGCGAGGGGGGTACCCCCTCGATGGTCGCCGGCGTCGTGCGTGGCGGAGAGCTCGTCTGGTCCGGGGCCGCCGGGACCCTCGACGGCCGCGCCACCGGACCCGTGCCGGGCGAGGACGTGCCGTACCGCATGGGCTCGATCATGGACGGCTACTTCGCCGGCGAGCCCCTGCACGTCGCCGACGGGACGCCCTCGCACCTCGACCTCGCGTCGTTCCGCTTCTCCCGCACCCCGTATGCCGTGGACGCCGACATCCCCGGTGGCGTCGACGAGGGCGGCTGGCCGTGAGCGGCATGCCGGTCATCGGCGTCCTCGCCGTCCAGGGCGACGTGCGCGAGCACGTCCGCGCGCTGGAGTCCGCGGGTGCGGCCACCCGGGCCATCCGTCGCCCCCGTGAGCTGGAGGAGATCGACGGCCTGGTCATCCCCGGCGGCGAGTCCACCGTCATGGACAAGCTCGTGCGCGCCTTCGAGCTGCGGGACCCGCTGGTCACGGCCATCCGGGACGGGCTCCCGGTCTACGGCTCCTGTGCCGGGATGATCATGCTCGCGGACCGGATCACTGATGGCACGAGCGACCAGCAGACGCTCGGCGGTCTCGACATCACGGTGCGGCGCAACGCCTTCGGGCGCCAGGTCGACTCATACGAGGAGGACCTGCACATCCGGCAACTCGGTCCCCAGCCGGTTCGTGCGGTCTTCATCCGCGCGCCCTGGGTCGAGCAGTGGGGGAGTGAGGTCGAGGTGCTCGCGTCCGTCCGTCCCCTGGGTCGCGAGCATCCTGTGGCGGTGCGGCAGGGCAACCTGCTCGCCACCTCGTTCCATCCCGAGGTGACCGGCGACCACCGCTTCCACTCCCACTTCGTGGCGACCGTCCGGGGCACCGTGGTGGCGTGAGTGATCTGTTCGTCGGCCTCCGCGCTCCTCGCGGGTGGGGGCTCGACCGCTCTGAACCGATGGCGTCCGGGGGCGTGGCGCGGTCAGCTCCCCTCGTGCCCGGCCAGGTGCCGGCGCAGCCCCGCCTCGCCCGAGCGCATCATCGCGGCGTGGTTCCACCGCATGAGCGGGTCGAGTGCCCGGGGAAGTCTCCGCAGCACCGGGGTGCGCACGTCGCAGGCCTGGTCGTAGTCGGCACGGCCGTCGCGCACGACCCACTGCGCCCAGCCGGCCAGGTCCCCGGCCAGGTCGACCCGCAGGATCCCCGAGGGCCGGTCCTCCACGGTTCGGGTGATGACCAGGTCCAGGGTCCACGGCAGCACCGAGCGGATCGACACGCGACCGGCGTCCGCCGACAGCCGGGCGACGCCGCACACCTCCGGCCACCACGCGGCATACGCGTCGACGTCGGCGAGGGTGTCGAAGAGTGTCGCCGCGCGGGCCGGCGCCCGCCAGGTGGTCGCGAAACGGAAGCGGTGCGCCATGCGACGACGGTATGCCGCTCTGCGCACGAGGTGCCGGGCAGGCCGGGGTTAGGATGCTCGGCGATCGAGAACCGAGAACCACGAGCAGGAGACCGACGTGTCCGGCCACTCCAAATGGGCGACCACCAAGCACAAGAAGGCCGCCATCGACGCCAAGCGGGGCAAGCTCTTCGCCAAGCTGATCAAGAACATCGAGGTCGCGGCCAAGCAGGGCGGTGGTGACCCCGGGGGCAACCCGACCCTCTACGACGCGATCCAGAAGGCGAAGAAGTCCTCGGTCCCCAATGACAACATCGACCGCGCCGTCAAGCGCGGCTCCGGTGCCGAGGCCGGCGGAAGCGACTGGCAGAACATCACCTATGAGGGCTACGCGCCCGGGGGTGTCGCCCTCCTCATCGAGTGCCTGACCGACAACCGCAACCGGGCGGCAGCCGAGGTTCGCACCGCGCTGTCGCGCAACGGCGGCAACCTCGCGGATCCCGGCTCGGTCGCCTACGTCTTCGACCGCAAGGGCGTCGTCATCATCCCCAAGGGTGACCGCAGCGAGGACGACATCCTCGAGATCGTCCTCGACGCGGGTGCCGAGGAGGTCAACGACAACGGTGACTCCTGGGAGATCGTCTCCGAGGCCACCGACTTCGTCTCGGTCCGCAAGGCGGTCCAGGAGGCCGGTGTCGACTACGACTCGGCCGAGGCCTCGTGGGTGCCGAACCTGCAGGTGCCGCTCGATCTCGAGGGCGCCAAGAAGATGATCCGCGTCATCGAGGCCCTCGAGGACTCCGATGACGTCCAGGACGTTTTCGCCAACGGCGACATCCCCGACGAGGTGCTGGCAGCGCTCGACGAGGAGTGAACTGCCTCCGCGCGTGTCGCGGAGGTGACGCGTGGGGCACGCGGGGTAGCGTGGGCGATCGAACATCTGTTCACCCCTGCGGTATGCCGTTGGGGCCGCCTCGCCGGACCAAGGAGACCTCGTGCGCGTGCTCGGTGTCGACCCCGGTCTCACCCGGTGTGGGCTCGGTGTCGTCGAGGGCCGCGCCGGACGAGCCACCATGGTCGCCGTGGGTGTGGTGCGCACGCCGAGCGCCGCAGCGACCGGCGAGCGGCTGGTCTACCTCGAGCAAGAACTCGAGACCTGGCTGGACCGGTTCGCCCCGGACGTCGTGGCGATCGAGCGAGTGTTCGCCGACGTCAATGTCGCCTCGGTCATGACCACCGCCCACGCCTCCGCGATCGCCATGCTGGCCGCCACCAAACGCGGTCTTCCCGTGCACCTGCACACCCCCACGGAGGTCAAGGCCGCGGTCACCGGTTCCGGCCGTGCTGACAAGGCCCAGGTCGCCACCATGGTGACGCGCATCCTCGCCCTCGACACCGCGCCCAAGCCGGCCGACGCTGCTGATGCCCTGGCATTGGCGATCTGTCATCTGTGGCGTGGCCAGGCCGAGAACCGCCTGACCGCGCTGGCAGCGGGGAGCCGGCGATGATCGCCAGTGTGACCGGCACCGTCGGGCAGGCCGGTCTCGATCGCGTGACCGTCGTCGTCGGCGGGGTCGGGCTGCTCGTCCACACCACCCCTGCGGCGGCCGCGGCGAGCCATCGCGGGGATGAGGTGACGCTGGCGACCAGCCTGGTCGTCCGTGAGGACTCGCTGACCCTCTTCGGATTCCTGACGGCTGACGAACGTGACATGTTCGAGACGGTGCAGTCCGTCTCCGGCGTCGGCCCACGGATTGCACTGGCCATGCTCTCGGTCATGGGGCCGGACGATCTGGCCGCTGCCCTCTCGGCCGGGGACACCAAGGCCCTGACAACGGTCCCGGGGATCGGCGTGAAATCCGCACAACGCCTCGTCCTGGAACTCAAGGACAAGGTGGCAGGTATGCCGCGGCCCACCACCGCGACCACGCCGGGGTCCGCGGCTGTCACCACCGACGGCTGGCGCGACCAGGTCGCCGAGGCGCTGGTTGGGCTGGGCTGGAACGCCAAGCAGGCCGGCGAAGCCGTCGAGCGGGTCGCGGTGACCGCCCCCGCAGACGCTGAGATCGCGGCATACCTGCGTCTTGCCCTCCGAGAGTTGCGGCGATGACCGAGGGCTTTCGCAGCGAGATCCGCGAGTCCGACGGTTCGCTCGAGGCGACAGCACGCGTCGTCGATGCCGGCGGGGACGACGACGAACGCATCGTCGAGGCGGCGCTGCGGCCCAAGCGATTGGCCGAGTTCCCCGGCCAACCCCGTGTCCGTGACCAGTTGGGATTGGTCCTCCAGGCCGCCAAGCAGCGAGGCAGCACTCCTGATCACGTGCTGCTCTCCGGACCTCCGGGACTGGGCAAGACGACGTTGGCGATGATCGTCGCAGCCGAGATCGAGCGGCCGATCCGAGTGACGAGTGGGCCAGCGATCCAGCACGCCGGTGACCTTGCCGCCGTGCTGTCCAGTCTCGACGAGGGCGAGGTGCTCTTCCTCGACGAGATCCACCGGATGAGTCGAGCCGCCGAGGAAATGCTCTACCTGGCGATGGAGGACTTCCGCGTCGACGTCATCGTCGGCAAGGGCCCGGGGGCCACCGCCATTCCGCTCGAATTGCCCCCCTTCACGGTCGTCGGCGCGACGACGCGTGCCGGCCTGCTGCCGGCCCCGCTGCGCGATCGCTTCGGCTTCACCGGGCACCTCGACTACTACGACGCGGCCGACCTCGAGACAATCCTGCATCGTTCGGCACGTCTGCTCGGTGTCGACGCGGACGGGGAGGGCATCGCCGAGATCGCCGGGCGCAGTCGCGGCACCCCTCGGATCGCCAACCGCTTGCTGCGCAGGGTGCGGGACTGGGCGCAGGTGCACGGATCCGGCCGCGTGGACCAGGTTGCCGCGCTCGCTGCGCTGCGCCTCTTCGATGTGGACGCGGCCGGTCTGGACCGGCTCGACCGTGCCGTGCTCGAGGCCCTCTGCCGACGCTTCGCGGGCGGCCCGGTCGGACTGTCCACCCTCGCCGTCGCCGTGGGGGAGGAGACCGACACCGTCGAGACGGTGGCCGAGCCCTATCTGGTGAGGGAGGGCTTCATGGTCCGCACACCCCGGGGCCGAGCAGCCACTCGTCGGGCCTGGGAGCACCTGCACCTCACACCTCCGGTCGGCTCGACGACCCAGGATGTGCTGCCGCTGGACGACGGGCCGGGGCGCCTGGGCTCGGCCACCGACTGACGGCACCACGGACCCGGCTCGGTGGTGTTCCGGGCGCGTCCCATTGGGAGGGCTCGTGCGCCTCGCTTACGATGGACCGACGGCCCGGCGTGCCCGGGCCGCTCCCGCGTCCCCGTCGGGGACCGCGCGCACGACGTGAAGGGCCTTTCTCGATGTCTTCTGGTGCCGGCACCGGCAACCTGCTGTTGCTCCTCCTTCCCCTGTTGCTGCTCGGCTTCCTCATGTGGACCCAGCGCAAGCGCTCGCGTGACATGCAGGCGGTCAACGCCTCGCTCACGGTGGGCGACGAGGTCATGACCAGTTCGGGCCTCTACGGCCGCATCGTCGCCCTCGACGACTCGATCGCGACCCTTGAGGTCGCCCCCGGCGTCAACGTCCGCTACGACCGGCGCGCCGTGACGCGGCCACCGGCGACGCCCTCTGGTCCGGCGAGCACCGCACCCGACGCGGAGAACTGAGTCGTGGCCCAGACCTCGGCGCACACGGCTGCCCGCCGAGCCCTGCTGGCGATGGTGCTGATCACTGTCGCCCTCGTGGGCCTGCTCACCGGAGCCCACCAGTGGGGGGACGCTCGGTGGACCCCCAAGCTCGGCCTCGACCTCGAGGGCGGCACCCAGATGATCCTCGAGCCGCGGCTGACCGGCGCGAGCACAGTGAGCGCCGAGCAGATCGACCAGGCCCGCGACATCATCGTGCAGCGTGTCGATGCCGGTGGCATCTCCGGCGCGGAGGTCACGACGCAAGGTGGCCGCAACATCGTCGTCAGCATCCCCGGGACGCCGACCGAGTCGACCCTGAACGCGATCCGCCGCTCGTCACAGATGCAGTTCCGGCCGGTCCTGGCGATCGCGGACGGCGTCCTCGCCCCGACCCCGACGGACTCGGCGTCGCCCACGGTCGACCCGAGTGCCAGCCCGGCGCCGTCGACCACCGAGGCGCCGGTCGTGAGCCCGGCGCCCGAGGCGAGCCCCACGGCCCAGAGTGCGATCCCCGGCGCGCTCATGGACACCCCCACCCCGGCAGCGACAGACAGTGCCTCGCCGGCCGCCACGCCCTCGCCGTCACCATCGGCCAGCGCATCGGGCAGCAACTCGTCGGCACCGGACCCCACCAGTCTCGAGTGGGTCACTCCCGAGCTCCAGACCCTCTTTGCGGCGCTCAACTGTGCCGACCCCGGCGCCGTCGACTCCCTCATCGACGACCCGGCCAAGCCGTTGGTCACGTGCGACCAGACCGGTGCGGTCAAGTACATCCTCGGACCGGTCGTCGTTCCCGGATCCGAGATCCAGGACGCGGCCGCCGGCTACCAGGCGCTCCCCAGTGGCCAGATGAGCAACATCGTCGAGATCCAGTTGACCCTCAAGTCAACCGGTGCAAAGGAGTACGCCGACATCTCGCGCAAGATGGTGAACCTCTCCGAACCGCAGAACCAGCTCGCGGCCACGCTCGACTCGAAGGTCATCGTCGCGCCGCGCTTCAATGAGGCCATCCTCGACGGCCGCGCGAGCATCACCGGCGGGTTCACCATCGAAACGGCCCGCGACCTGGCCCAGCAGTTGAAGTTCGGCGCCCTGCCGATCAGTTTCGACCTCCAGACCCGCGAGGAGATCAGCCCGACGCTGGGTTCGGAGCAGTTGCGCTACGGCCTGCTGGCCGGCCTGGCCGGTCTCGTCCTGGTCTTCCTCTACTCGCTGGCCCAGTACCGCGTGCTCGGCCTGGTGACGGTCGCGTCCATCGTGTTCGCCGGGCTGCTGACCTACCTGGCCATCACCATCCTCGGGTGGTCGCACAACTACCGCCTCGACATGGCCGGTGTCACCGGTCTGATCATCGCCATCGGCTTCACCGCTGATTCGTTCATCGTCTACTTCGAGCGGATCCGGGACGAGTTGCGCTCGGGACGTTCCTTGGAGAGTGCGGTCGCCACGGGGTGGAACCGCGCCAAGCGGACCATCCTGGCCGCCGACGGGGTCAACTTCCTCGCCGCCGTCGTCCTCTACCTCCTGGCGTCATCGGGTGTCCGGGGCTTCGCCTTCACCCTCGGCCTGACCACCTTGATCGACCTGCTCGTCACCTTCCTGTTCTCTCATCCGCTCGTGGCCCTCCTGGCGCGCCNGAAGTTCNTCAGGGATGGCCACCCGTGGTCCGGCCTGGATCCGACGAAGCTGGGCGCCCAGAAGCGGACCTCGTATGCCGGTCGCGGCCGGTTCGTGCCCAATCCCGGGCGAGCCGTGGCCACGAGTGAAGGGAGCGCGTCGTGAGCTTCTCCACCTTCGGCAATGACCTCTACAGCGGCAAGCGCTCGGTCCCCGTCGTTCCCCAGCGTCGCCGGTTCTACCTGGTCTCGCTCGTCGTGCTGGCGATCGCCGTCAGTGGCCTGCTGTTCAAGGGACTCAATCTCGGGCTTGAGTTCCGCGGCGGATCCGAGTTCCGGGTGGCGACCACGAGCGCTCCGGCGGACTACGAGGCCAAGGCACGCGAAGCCGTCCGCAGCTCGGGCGAGGGCAGCTCGGCCAACATCACCAAGCTCGGCACCGGCACGATCCGGATCCAGACCGAGCGACTCTCCGATGAGGCGAGCGCGAAGGTCAAGGCCGCTCTCGTCCAGACCTTTGGTGTGCAGGACAAGGACGTCAGCGCGACCTTCATCGGCCCCTCCTGGGGGACGACGGTCAGTCAGAAGGCGCTCCAGGCGCTCGTCATCTTCTTGCTGCTCGTCGCGCTCGTGATGGCGTTGTACTTCCGCACCTGGAAGATGGCGGCGGCAGCCCTGGTCGCCCTGGGACACGACATGGTCATCACCGTGGGCGTCTACGCCCTCACCGGTTTCGAGGTCTCACCCGCGACCATGATCGGTTTCCTCACGGTCCTGGGCTACTCGATCTACGACACGGTCGTCGTCTTCGACAAGGTGCGCGAGAACACCGCGGAAGCCTTCGCCAATGGGCGATCCACCTANGCCCAGGCCGCCAACCTCGCCGTCAACCAGACNATGGTCCGCTCGATCAACACGACTGTCGTCGGGGCGCTCCCGATCCTGGCCGTTCTGATCGTCGGCATCGTGTGGCTCGGCCCGGGCGTTCTGCTCGACCTGTCGCTCGTGCTGTTCATCGGCCTGGTCGTCGGTGCCTACAGCTCGATCTTCATCGCGACTCCGATCCTGGTCTCGTTGCGGCGCAGGGATCCGGCGGTTATGGACCTCGAGAAGCGTGCCAAGCGGTCGCAGGCCGCTCGGGCGAAGGTCGCGGCACGCACGGGGGGGACGGGGTCCGACTCCAGCGATGAGTCCTCGCCGACCGCGCCGAGCGAGCCCGCAGCGGGCGTCGACGGTGAGGCCACGGCATACCGTCCCTCGGGCGCCGAAGGCGTCGACGGCGCGTCCACGGTCACCGGCCGCGCGGTTCACAAGTGGGCTCAAGCAGGCCAGACCGGCCAGACCGGGCCGCGCAACCAGCCCAAACGGACCCCGAAGTCACGGCGATGAGCCGAACTATCGCCGAGCTCGTCGTGGGAGCTCTGCGCGACATCCCTGACTTCCCGGCACCGGGTGTCCTCTTCAAGGACATCACCCCGCTGCTGGCCGACCCCACGGCGTTCGCTGCGGTCATCGCCGACATGGCGGCCCGCCATCGCGACGTCCAGCTCGTCGCCGGGGTGGAGGCACGCGGGTTCGTCATCGGTGCTGCTCTCGCGCATGCGCTCGGCGTCGGCTTCATCCCTGTGCGCAAGGCGGGGAAGTTGCCCGGACGCACCGCGTCGTTGAGCTACGACCTCGAATACGGTTCGGCGACCATCGAGGTCCATGCCGACGACATCCCGGGCGGCGCCCGAGTGCTGCTCGTCGACGACGTCCTGGCAACCGGCGGCACGGCCGTGGCCGCGTGGGATCTCCTCGAGTCGGTCGGGGCCGAAGTCACCGGCTTCGAGGTCATCATCGAACTCGCCGCGTTGGGTGGGCGCGAGCGGCTCGCGGGTCGCGACGTCCACGCCCTCCTCACCGTCTGACAGGCGGCTCGCGCCGTCACCTAGACTCCGTCCATGACGGAGGACACCACCCAGATCCCGCTGCCCGGTGGTGGGTCCTCCAGCCGTGCGCGGGCTCGCGCGCGGCTGGCCTTCTTCGGTGGCCAGCGAGAGGCCGCCAANCCGGTGTTGGCCCCCCTGCTCCAGAGCGTCCGCACCACCCACCCCAAGGCGGACACGGCCGTCATCGAGCGGGCGTATGCCGTGGCCGAGCGGGCCCACGAGGGCCAGATGCGCAAGAGCGGTGACGCCTACATCACCCACCCGCTGGCCGTCACGACCATCCTCGCGGAACTCGGCATGACGCCGCCGACGCTTGCCGCGGCCCTCCTGCACGACACGGTCGAGGACACCGACTACGACCTCAGCCAGCTCGAGCGCGACTTCGGTGCGGAGATCGCTGCTCTCGTCGACGGGGTCACCAAGCTCGACAAGGTCACCTACGGCGCTGCCGCCCAGGCGGAGACGGTCCGCAAGATGGTCATCGCGATGGCCCGCGACATCCGCGTTCTCGTCATCAAACTCGCCGATCGACTCCACAACGCCCGGACCTGGCGTTACGTCAGCCGCGAGTCTGCCCAGCGCAAGGCCAAGGAGACCCTCGAGATCTACGCCCCGCTGGCGCATCGGCTGGGCATGAACACGATCAAGTGGGAACTGGAGGACCTCAGCTTCCAGACGCTCTATCCCAAGGTCTATGACGAGATCGTCCGGCTCGTGGCTGAGCGCGCACCGGCGCGCGAGGAGTACCTCGCGAAGGTTCGTGACCAGGTGGGTGCTGACCTGCGTGACGCCAAGATCAAGGCGACCGTCACGGGTCGCCCGAAGCACTACTACTCGATCTACCAGAAGATGGTGCACGGGGGCCGCGATTTCGACCAGATCTACGACCTGGTGGCAGTGCGGGTGCTCGTCGAGACCGTCCGTGACTGTTATGCCGCCCTCGGGTCGATGCATGCGCGATGGAATCCGGTGCCGGGCCGGTTCAAGGACTACATCGCGATGCCGAAGTTCAACATGTACCAATCGCTGCACACGACGGTCATCGGCCCCAGCGGCAAGCCGGTGGAGATCCAGATCCGCACCCACACCATGCACCGCCGCGCCGAGTACGGTGTGGCAGCCCACTGGAAGTACAAGGAAGAAGGCCTGGCCGGTGCCACCGGCCCCTCGGCGCGCTCCGGCAACTCGGCCAACGACATGGCCTGGCTTCGTCAGTTGCTCGACTGGCAGCAGGAGACATCCGACCCCGGCGAGTTCCTCGAGTCCCTGCGTTTCGAGATCAACGCGAGCGAGGTCTACGTCTTCACGCCCAAGGGGCAGCTCGTCGGCCTGCCCGCGGGGTCCACCCCCATCGATTTCGCGTACGCCGTGCACACCGAGGTCGGCCATCACTGCATCGGGGCCCGGGTCAACGGCCGCCTCGTGCCCTTGGAGTCCACGCTCGACAACGGTGACCTCGTCGAGGTGCTGACCTCCCGGGCCGACACGGCCGGGCCCTCACGCGACTGGTTGCACTTCGTGAAGTCGGCACGTGCCCGACACAAGATCAAGCAGTGGTTCACCCGCGAGCGCCGCGAGGAGATGGTCGAGGACGGCAAGGAGGCCTTGGCCAAGGCGATGCGCAAGAAGGGTGTGCCCCTCCAACGCCTGGCCTCGGTCGAGTCTCTCACCGGCGTCGCCGAGGAGCTGCACCTGATCGACATCGACGGTCTGTATGCCGCGATCGGCGAAGGTCACGTCTCGGCCCAGCACGTGGTCAGTCGGCTGCTCGCTGCCATGGGGGGCGAGGAGGGTGGCGTCGAGGACCTGGCCGAGACGACGGTCACGACGCCGGGCCGGCCCCGACGCAGCCGTTCGGGTGACCCCGGCGTCGTGGTCAAGGGCATGTCGGACGTGTATGTGAAGTTGGCGCGGTGCTGCACCCCGGTGCCGGGGGACGAGATCCTCGGTTTCGTGACGCGGGGCAACGGGGTGTCCATCCACCGGCGCAATTGCACGAACGCCGAGTCGCTCTTGCGTCAGTCCGAGAAGATCATCGACGTCGAATGGGCACCGACGGCCAGCAGTGTGTTCCTGGTCCAGCTGCACGTGGAGGCGCTCGACCGGTCGCGACTTCTCTCCGATGTCACGCGAGTCCTGAGCGACAGTGGGGTCAACATNCTCTCGGCGTCTGTGACCACATCGCGCAATCGGGTCGCCGCGTTGAAGTTCACNTTCGAAATGGGCGATCCCGGTCACCTCGACCACGTCATCCGNACCGTGCGCAAGGTCGACGGGGTCCTCGACGTGCAACGCGACCAGGGCGGCCGCGACTGAGTTCGCGGCTGCGACCTCAGAGGCTCAGCGACCGAATTCGTCCAGTCCCGCCTTCGCCTGGTCCAGCCACTGCTGCTGGGCCTCGATCTTGGCCGTGAGTTCGGCAACCTTCTTCTCGTTGCCTTTCGCGCGTGCCTTGGCCACATCATCGGTCAGTGAGGCAATCGAGGATTCGAGCTGGGTGACCATTGAGTTGGCCCGTGCGGCCACCTCCGGGTTGGAGGCCTTCCACTTCTTGTCCTCGGCCTCGCGGACGGCTGACTCGACGCGACGCAGGGCCTTCTCGGTCCGGTCGATGTCAGCCCGGGGCACCTTGCCGGCGCGGTCCCACTTGTCCTGGATCGTGCGGAGCGCCGCCTTGGCCGCTTCGAGGTCGGTGATCGGCAGAAGCGACTCCGCCTCGGCGATCAACCCCTCCTTGACGCCCAGGTTGCCCCGGAATTCCTCGTCCTCGGCGGCGGCCACCTGGTCCTTTGCGGCGAAGAACGCGTCCTGAGCGGACTTGAAACGCTCCCAGAGCGCGTCGTCATCGCCTCGTGCGGCGCGACCGGCGGTCCGCCACTGACCCATCAGGTCCTTGAATGCGCGAGCGGTCGACGCCCAGTCCTTGCTCGACGCGAGACGTTCGGCCTCGCCGACGAGCCGCTCCTTGGTGGCCTTGGCCTCACCGCGGCTCTGCTCGAGGGTGGCGAAGTGGCCCTTGCGCGCCTTGTCGAAGGAGTTGCGGGCATGGCTGAACCGCTGCCACAGGGCATTCTCGGTCGGCTTGTCGATGCGGGCACCTTGGCGTTGGTGGGTCTTCCAGGCGTCCAGCAACTCCCGCATACGCTCGCTGCTGCGCTTCCACTGGGTCGACCCCTCGGGCTGGGCGGCGATCTGCTCGGCCTCCGCGACGAGCGCCTCGCGGGTCGTGATCGCCTCGGCCCGGGCCGCGGCCCGTTGAGCGCTCTCGTGCTCCCGGCGTTCCGCGACGACGGCATCCAGCGCACCCACCCGTGACCTGAGGGCGGCCACGTCACCGACGACCTTGCCCTCCTCGAGATGCTCCTTGAGGGCCTTGAGCGCGTCGCTGAGTTCCTTGGCCGGCACCTCCGAGTTCTCGGCGCGAGCGGCGATCAGATCAGCGGTGCCTGACAGTTCGTCGAACTTGCGAGCGAAGTACTGCAGCGCGTCCTCGGGCTCGGCGCCGGGGTAGGAGCCGACCTCGTGCTCCTCACCCTCGATGGTGACGAACACCGTGCCGTCCGGTTCCACCCGGCCGAAGCGGGCCGATTCGGAGGCGGGCGTGGGTGCGGCGGCAGGTTGGGCCGGCGGGCGAGAGGCCATCCGGGCGGCGATCGCACTGGGTGAAGGGATCGCCGCCGGTGTCGGAATCGAAGCCGGCGACGGTGCAGGCGCTGCGGTCGGCTCGACGGTCTCGGTGGTTCCGGCGGGTTCGCTGGTCTCGGTTGGGTCTGGAGTGGGGGTCTGCTCGGACACGCTCAGGCCTTCTTCTCGGTGACAGCAACACGCAGGATGCTGATGGGTGCGGCGGGTGCACCGTCGGTGGCGCCATTGCCTCCGGCCACGCCCTCGGCAACGATGCGGTCGACAATATCCAACCCGGCCACCACTTTCCCGAACACCGTGTAACCGTTCGGGTCCGGCAGGGACGTCTTGGCGTCCACGATGAAGAACTGGCCACCGTTGCCCTGTTGCGGATCCGAGGTCCTGGCCATCGCGACGGTGCCGCGCTCGTAGGTGCCGTCGGCCGGTGGATTCTCGACCCCGAAGCCATAGCCGGGGCCACCCTGGCCGGTGCCTGTCGGGTCGCCACACTGCAGGACCGTCATCGCGGTTGAGCGCACGACGCGGTGGCAGGGGGCGTTGAGCCAGTAGTTCTCGTTGGCCAGCTGCACGAAGGACGCGACGGCTTGTGGAGCCTTCGTGCCGTCCAACTCCATGGTGATGTCACCGCAGTTCGTCGTCAGAACGGCAGTGAACGTCTTGCCCTCGGCGCTCGCCTTGTCGGGAAGGGTCAACTGGGCACCGGTTCCGAGCGACCTCGGAGGTGCCTGGCAGCCGGCGGCATTGACCGCCGGAGCAGGGTCGACCTTCGACAGCTTGAGGCCGAGCACAGCCAGGCCTGCGGCGACGACGGCCACGACACCCAGGACCGCCAGCACGCGTCGGAAGCGTGCGGCATCGGCGGCCTTGCGGGCCCGCTTGGCCTGGACCTTCTCGTAGCGGCGGCGGGCGCGGGCGCGCTCCTGTGCTTTGGTCATCTGTTCCTACTCCGGGCGACGGTCGTCCCGGGCAGTCTAGGCTTGCTCATCGTGCTCGCCATTGCCTTCCCCGCCCAGGCCTTCGCGACCAACTGTTATGTGATCGCGCCCGGGGAAGGGGAGGAGTGCCTGATCGTCGACCCCGGCATCGGCGTCGAGGACACCGTCGCGGAGGTTCTGGCGCAATACCGCCTGAAACCGGCCGCCGTCCTGCTCACCCACGGTCATCTCGACCACGTTTATGCCGTGGCTCCCGTCTGCGGAGGCAACACCGCGGCCTACATCCACGGTGATGACCGCTACCGCCTCCAGGACCCCCTCGCTCTGGTCAATCCGGGAATGCTGGCCATGATGGAACAGCAGTTCGGGCAGCGCGCGACGTGGCGGGAGCCCGACCGCGTGGTCGAGGTCACCGACCGCCAGCACCTGACGCTGGCCGGCCTCGAGGTCGACGTCCTGCACGCCCCCGGCCACACCGAGGGTTCGGTGATGTTCGGGCTCGAGGGCATCCCGGCCGGCGTCGAGGCAGGGGAGGAGCTGACCCGGACAATGGTCTCCGGCGACGTGCTCTTCGCCGGCTCGATCGGTCGCACCGACCTGCCCGGCGGATCCGCCGACCTGATGACGCGATCGTTGCGCGAGGTGGTGTTGCCGCTGCCCGACGACACCCTCGTGCTCACCGGCCACGGCCCCGCCACGACAATGCGCCGCGAACGTGCGACCAACCCCTACCTGCAAGGACTCTGACCTCATGGCCACCAAGATCACGCCGATCTCCGGTTTCCCCGAGTTGCTGCCTCGTGAACGCTTCGCCGAGCAGCACGTCTTGGACGTCGTGCGCCGCACCTTCGAGTTGCACGGGTATGCCGGGATCGAGACGCGCGCCGTGGAACCCGTCGAGCGCCTCGTCGGGAAGGGCGGTGACGCCGACAAGGAGATCTATGCGGTGTCCAGACTGGCTGGTGGCGAGGACGCCCGCGATGCCTCGCTCGGCCTGCACTTCGACCTCACCGTTCCCTTCGCGCGTTACGTGCTCGAGAACGCGGGGAAACTCGACTTCCCCTTCCGGCGGTACCAGATCCAGAAGTCCTGGCGGGGGGAGCGCCCCCAGGAGGGCCGCTTCCGGGAGTTCACGCAGGCCGACATCGATGTCGTCGACATCGGCAGCCTCCCGGCACACTTCGAGGCCGAGATGCCGATCGTCCTCGCGGAGATCTTCGAGCAACTCCCCGTGGGGGACTTCAGGGTGCGGTGCAACAACCGCAAGATCCCTCAGGGCTTCTATCTCGGGATCGGCTTGACCGACATCGTGACCACCTTGCGCATCGTCGACAAACTCGACAAGGTCGGGGCCGCTGGCGTCCGGGCCATGCTCGTTGAGGCCGGTGCCACTGCTCAGCAGGCCGAACAGTGTTTGGCTCTGGCCGAGATCAGCACCGCCGACGGTGGCTTCGTCGACCAGGTCCGGGCGCTCGGTGTCGACCACCCCCTCCTCCAGGAGGGGCTCCAGACGCTGGCCGAGGTGATGTCGGCCGCGAGCGCGGCGACGCGTCCCGGTCGCGTGGTCGCCGACCTGTCCGTGGCGCGGGGGCTCGATTACTACACAGGGACGGTCTACGAGACCCAGCTGGTCGGTTTCGAGTCCTGGGGTTCGGTCGCTGGTGGTGGCCGCTATGACGCGCTGGCCTCGGATGGAGCAACGACCTATCCGGGCGTCGGCATCTCGGTCGGCATCACCCGGCTGGTGCAGTTGCTCATTGCCCGACGAGGGCTGACCACCACGCGCTCGACCCCCTCGGCCGTGCTCGTGGCCGTGACCGACGATGCGGGCCGACCCCGGTCCGCCGCCGTCGCGACCGCCCTGCGCGCCCGCGGCATACCGTGCGAGGTGGCGCCCAAGGCNGACCGGTTCGGCAAGCAGATCCGGTATGCCGACCGCCGCGGCATCCCCTACGTCTGGTTCCCGGGGNCCGGGGATGACGACGGGGACCAGGTCAAGGACATCCGGTCGGGTGCGCAGGTGCCCGCCCAGGCGCNGACGTGGACCTGCCCCGACGAGGACCTGCGGCCGGCGCTGCGNACGGACTGATCGCTCACGCCGGGCAATAGAGTGGCAGGTGCCACCCATGGCGGTGGCTCGCGGACGCAATGGCGCGGACGCGGCCTACGAGCAAGCGAGGACGGCAGTTGTGAAGATCGGCATCCCCCGCGAGGTCAAGAACAACGAGTTCCGCGTCGGGATCACTCCCGTGGGCGTGCACGAGTTGGTCAACCACGGCCACACCGTCTACATCGAGAAGGACGCCGGTGTCGGCTCCTCGATCACCGATGAGGACTTCGTCGGGCAAGGTGCCCAGATCCTCGACTCGGCCGATGACGTCTGGGGCGAGTCCGACATGGTCATGAAGGTCAAGGAGCCGGTGGCTGAGGAATACCACCGCCTGCGCGAGGACCTGCTGCTCTACACCTACCTGCACCTGGCTGCCGACGAGCCGCTGACCGAGGAACTGGTCGCCAAGAAGGTCACAGCGGTTGCCTACGAGACGGTGCAGTTGCCCAGCGGGATGCTCCCGCTGCTCTACCCGATGTCCGAGGTGGCCGGCTGCCTCGCCCCGCAGGTCGGTGCGATGGCGCTGCTGCGGGCCAATGGCGGGCGCGGCGTCCTCATGGGCGGCGTCGGGGGCGTCGCCAACTCCAAGGTCGTCGTCCTGGGGGCCGGGGTTGCCGGCCAGAACGCCGCCAACATCGCGCTGGGTATGGGGGCCGATGTCACCCTTCTCGACACCGACCTCGACAAGCTGCGGATGTCGTTCTGGCGCTACGACAACCGCGTGCACCAGATCGCCTCCTCCTCGCTGTCCGTCCGCGAGCAGGTTCTCCAGGCTGACCTGGTCATCGGCACGGTGCTCATCCCCGGGGCGAAGGCACCCAAACTCGTGACCGACGACATGGTGGCGCAGATGAAGCCCGGTTCGGTGCTCGTCGACGTGGCCATCGACCAGGGCGGCTGCTTCGAGGGCTCGCGCCCGACGACGCACGCGGACCCGACCTTCACCGTCCACGACTCGATCTACTACTGCGTGGCCAACATGCCGGGGGCCGTGCCGCACACCTCGACCTGGGCGCTCACCAACGCCACCTTGTCGTATGCCGTCAAGCTCGCCGACCAGGGTTGGAAGGACGCCATGCGTGCCGACCCGGCGCTGGCCAAGGGCCTGAACACCGATGCCGGGCAGATCACCTACGCAGCGGTTGGCGACGCCTTCGGCATGGACTCGATCAGCCTCGAGGAGGCTCTCTCCTGAACCACCCCCCGACCACCACGGCCCGGTCGACCCCTCCCACGGCGGTCGACCGGGCCGTCCGGTCATGGCTCACGCACCTCGAGGTCGAGCGGGGCGTCGCGGAGAACACCCTCAAGGCCTATCGGCGGGACCTGGTGAAGTGGTCGAGTCACCTGACGGCGCTCGGGATCGCCGACCCCGCGGCGGTGCGAGAGGAGCACATCACGGCCTTCCTCTTGGCCCTGCGCGAGGGCCGCGACGGCACGCCCGGACTGGCGCCGACATCGGCAGCCCGTGCGGTCGTCGCGGTGCGCGGACTGCACCGATTCCTCGCGCTCGAAGGCGAGGTGCCGGCCGACCCGTCCGCCGCTGTGAGCCCGCCCCGGCCACCTGGCCGACTTCCCAAGGCCATCAGCGTGACCGAGGTGGAGCGCCTGCTCGAAGCGGCTGCCGTGGGCGACACCCCCGCCGCGCTTCGTGACCGAGCCCTGCTGGAGGTGCTCTACGGCACCGGCGCCCGGATCTCCGAGGCCACGGGGCTGGACATCGACGATGTGGCGACGCAAGAGGGGGTCGTGCGGCTGCGCGGCAAGGGCGGCAAGGAACGCCTCGTGCCGCTGGGGTCCTACGCCTCTGCCGCGCTCGCGGCATACCTCGTCCGGGGACGCCCCACGCTGGCCGGCAAGGGGAAGGGAACCCCCGCCATCTTCCTCAACCAGCGCGGCGGGCGGCTCTCTCGGCAGAGCGCGTGGAGCATCCTGCGGGGTGCGGCCGAGCGGGCCGGCCTCGGTGGCCACTTGTCACCGCACACCCTGCGACACTCCTTCGCCACCCACCTCCTGGAGGGCGGCGCCGATGTCCGGGTGGTCCAGGAGTTGCTCGGCCATGCGTCGGTGACAACGACTCAGATCTACACCCTGGTGACCGTGCAGCAACTGCGGGAGGTCTATGCCCAGAGCCACCCCCGGGCGCGCTGATAGGGTCGACCCGATCAGCGGGACGCTGACCGTTGCACGTGCACGTTGGGAGTGAAATGGACGTCGAGACCGCAGCCCACAGCGGCGCCCCCGAGGCGACCGAGGAGGGCGGGAGCGACGGTCACCTGCCCGGCATCCGCGAGGCCGGAGTCGGCCAGATCGGGCCGACCGGGCGTCCCTTGCCTCACTTCCCGGAGCCCACGCCCCTCAGCGCCCACGGCCCGGCCCGCGTCATCGCGATGTGCAACCAGAAGGGTGGGGTCGGCAAGACGACGACGACGATCAACCTGGGAGCCGCCCTGGCCGAGTGCGGGCGCAGGGTCCTCCTCGTCGACTTCGACCCGCAGGGCGCCCTGTCCGTGGGGCTGGGGATCACTCCCAACCAACTCGACGTGACCATCTACAACCTGATGACCGAGCGCGGTCACGATGTCCGCGATGTCATCCAGCACACCGCGGTCGAGGGACTGGACATCATCCCCGCCAACATCGACCTGTCGGCCGCCGAGGTGCAACTGGTCGGCGAGGTTGCTCGTGAGCAGATCCTGGCCCGCGTCCTTCGGCCGGTGCTGGACGACTACGACGTCGTGCTGATCGACTGCCAGCCTTCCCTGGGCCTGCTCACGGTCAACGCCCTGACGGCAGCCCACGGAGTGATCATTCCCTTGGAGTGCGAGTACTTCGCGATGCGGGGTGTCGCGCTCCTCGTCGAGACGATCGAGAAGATCACCGATCGGCTCAACCCCCGGCTCGAGATCGACGGCATCCTGGCGACCATGTACGACGGGCGCACCCTGCACTCGCGCGAAGTCGTCCAGAGCGTCGTCGAGCACTTCGGCGAGACCGTCTTCCACACGGTCATCAGCCGCACGGTGAAGTTCCCGGACGCCACCCTCGAGGGCAAGCCGATCACCACCTACGACTCGACGCACAAGGGGGCCGGTGCCTACCGCCAGCTGGCCCGTGAGTTGATCGCTCGCGGCGGCGCGGCCTGAGCGATGGACACGACCGCTCCGGTCGGGCCCGCACCGCAGGCCCTTCCCGGGCTGCCCGGCCCCGATCCCGACCAGGTGACCCCGGGTGGTGTCCTGACCCGGCGCGTACCCACCCAGGCCTTCGAGGTGCACCTCGATGTCTACTCAGGGCCCTTCGACCTGTTGCTCGGTCTCATCGCCAAGCACAAGCTCGACATCACCGAGATCTCGCTGGCCAAGGTCACCGACGAGTTCATGGCGCACATCCGGGCAGCACAGTCATCCGAGGCCGGGTGGGACCTGTCGCAGGCCTCCGAGTTCGTGCTCGTGGCGGCGACCCTGCTGGACCTCAAGGCGGCCCGGCTGTTGCCGCAGACCGGACCCGAGGACGACGACGACCTCGCCCTCATCGAGGCCCGCGACCTGCTCTTCGCCCGCCTCCTGCAGTACCGCGCCTACAAGGACCTCGCCCACACCTTCGGTGAGCGGATGGCAACGGCCGGCCGCATGCAGCCGCGCGTGGTCGGTCTCGAAGCGGCGTTCGCCAAGCTCCTGCCCGAGCTCGTCATGACCATCACCCCTGAGCAGTTCGCCATGCTCGCCGCGCGCGCCCTCACGCCCAAGGTGCCCGAGAACGTCGGCCTTGCCCACCTGCACGCCCCGGCCGTCAGCGTCCGGGAGCAAGCGGGGATCATCGGCGAGCGGCTCCGGCGCGGACCGTCGACCTTCCGGGCCTTGGTTGCCGACGCCGATTCGACCCTCGTCGTCGTGGCCCGCTTCCTGGCCCTGCTCGAATTGGCTCGCGACAACAGCGTCGCCTTCGAGCAGGCCGAGGCACTGGGGGAGTTGACGGTCCGATGGACCGGGGCCCTCGACGGGGAGATCGAGGTCGACGACGAGTTCGACGAGGACGTCGATCCACACGCACAGNCAGAGGATGGAGCCCGTGATGAGTGAGGCGACCAGCGCGGTCGATGAGGCAATCCCCGAGGCGCCGCCGGAGGACACGCAACTGGCCTTTGACGTCCACGCCTTTCCCGGTGGTGTGCGTGGGGCCCTCGAAGCGGTGCTCATGGTGGTCGACGAGCCGCTGTCTGCCGTCGCTCTCGCGTCTGCGCTCGAGGTGCCGGTGCCGGACGTCGAGGCCGAGCTCGCCGCCATGGAGGAGGAGTATGCCGCGCAGTTCCGCGGGTTCTCGCTGCGCCGGGTCGGGGACGGCTGGCGCTACTACAGCCGTGCCGACTATGCCCCTGTCGTCGAACGATTCCTGCTCGACGGACAACAGGCACGGCTCACCCAGGCGGCGCTCGAGACGCTCGCGGTCATCGCCTACCGCCAGCCGGTGTCCCGGTCCCGCGTGTCGGCCGTGCGGGGGGTCAACGTCGACGGCGTGATCAGGACGCTGCTCTCCCGCGGCTTGATCGAGGAGGTCGGGCACGACACCGAGTCCACCGCCATCCTCTACGGCACGACGAGCCACTTCCTGGAGCGCATGGGTCTGTCCAGCCTGGACGAGTTGCCTGCCCTGGCGCCCTACCTGCCCGATGTCGACGTGCTCGACGAGATCGTCGAGCGGGGCCGGTCATGACCCCCGGCGCCCCGCGCCGTGGTGGTGGCGGAAGCGGTCGCCCGACGGGCGGAGCGGGCCGCGGTGGCCCAGCGAAGGGGGGGTCCGGGCAATCGCGTGGGGCTGGCCGCCCTCGCCGGGAGAAGGGCGGATCGGGGACGACCAAGCCCTCACAGCCGACCAAGGCCCCTCAATGGCCGCGCAAACCCTTCGTCGACGTCCATGACCCGGAGGGCACGCGCCTGCAGAAGATGCTGGCCGCCGCTGGCGTCGGCTCGCGGCGGGTGTGTGAGCAGCTGATCGCCGACGGTCGCGTCGAGGTCGATGGCCAGGTGGTCCGTGAGCTCGGGGTCCGGATCAACCCGGGCCAGGTCGTCCACGTGGACGGGGTGCGGGTCCAACTCGATGAGTCCCGCGTCTACCTGGCCTTCAACAAGCCCTTGGGTGTCGTGACGAGCATGAACGACGAACTCGGCCGGATCGACATCGGCGACTACGTCGCCAACCGCAAGGAACGGCTCTTCCATGTGGGTCGTCTCGACGCCGACACCGAGGGCCTGCTCCTGCTCACCAACGATGGTGAACTCGCTCATCGGCTCCAGCACCCACGCTATGGCGTCCTCAAGACCTACCTCGCCCAGATTCCCGGGCCGGTGCCCCGTGACCTGGGCAAGCGCCTGCGACAGGGGATCGAGTTGGAGGACGGCATGGTGGCCGTCGACTCCTTCAAGGTGGTGGACTCCCAGCCGGGCAAGGCCCTGGTCGAGGTGGTCCTCCATGAGGGGCGCAAGCACATTGTCCGGCGCATGTTGGCCGAGGTCGGGCACCCGGTGCTCTCCCTCGTCCGCACGCAGGTCGGACCGATTCGCTTGGGTGACACCAAGTCCGGCCGCTGGCGAGCCCTGACGGCGAGCGAGGTCGGAGCGCTCTACAAGGCAGCCGACCTGTGACGATCCAGCGCGTCCACGTCATCGGCTCCGGCCTCATCGGGAGCAGCCTGGGTCTGGCGCTCTCCCGGCGCGGAGTCCACGTGACCCTGGAGGACATTTCGTCGACCAACGCCGCCCTGGCTCGCGACCTCGGGGCGGGGGCCCTACCCGAACCGCTCGACACACCCGATGTCGTCGTCGCGGCCACGCCCCCTGATGTCACCGCCGGAATCGTCGCGGGTGCGCTCGACCGGTGGCCGTCCGCGGTGGTGACCGACGTCGCCTCGGTCAAGGGGTCGATCGTGCGCGCCCTGGAGCAGCGCGGCGGTGGATCCGGGGACCTCCGTCGCTACTGCGGCTCCCACCCAATGGCCGGGCGCGAGCGGTCCGGGGCCATTGCCGCGCGCGCCGACCTCTTCGAGGGCCGACCATGGGTCGTCACCCCCACCGATGCGACCGCAGCCGACGCACTGGCCACCGTGCAGGAACTCGCCCGGCTCGTCGGGTCGGCCGTGACGGTCCTGGACCCTGCGTCCCACGACGCTGCGGTTGCTGCCGTCTCCCACGTTCCCCAGGTGGTGGCCTCCCTGGCTGCGGCCCGGCTGCGTGACCTGCCCGAGGAGGCGGTCGGTCTCGCCGGCCAGGGCCTGCGCGATGTCACCCGGATCGCGGCGAGCGACCCCGGGCTCTGGACGCAGATCCTCGCCGCCAACCCCCGGGCTGTGCGTGACGAGCTCAAGGCATTCTCCGGCGATCTCGAAGCCGTCATCGGCGCCCTGGGCCAACTGGGTGACGGTGACGACGCACCCGGTGCCCGCGGCATACTCGCCACGACGATCGCGAACGGCAACGCCGGCCACGCCCGGATCCCGGGCAAGCACGGTGCGGCGCCGACGCAGTACGGCGTCGTGCGCGTCCTCATCCCCGACGAGCCGGGCCAACTCGGAAGGCTCTTCCAGGACGTGGGGGACACCGGCACCAACATCGAGGAATTCATCATCGACCACGGTCTCGGCGGGCAGTTCGGTGTCGGCGAGGTCTACGTGGTCCCGGCGGCCGCCGAGGGACTCGCCGAGGCGTTGCAACGAAAGGGATGGACCCTGCATGCCTGAGCAACTGATCATCGCCATCGACGGGCCATCGGGCTCCGGCAAGTCCAGCGTGTCCCGGGCGGTCGCCAGTCGACTGGGGGTGGGCTATCTCGACACCGGGGCGATGTATCGCGCTCTCACCTGGTGGTGCCTCGATCAAGGCATCGACCTCGACGACCGGGACGCCGTCACCGACGCGGCCGGCGACTACCCCTTGGCCATCGGCACCGACCCCGAGGACCCGGTGGTGCAGGTCGGTGACACCGACGTGACCCAGGCGATCCGCACGCCCGAGGTCACCGCTGCCGTGACCAAGGTGGCGACGAACACCGACGTCCGACCGATCCTCCAGCAGGCCCAGCGCGACCTGATGGCGGCCATAGCCGAGGACACCGGTGGCTGTGTCGCCGAGGGTCGGGACATCACGACCGTCGTGGCTCCCGACGCTCACGTGCGCATCCTGCTCACCGCGTCGGAGGAGGCCCGGCTGCGGCGCCGCTCGACCGAACTGCACGGTCATGCCGAGGCCGAGGCCGTGGCGGCCACCCGGGACTCGATCGTCAAGCGCGATGCCGCCGACGCCACGGTCTCGCAGTTCACAACCGCCTCCGACGGCGTCGTCACCGTGGACACCTCAGACCTCGATTTCGAGGGCAGCGTCGACGCCGTCCTCGCTGTGGTGACCGACCGCACTGGTCGAGTCCCTCGGTGAGCACCCCGGCCCCCTCCGCGTGGAAGGCCACGTGGGGGCACGTCGTCGGGCGTGGGCTCTTCGAGGTGTTGTATGCCGTGGAGCGCCACGGCGTCACGCGTGTCCCGCGCCGCGGGCCGGTCCTCCTCGCCGCGAACCACACCGGCTACCTCGACGGTGCCCTCGTGGCCTCGATGAGCCCGCGACCGGCCCACTTCCTCGTGCTGACCGACACCTTCGACACCGTGGCCGGGCCGCTGCTGCGCGCCTCTGGCCAGATCCCCCTCGACCAGAAGGTCGGGGATCGCGCGGCGCTCGGACAGGCCATCGAGGTGCTGCGGCGCGATGGCGTCATCGGCATCTTTCCCGAAGGCGGGCGGGGCAGGGGAGACCTTGCCACGGCCGGCCGGGGGGTTGCGTGGCTCGCGATCAACGGCCGCGCCACGATCATCCCCACCGCCTGCTTGGGCACCCGAGCGACCGGTGAGCACGCCGACTCCTGGCCGCGCGTGCGCAGCCGGCTGGTCGTCGACTTCGGTGCCCCGGTCGCCCTCGAGCTTCCCGACGGCATCCCGGGCCGGCAGCGACTCCACCTCGCCGGTGAGCAGGTGAGGCTCGCCCTGGCCGGGCACGTGGCCGAGGCGAGTCGGCGACACGGCATACCCCTGCCCGAGGACATCCCCGAGGGTCTGGTCGGGACCTGAGACCGAGCGGTCGGGCGACCCCGCGGCATACGGGACAATGGAGGGATGAACGCCGACCAGGTCCAGCCGAGTAGCACCGACGAGACCGCGGCCGACGAGTCCCAGGTGGCTGACGCCCTGCGCGCAGGGCTCGACGATTTCGACCTCTCCGACGAGGACCTTGCCCTTCTCGGGCGCGACGACGTGGACGACGTCGCCGATGACGAGGAGGCGACCCGACCGGTCGTGGCCATCATCGGGCGCCCCAATGTGGGCAAGTCGACCCTCGTCAATCGGATCATCGGTCGGCGCGAGGCCGTCGTCGAGGACGTCCCGGGAGTGACCCGCGACCGGGTGGCCTATGACGGCGACTGGTCAGGCCGCAACTTCACCCTGGTCGATACCGGCGGCTGGGAGATCGACGCGACCGGCATCCACCTGCGCGTGGCCGAGCAGGCCGAGGTCGCCGTCGACCTGGCGGACGCCGTGCTCTTCGTCGTCGATGCCACGGTGGGGGCCACCGACGACGACGAGGCCGTCGTGAAGCTGCTGCGGCGCAGCGGCAAGCCGGTCATCCTCATCGCCAACAAGGTCGACGACCAGCGCGGCGAGGCCGACGCCGCAGCGCTCTGGAACCTCGGTCTGGGCCAGCCATGGCCGGTCTCGGCGCTTCATGGTCGCGGCACCGGGGATGCCCTCGATGCTCTGCTCGACGTGCTGCCCGAGAAGTCCTCCGTGTCCGGCGCCTACCAGCGAGGCGGCCCGCGCCGCGTGGCGCTCCTCGGCCGCCCCAACGTCGGCAAGTCCAGTCTCCTCAACAAACTCGCCGGGGAGGAGCGCGTCGTCGTCGACGAGATGGCGGGCACCACGCGCGACCCGGTCGACGAGCTCATCGAACTCGGCGGCAAGACGTGGCGATTCGTCGACACCGCGGGCATCCGGCGTCGGGTGCACCAGACTCGCGGCGCCGACTTCTACGCCTCGCTGCGCACGCAGACGGCTCTGGAGAAGGCCGAGGTTGCCGTGGTGCTCCTGGACGCCGCCAACCCGCTCACCGAGCAGGACGTGCGGATCATCAGTCAGGTCATCGAGGCCGGGCGCGGACTCGTGCTCGCCTACAACAAGTGGGACCTGACCGACGAGGAACGGCGCTACTACCTCGAGCGGGAGATCGAGCGCGACCTCGTGCAGATTCCGTGGGCCCCACGGGTCAACGTGTCGGCCCGCACCGGCCGCCACCTGGAGAAGTTGGTCCCGGCCATCGAGACCGCCCTGGACTCGTGGGAGACCCGAGTTCCCACCGGGCGCCTCAACGCCTTTCTCGGCGAGGTCGTCTCGGCCCACCCACACCCGGTGCGCGGCGGGAAGCAGCCGCGCATCCTCTTCGCGACCCAGGCCGGGACGCGCCCCCCGCGATTCGTCGTCTTTGCCTCGGGCTTCATCGAGGCCGGGTATCGCCGCTTCATCGAGCGCCGCCTGCGCGAGGAGTTCGGTTTCGAAGGAACCCCGATCGAGCTCTCGGTCCGGGTCCGCGAGAAGCGTTCCCGCCGCTGACATCCGGAGTCCGTCCTGAGGCATCCCAGGACGCATCGACCGGCACGCTGCCCCGGATGCCGCACCGCCGGAACCGATTCGGACCACCGGTTCCCATGGGCTAAAGTTGGCACGCCCTTCCACGGAAGGCACCCTCTCGGGCTGTGGCGCAGCTTGGTAGCGCACTTGACTGGGGGTCAAGGGGCCGCAGGTTCAAATCCTGTCAGCCCGACCAGAGGAAGAAGGTCAGGGGCGGTCTCGGAGCATCCGAGGCCGCCCCTGAGCTGTCTCAGGCGGGGCCGCCGAAGCCCAACTCACGAGTAGGGCGACGGCGGACTTACGCAGGCGTAGGTTGGCGCTCACGGCTGCTACGAGGCAGGCCGTCCGTGTCACCCGCCAGGAGCCACGCCATGACGACCGTCGACCTGACCCAGACCGACCTGCTGCGTGAGTTGAACCAGGTCGTCGAGGGAGAGCTCAACCGCCACCTCAGGGTCGCCAAGGAGTGGTTCCCCCACGACTTCATCCCATGGAGCGAGGGGCGCAACTTCGACGGCCGGATGGGGGGCGAGGAGTGGAGTCCCGACGACGCGCCACTGTCCGATGTCGCTCGCAGCGCCCTGATCGTCAACCTGCTGACCGAGGACAACCTGCCCAGCTACCACCACGAGATCGCCCAGATCTTCGGCAGGGACGACGCCTGGGGCGAGTGGGTGCACCGGTGGACGGCCGAGGAGGGACGGCACGGGATCGCCATGCGGGACTACATGCTGGTCAAGCGGATGGTGGACCCGGTGGCCCTCGAGCGCTTCCGGATGACCCACATGTCGACGGGCTACGAGTCGGCGCACTCCGGCGAACTCGTCCACTCGCTGGCCTACGTGAGTTTCCAGGAACTCGCCACCCGGGTGTCCCACCGCAACACCGGCACGTTCACCGCCGACCCGATGTGCGAGGAGTTGCTGGCTCGGATCGCGGCCGACGAGAACCTCCACATGATCTTCTACCGCAACCTGCTGGGTGCGGCCCTCGAGCTCAGCCCGAATCAGGCGATGGCCGCGATCCGTGACGTCGTCACGGGTTTCCAGATGCCCGGCACGGACATCCCCGGCTTCCAGCGCAAGGCCGTGGAGATGGCGGTCGCCGGCATCTACGACCTGCGGATCCACCGGGACGATGTCGTTGCTCCCGTGCTCCGCTTCTGGAAGATCTGGGACCTGGAAGGACTCGACGAGACGGGAGAGTCGGCCCGACAGGAGGTCTCCGACTTCATGGACACCCTCGAGACGCAGGCGAGCCGGTTCGAGGACAAGCGCGACACCCTCAAGGAGCGCATGAAGATCGGCTGATACCCCGGATCAGCCGATCGCGCTCCCCGCCACGGACGCGATCCGCGTGACCGCTTCGGCGAGGATCTCCGGGCCGGTCGCGAAGTTGAGTCGGGCGAAGCCCCGTCCCGCGACGGCCCCATAGTGCGGGCCGGACGACAGGGCGACCCCGGCCCGTTGGCGCACCGCGGTGGCCGGGTCCTCCCCGAGATCGGTCGCCCGAAAGTCCAACCAGGCCAGGTAGGTGGCATCCGGCACCCTCACGGACACGGCGGGCAGGTGGTCGGCGACGAGGCGGGCAAGCAGAGCGCGACTGTCATCGAGTTCGCCGAGCACCTCGGCCAACCATCCGCGCCCAGCGTCGAGGGCCGCCACGTGCGCGATCGACCCCATGTGGCCCATCCCGTAGGACACGACCAGGGGGAGCCGGTTCAGGTCTTCGCGGGACTGTTCGCCGGCGACGAGCACGGCCGCTTTGAACGCCGCGAGGTTCCATGCCTTCCCGGCCGAGAAGACGGCGAACCCACGCTCCGACACGGTGAGCCATGGCACGAAACCCGGCCCACCGGCATACACAAGGGGGGAGTGGATCTCGTCGGACACCACCGTCACGCCGAACTCGTCCGCCAACTCGGCGAGGGTCTCCAACTCGGCCCGGCTCGGGACCGTCCCGGTCGGGTTGTGAGGGTTGCACAGCAGGTATGCCGCGCGCCCACCTCCCGCGATCGCTGCGGCGAAGGCGGAGCGCAGGGCGTCGGGGTCCAGCCGGCCCGCCGGCGTGAGCGGCGCGTCGATACGCCGCCGTCCCTCGGCAGCGATGTGGTTGAAGAAGTTGTCGTAGACCGGGGGAGAGACCACGACAGCGTCGCCGGGCGCGGTCGTGACCCGCAGGATTGCGTCGATCCCACCCATGACGTCCGAACAGGTGCGGGCCGCGTCCAGGGGGACGTCCCAACCCCACGAGTCCGCGGCATACCGGCGGTAGGCCGCGGGATACGCCAGACCGTCCGGATAGCCGGTGTCGCCGCGTGCCATGGCCGACGACACCGCCTCGACGACGGCCGGACAGGGCGCGGCGTCCATCTCCGCGACCCACAGGGGGAGCACGTCAGGGCCCCAGAGCGTCCACTTGACGCTGGTGCGGTCCCGGCGCTGCTGGGTCACGTCTCGGGCAAGGATGCGCGCCATGGAGGAACCCTAGGGGAGGGGTCACATAGGCTGAGCGCATGCCGGAGACCTTGGGGGTGAGTGGCCGGGTCCTGACCCTGCCGAACGCCCTGTCGGCATTGCGACTGCTCGGGGTGCCGCTCTTCGTGTGGGCGATCCTGACCCACCGCGACGGCTTGGCGTTGATCATCCTGACGCTGTCCGGGATCACCGATTACCTCGACGGCAAGATCGCTCGCAAGTTCGGCCTCGTCTCTCGTGTCGGGCAGCTCCTGGACCCGATCGCCGACCGGCTCTACATCGTCTCGACGCTGCTCTGTCTGGCTTGGCGCGAGATCATCCCGTGGTGGGTGGTCATTGTGCTCTTCGCGCGCGAAGCCTTCATGGCAGTCGTGGTTCTCATCGCCAAGAAGCACGGGTGGAACGGCCTCCCGGTCCACTTCGTTGGCAAGGCCGCGACCTTCAACCTGCTCTACGCCTTCCCCCTGCTGCTGTTGGCAGACGGCGATGGCGCCGTGGCGGCGGCCGCCCAACCGATCGCGTGGGGCTTCGCATGGTGGGGCATCGTTCTCTACTGGGTGGCCGGAATCCTGTATGCCGTGCAGCTGCGGCTGCTCGTGGCCGAACCGGCGACGGCATGAACGCACCGCCGTCGGCACCGCGGCGCGTCGATGAGTCGATGACCCTGTTGACCGAGATCCTCGAGCGACCGCTCGACCCTGCCTATGGTGCGCTCGCCCGCCGCCGCGTGGCCGCGGGGCTGCCCGCCAGCCGGGGCTCGCGTTCTGCGCTCTTCGTCGTGACCCTCGTCGTCCTCGGGTCGGTCATCGGCACGGGCGCCTCCACCCTGCGTGGCAGCGCCACCGCCCGGGCGGAGGCCCGCACCGAGCTGATCCGGCAGATCGACGCGGCCCGCTCCACCCATGACGGCCGAGCGGCCCGGGTCGCGGCACTGACGGCCGAGGTGTCCGCGCGCGATGCCCAGATCCTGGCTGCGGAGTCGGGCGAGGACGCCTCGCGACTCCGGGAGCTCGCCCTGGTGACCGGCTCCGCGACGGTCACCGGACCGGGACTGGTCGTGACCCTCGACAACGCGCCCGACACCAACGCCGCGGGCAACAACAGCGATCCACGCAACTCCGCTCGCTCCCAGGACGGTGTGGTCCGGGCCCGTGACCTGCAGATCGTCGCGAACAGTCTCTGGATGGCCGGGGCCGAGGCGATCATGATCAACGGGCAGCGCCTCACGGCCACCTCCGCGATCCGTTTCGCCGGCGAGGCGATCCTGGTGAACTACCGGCCCTTGGTTCCTCCGTATGCCGTGACCGCCATCGGCGATCCGGCGTCGCTGCCCACGCGCTTCGCCCAAGGCCCGGGTGGGACCTATGTCTCCACCCTGAAGGGCTCCTTCGGCATCCGCGTCGAGACCCGGACCAATGAGTCCGTCACCCTGCCGGGGCTGGCCGGCATCCAGACCAGGGTCGCGCATCCGCCCGCCGGCTCCGCTTCCCCGCCAGCCGTCCCAGCCCCTGCGCCCGCTTCGTCATCGACCCCCGCAGCATCGCCCTCAGCGTCCTCAGGAGACCGCAAATGATCCCTGCGCTCGGTCTGCTTCTCGGCGTCATCATCGGTCTGGCCCTGCAGCCGACGGTGCCGTTGTGGCTGCAGCCCTACTTGCCGATCGCCGTGATTGCGGCGCTCGACGCGGTCTTCGGCGGCGTCCGGGCGGTGCTCGACGGGATCTTCAACGACAAGGTCTTCGTCGTCTCCTTCCTGTCCAATGTGCTCGTGGCGGCGTTGATCGTCTTCCTCGGCGACAAGTTGGGGGTCGGGAGCCAACTCTCGACCGGTGTCGTCGTGGTCCTCGGCGTCCGGATCTTCTCGAACGTCGCCTCCATCCGCCGACACCTCTTCAACGCCTGACGTTCGCGATGACCCAGATACCTCAAACTCCCGAGGATGGACGCGACCTGGACGTGCAACCCTCGACCCGCACGGCGTGGCGGCGCCTGCTCCGTGCAGCGAGTCCGCGCCCGACCAAGGGAACTCTGCTGGCAGGGGTCCTCGCAGTCGCGCTGGGTTTCGCGATCGCGGTGCAGGTCCGACAGACGTCCAACGCCGGTCTGGAGGGCCTGCGCGAGGGTGACCTGGTCCGACTGCTGGACACCGTCAATCAGGACAACTCCCGCCTCAGTGACGAGATCGTCCGCCTCGAGGTGCAGCGCGACGAACTCGCCACGAGCACGGACCTCGAGCAGGCGCGGGCCGCTGCCCAACAGCGACTCGACGCGCTGGGCATCCTGGCCGGCACGACACCGGCCAGCGGGCCGGGCATCGTCATGACGATCCGCGATCCGCAGGCGAAGTACACCGCCGCCATGCTGCTCGACGCCCTGCAGGAACTTCGGGATGCCGGTGCCGAGGCCGTGCAGATCAACGACGGCCGAGTCGGGGCGAGTACCTGGTTCGCCGACGGAGCCAGCGGGGCCGTGACCATGGACGGGCGCACCTTGTCCCGTCCCTTCGTGATCACGGCCATCGGTGACAACAACACCCTCGCCGCGGCCATGGAAATACCCGGAGGGGTCAGTGAGACTGCTCGCCGCATGGGCGGCGACACGACCGTGTTGATCCGGGACACGGTCGACATCACCGCATTGCGGCCGCTTTCGACCCCTCGCTACGCTCTGCCCGAGAATCAGGCGAGTCCCAGCAAATGACCAACATTCCGGCCCAAGGAGCATCATGAGCGACGCCAGCTACCCCACCGACCTGCGCTACACCGCCGAGCACGAGTGGGTGAAGAGCACTGGGGAGGACACCGTGCGGGTCGGCATCACTGCCTTTGCCCAGGAGGCACTCGGGGATGTCGTCTACGTCTCCGCCCCGAGCATCGGCGACGCGGTCACTGCCGGTGACAGCTGTGGCGAGGTCGAGTCCACCAAGTCCGTCAGCGACCTCTACTCGCCCCTGTCGGGCGAGGTCGTGGCCGTCAACGATGCGCTGGATGCCACCCCCGAATTGGTCAACAGCGACCCCTACGGCGACGGCTGGATCTTCGAGGTCAGGGTGTCCGACCCGGCCACGATCGAGGGCCTCATGGACGCCACGGCCTACGAGGGTCAGCTCAGCTGACCATGCAATGGGCCGACGGCCCCCTACCGCAACACTCACCTCGTGATTTAGGGTGAGTGCTCCGTGAACCATGGACGAGGAGTGCTGCCACATGAGTGACGGTCAGGAGGCTGCCGGCGTCGGTCCCAACGAGCCGACGACGATGCGTTTCCCGGGCTTGGGTGGACAGGAGTCCACCGAGGCACTGCAGGGGGAGCATGTCCTCACCCGCGCCGACCAGGCGACCGTCGATGCACTCCGGCCGGGCACCGCTCTGCTCGTGGTCCTTCGTGGACCCAACACCGGGGCCCGCTTCCTGCTCGACGATGACGAGGTGTCCAGCGGTCGGCACCCGGACAGCGACATCTTCCTCGACGACGTGACCGTTTCGCGCAAGCACGCAACCTTCAGCCGTCAGGACGGCCGATTTGTCGTGCGCGATGTCGGCTCGCTCAATGGCACCTATGTCAACCGGGAGCGGATCGACGAGACGGTTCTCACCACGGGTGACGAGGTCCAGATCGGCAAGTACCGCCTCGTCTTCTACGCCGCCAAGGCCTGACCGGCCGGTGCCACGCCCGTCCGTCGATCGACCGCTGACGATCGGGGCCGTCCTCAAGGGTCTGCGCGAGGAGTTCCCGGACGTCTCGATCTCGAAGATTCGCTTCCTCGAGTCCGAGGGCCTGATCTCGCCTGATCGGTCTCCATCGGGCTACCGGCACTATCGGCCAGGAGATGTCGAGCGCCTGCGCTACATCCTTCGAGCACAACGCGAGCACTTCTGGCCCCTCAAGGTCATCCGCGAGGCCTTGGACGCCCTCGACCGCGGCCTGACGCCGCCGATGCAGGAATCGGGTCGGCCGGGCCCACCACAGCCCACGGCAGACCCCGACCTCGCCGAACCCGCCGGCACCGGTGGGCGCCTACGACTGACCGCTCCCGAACTCGCCAAGGCGGCAGCCATCGACACCTCGCTCGTGGACACGATGGTCGGTTTCGGGATGCTGACCCCCGACGAGACCGGCCATTTCGACGAATTGGCCCTGCGGGCAGCCCATGCCGCCGGTGCCCTGTCGACCTATGGCATCGAGGCCAGACACCTGCGCATGTTTCGCACTGCGGTCGATCGGGAGGTCGGCTTGGTCGAGCAGGCGGTTGCTGGGCGATCGAGCAAGGATGCGGCCGCTGAACGAGCTGCCGTGGCGCGATTGTGCCTGCAGTTGCACGCGGCCCTGCTCAAGGCGGGACTGCGCGGAACTCCCTGACCGGTGACCTTGACGCGGTCAGGGATTACGGTGGTCGGGTGGCAGTCATGGACGTCCTCGGCGTGCGGGTCGAACTCCCCAACAATCAGCCCATCGTGCTCCTCAAGGAGCGCGAAGGCAGTCGGCACCTGCCGATCTGGATCGGCGCGGCCGAGGCCAGTGCCATCGCCTACGCGCAGCAAGGCGTGGTGCCGCCGCGCCCGCTGACTCACGACCTGATGGCCGATCTCCTCGTCCAACTCGGAGCGTCCCTGCGCCGGGTCGAGATCACCGAACTCAAGGACGGGGCCTTTCACGCGGTGCTCGTCCTCAGCAGCGAGGCCGGCCACGAGACCCGGGTGGACGCGCGCTCCTCTGATGCGATCGCCCTGGCCCTGCGCGCGGGGGCGCCGATCGAGGCGGGTGAGTCACTCCTGGCCGAAGTAGGGGTGACGATGGCCCCTGAGGCGGAGGTCGAGGGCGGTGAGACGGGCGACACGCAGAGCGAAGACGTGCTCGCCGAGTTCAAGGAATTCCTCGACTCGGTGTCGCCGGAGGACTTCGAGACCGGGGAGCAACGTCCCAACTGAGCACGATCGGCAGGGCTGTGAGCACGAGCCTGAGGATCAACTTCAGGTTTACTGTTACGAATGTTGCTGGCGACACGCTAGTGACAACAGTCAACTGGTGATTGACCTACAGGGCCGTGCGCCGTACCTTCGAGGGAGAACAACGTCGGTGTAGTCACGCTGATGTCATTCCATGGGCCGGTTTGAGGGTTGAGGAGCCAGAAGTGAACGCGATCGAGGAGTCCCGGGGGAGCACCCCGCGTCCGGTCGTCCCCGCCGGCGGCCAGGGGGTGCTCTTCACCGACGCCCTGCCGGAGTACGACACCGAGAGCGGCTACCGTGGCCCGACCGCGTGCAAGGCGGCCGGTATCACCTACCGGCAACTCGACTACTGGGCACGCACAGGTTTGGTCGAGCCGAGCGTTCGGACCGCGTCCGGCTCCGGCACCCAGCGCCTCTACGGCTTCCGCGACATCCTGGCGCTCAAGGTCGTCAAGCGCCTGCTCGACACCGGCGTCTCGCTGCAGCAGATCCGCGGGGCCGTTCATGTCCTGCGTGAACGCGGCGTCGACGACCTTGCCGAGATCACCCTGATGAGCGATGGTGCCTCCGTGTACGAGTGCACCTCCACAGAGGAGGTCATCGACCTTCTCGCCGGTGGCCAGGGCGTCTTCGGCATCGCGGTCGGCAGGGTCTGGCGCGAGGTCGAGGGAGAACTCGCCCAACTGCCCAGCGAGCGACCTGAGGACGAGACCCCCGTCGCCGTCCCCGGTGACGAGTTGCGGGCCCGGCGGCAGGCCAAGATGGCCTGACCGCGCCCACCCGCACCGAGGTCCCAGACGCGCCACAGGCCGTCGTGGGACCTCCGCTGCGTCAGGGCACTGATATCTTGTGAGGGCTGCTCACCCCGCGTGGGAGAGACCGGCAAGCCCGTCCCGGGTTTGTTGCCGGCGCCGAAGGGGCAAACTCCCCGGAACCTCTCAGGCACCAGGACCTCGCGGAGCAGGCACCTCTGGAGCGTCCCCGCGCGACAGAAGGGGAGATCGTGTTCGATCTCGCGTGCCAGGAGCCTCCCGACATGACCGACTCGCTTTCCGCGTTCACCGCCCGCCACATCGGGCCTCGTGACCACGACGTCGCCGACATGCTCTCCACCATTGGTCTGAGCAGCCTGGACGAATTGGCCTCCGCGGCCGTGCCGGATGCGATCCGTTCCGCCGACGCACTGGACATCGAGGCAGCGCCGAGCGAGCACGTCGTCGTCAAGGAGTTGCGGGGGATTGCCGACCGCAACAAGGTCCTCACCTCAATGATCGGTCTGGGCTACTACGGGACCATCGTCCCCCCGGTCATCGCCCGCAATGTGCTGGAGAATCCCGCGTGGTACACCGCCTACACGCCCTATCAGCCAGAGATCTCCCAAGGACGACTGGAGGCGCTGCTCAACTTCCAGACGGTCGTCACCGACCTCACGGGCCTCGACCTGGCCGGCTCATCCCTGCTCGATGAGGCGACGGCCGCCGCTGAGGCGATGACTCTCATGCGACGCGTGAGCAAGGCGCCAGCGGGTGCCGTTCTGCTCGTCGACGAGGCGGTCTTTCCCCAGACATTGGGGGTCATCCGGACCCGCGCCGTTCCCCTCGGGTTGCCCGTGGTCGTTGCGGACCTCGGGGGGGTCGACGATGTCGACGCCTTGCGGGCCGCCGCTGGCGACCAGGACGTCTTCGGTGTCATCGTCCAGTACCCCGACGGCGCAGGCCGTCTGCGTGACCATCGAGCCCTCGCTGCGGCGGCCCATGAGCACGGCGCACTGGTCACGGCAGCCGCTGACCTGCTCGCGCTCACTCTGGCCACCCCGCCGGGAGAGTGGGGCGCGGACATCGCCGTCGGCACCTCCCAGAGGTTCGGGGTGCCGATGGGCTTCGGTGGCCCGCACGCCGGCTACATGAGCGTCCACTCCGGCCTCGAACGCAACCTCCCGGGACGCCTTGTCGGTGTCTCGGTCGACGAGGTGGGTGCGCGCGCCTATCGACTGGCTCTGCAGACCCGCGAGCAGCACATCCGTCGCGAGAAAGCCACCTCGAACATCTGCACCGCGCAGGTTCTCCTCGCCGTGATGGCAAGCATGTATGCCGTCTACCACGGCCCGCGTGGGCTCGAGGCGATCGCCACGGTCGTCCACTCCCACGCCATCGCCCTTGCCGATGCCCTCCGGGCCGGCGGCGTCGAGGTGGGGGACGAGCCCTTCTTCGACACCCTGACCGTGCACGTGCCTGGCCGCGCGGACGCCGTCGTCGATGCGGCACTGAAGCAGGGGGTCAACCTGTGGCGCGCGAACGCGGACACCGTCCTGATCAGCGTCGACGAGACGACCGATGAGGCCGACCTGGCCNCCGTGGCCACCGCCTTCGGTGTCAACCGGCCCGTGGTCACCCTCGCNGCCCCNGCGTGGGACACCGATCTGCAGCGCACCAGCGAGTACCTCACCCACCCGGTCTTCAACAGCCACCANAGTGAGACCGCCATGCTGCGCTATCTGCGCCGCCTNGCCGATCGCGACTTCGCCCTCGACCGCGGGATGATCCCGCTCGGCTCCTGCACGATGAAGCTCAACGCCACGACCGAGATGCTCGCCGTCACCTGGCCCGAATTCAGCAACCTCCACCCGTTCGCGCCGGCCGACCAGACGCGCGGCAGCCGGGAGATCGTCGAGCAGCTCTCCGCCTGGCTGTGCGAGGTCACCGGCTACGACGCGGTGTCCCTGCAACCCAACGCCGGCTCGCAAGGCGAGTTCGCCGGGCTGCTGGCGATCGCGGCATACCACCGGGCCAATGGCGACACGGAGCGCAACGTGATGCTCATCCCGAGCAGCGCCCACGGCACGAACGCCGCCAGCGCCGTCATGGCCGGCATGAAGGTCGTCGTCGTCAAGACCGACTCGATCACCGGCAATGTCGACATGGACGACCTGAAGGCCAAGGTCGAGGACCACCGGGAACACCTGGCTGGGATCATGGTGACCTACCCGTCGACGCACGGCGTCTACGAGGCGACGATCACCGATCTGTGCGCGATGGTGCACGACGCCGGCGGGCAGGTCTACGTCGACGGCGCGAACCTCAACGCGCTCATGGGGTTGGCGCGGCCCGGACGCTTCGGCGCCGACGTCTCGCACCTGAACCTGCACAAGACCTTCTGCATCCCGCACGGAGGCGGCGGCCCCGGCGTGGGCCCGGTCGCGGTGCGCGCCCACCTGGCGCCGCACCTGCCGAATCACCCCCTCGATGCGGAGGCCGGCCCCGGGTCCGGGGTCGGGCCGGTGTCGGCGGCACCTTTCGGATCGGCATCGATCCTTCCGATCTCCTGGGCCTACGTCCGCCTCATGGGCGGGGCCGGACTCAAGCGCTCCACCGAGATCGCCGTTCTCAACGCCAACTACATCGCAGCCCGTCTTCGTGAGCACTACCCCGTCCTCTACACGGGCAACCGTGATCTGGTCGCCCACGAGTGCATCCTCGACGTGCGTGGCATCACCAAGGACACGGGCGTGACCGTCGACGACGTTGCCAAGCGACTCATCGACTACGGATTCCACGCGCCGACGATGTCCTTCCCGGTGGCCGGCACCCTGATGGTCGAGCCGACCGAGTCCGAGGACAAGGGTGAACTGGACCGGTTCTGCGACGCGATGATCGCGATCAAGGGCGAGATCGACCAGGTCGCGGCCGGCACGGTCGAGGCCGCCGACAGCGTGTTGCGGCACGCCCCACACACGGCCGAATCCCTGACCCAGGAGTGGACGGCCTCCTATGACCGAGCCGCGGCCGTCTTCCCGCCCGGCGTTGACCCGACGGCGAAGTATTGGGCACCCGTGCGGCGTATTGATGGTGCCTTCGGGGACCGGAATCTGGTCTGCTCCTGCCCGCCGCCNGAGGCCTTCGAGAGCTGACGGCAGCGGTCGCCTCCGGAACCCGCTCAGGCGGTGCGGTGCAGGGCGTCATCCCGCACCACGTCGACCGTCGAGCCGTCCGGCGTCTTGGCCACCACGAGTTGGTGCGGGATCCGTGCGCGCAGATCCGCGACATGGCTGACGATGCCGACGATGCGCCCGCCGGACTGCAGTCCGTCGAGGAGAGCCATGACGTCCTCGAGGCTCTCGTCGTCGAGGGTGCCGAAGCCCTCATCGACGAACAAGGTGCCGAGGTCGCGGCCGCCGAGCTCGGATCGGACCGCATCCGCCAGGCCGAGGGCGAGCGCCAAGGAGGCCATGAACGTCTCCCCTCCGGAGAGTGAGGAGGTCTCACGCGCCTGCCCGGTCCACTGGTCGAGGACCCGCAGGCCGAGCCCGGAGCGGCCTTGACCGGAGCGGGTGTCCGTGTGCTCGAGCAGGTAGCGACCCGCTCCGAGCGAGCCCAGTCGGTCATTGGCGAAGGCCACGACACGCTCCAGGCGGGCCGCCAGGACATAGGCGGTCAGCCGCATCCTGAGCGTGTTGTCCGCACCGACCCCGGTCGCGAGGTCGGCGAGCGCCTGCACGCGGTCGTGGCGGGCCACGGTTGCGTCCCGGGCCGCAGCGGCGGTGATCGCCGACGGGGTGAGCCGCCGNAGTGCCGCGACGGTGCGCTCGGCATCGACCTGGTCGCGGGTGGCAGCGGCGAGAGNGACGCGCGCGGACTCGTGAGCTGCGGCGATGGCCTCGAGGTCCACGGGCGGGTCGGCCATCGCCGCGGAGACGCCCGGGTCCGTGAGGGTGGTGCGCGCGGCCACGCGCCGCTCCTCGTGCTCACGGATAGCCTCGAGTCGTGAGGCGAGCGCATCTGCCGAGAGGCGAGCGGCAGCCGCGTCAGAGGCATTCTCGAAGCCGGCCTCGGCCAGGGCCTCGGTGGCCGCGTCGGTGGCGGCCCGGTGGGCATCACCGGCCGTGCGCAGTGTCTCTCGAGCGCGGAGTGCGGCCTGCAGCAGCGCGCACACCCCGTCGTGGTGCTCGATGGTCCATCGGTCAACGCCGTCCGGACGGCACGGACACCCTTGATGCTCGCCAGTGAGTCGCTCGACCGTGGTTCGGTGCCGAGCCTGTGCCTCCCGCGCGCGCTCGAGCAGGGCCAGGGCAGCAGCGTGGGCCTTTTGTGCCTGCTGGTGCTCCTCCGAGGCCAACACCAGCGCTGTGGTGCTGTCGGCTGCCTCCGCCCGGAGGGCGGCGAGCCGGTCGTGGGCGGCGAGCACACGCGCGCGACGCTGGGTGAGTTCAGCCAGCCGTGCATCGACCGTCGCCACGTCCTGGCCGTCCAACTGTGCCTCACGGGTGGCGATGGCCGCCTCGATCGCGGCGATCCGCACATCGAGGGCCGCCACCTGCGCCTGTGCCTCATCAGCGGCCATGGCGGCGCCGGACAGTTCGACGTCGCTCACCGGATCGGCATCCGAGGCCGGCGCGGGATGCTCGACTGCCCCACAAACGGCGCAGGGCGACCCGTCGACGAGTGCCGCCGCCAGCTGCGCGGCGCGGCCCTCGAACTGCCGGTCGCGCAGGTCGGCGTGAGCGGTGCGGGCGTCATGGGCGTGGTCCCGGGCCCCCCGGCGCTGCTCGACCAGCCCAGATCGGGTGTCGTGGTCGGCAACATTGGCCACCAGGAGAGTCTGCTGGTCTCGGGCGGCGGCGAGGTCACGATCGACCGCCGTGAGGTCGTTCTCGGCCTCGGTGGCGGCTGCCAGTCGACGCGTGACCTCGTCGACCCGCCCCTGTGCGGCGCTGACCAAGTGACTGCGCTCGTCGGCTGCAGCCGCGGCGGTGCGCTCGGCGTCTCGTGCTGCCTGGAGCGTCAGGTCGTCACTGGTGGCCCCGTCGAGCGATGCCTGGAGCTCGCGTGCCGTGGGGTCCAGNTCCCGGGCAGCGCGTANCACGTCGTCCAGGGTCTCCGGCTCGGTGGGGAGGCCTCGTGCCGTCAGGGCAGTGAGGCTGGCCCGCAGGCCNGTCGCCGCCCTCTCGACCTCGGCCTCTGTGCGGCGGACGGCGGCCAGGTGACCGGCCAACCCGGCGGCACGGCGTGCAGCCTCGACCTCGGCCATCCTCGCCGCGTGGGCGGGAAGGGCTGCGTCGAGGGCCGCGAGGGCCGACCGGGCCCACCGGCCCCTGTCACGCAGTTGGGCGCTGGCTCGGGCGGCGGCGAGGGTCGCGCCAGCCTGCTGCTCGGCGAGGGTGGCCGCGTCGGTCACCGACAGGGCCGTCGCCAGCTGGCGGTCGGCCTCCTCGCCAAGCGTGGTGAGGGCTTCGGTCAGGGCCGGGGCATCGGTATCACCGAAGAACACCGCCGTGTCGGACGGACCCTCTTGGGGTGAGTGCCCCCCGGTGACGAGGGCGTCCTCGATCCGTCGCAGCACAGCTTCGAGCTCGGAGCGGGCAGCCTGGGACCGGGTGGCGCTCTCACGCCTCTGCTCGGTCAGCCAGGCCTCGACATCGGCAAAGGTCGCGATGTCGAAGAGCCGCTCGAGCACCGCTCGCCGCTCCTCGGCGGAGGCGGACAGGAAGGCGGCGAAGTCACCTTGCGGGAGGACGGCAACCTTCGCGAACTGGGACAGGCCCATGCCGACGAGATCGTGAATCTCCTCGGCGACCTCGTCGTGCCTGGTGCTCTTGGTGCTCCAGGTCGCACCGTCGAACTCGTCGAGTCGCACGCGCGCCTGCACCGTGACCGGCGTTCCGGTACCGCGTTTGCGGGGACGCGCAAACTCCGGGGAGCGGGTCAGTCGCAGCCGACGACCGCTGATCGTGAACTCGAGGACCACCTCGGGCACCCGGTCCGCGGGGGCGTGGTCACTGCGCAGTCCCTTCTTCGTCCGGGTGCCGGGCAGGTCGGCGAACAACGCGTAGCAGACAGCGTCCAGAATGCTCGTCTTCCCCGCCCCAGTGGGGCCGTGGATGAGGAAGAGCCCGCCAGCGGCCAGGTCGTCGACGTCAACCCGGACTCGTTGGGGAAAGGGGCCGAATGCCTCGGCCTCCAGCAGGTGGATCCTCACGCGGCACCCGCCGCCCGAGACCGCTCGGGGGTGACGACGCCTTCGTCACTCGAGCGGCTCCTGCCGAGCCGTGCTGCGTCGATGGCCTCCTGCCAGAGGGCACGCTCGTCCTCGGATGCCACGGCACCGCCCCGGACGTGGGTCAGGAAGTCGCAGCACACGTCGAGCTCGGTGCGGGCCTCGAGGCGTTCGGCATACGGCCGGAGATCGACCGGTGCCCCCTGAGGCTCGAAACGCAGTTCGAGCGTGTGGGGAAAGCGGCCCTTGATGCGGTCCATCGCACCCATTGGTCGGATCGGGTCCGTGATCGTCACCTGGCACCACGCCTGCTCCGCCTCGTCGTGGGCCCGAGACGTGAGGAGGTCCTCCAGGTCACCTCGCAGCACGGCGAGACGCCGATCCACGGGTGCTGGGACGAGATCGACGACCGCCTCGTCTCCGGACAGGTCGACGATGGCGCTCGACTTGCGATGGTTGACCTCGCCGAAGGACATCGCGAGTGGGGACCCGCTGTAGCGGATGTGCGGGTCGACCTGTTGCGGACCGTGGAGGTGGCCGAGCGCGGCATACGCCATCTCGCCGAAAACCGAGGGCGGGACCGCCGCGACCCCACCGACCGAGATGTCGCGCTCGGATTGCGAGCCGACACCCCCGGTGACGAAGGCGTGCGCCATGACCACGTGGTGCCGCTGATCAGTGGGGGTGGCTCTCACCCGATTCATGGCGGCCCGCAGAACTCCCGCATGGGTGCGCTCGGAGGTCCCGAGCGGTCCGGCCGCCACCGCAGGCTCGAGGTAGGGGATTGGGTGAATGGCAACGTCACCGATGACGACGGGGATCCCGAGCTGGTCCACCGAGGTCCGAAGATGCACACCCGCCCGCGCCAGCAGACCACTGCCGAAACCGAGCCGGGTGGCACTGTCGTGGTTGCCGCTGGAGATCACCACCTGGGCACCGGCGTCCACCAGTCTCAACAGGGCATCGGAGAGCAACCCCACCGAGTCCGGCGCCGGGAGGGCCCGGTCGTAGACGTCGCCTGCGACGAGGACCGCGTCGATGCGCTCCGCACGGACGACGTCGACCAGATGGTCGAGGAAGCGGCTCTGGGCACCGAGCAACCCGGCACCGTGGAACGACCGTCCCAGGTGCCAGTCGGAGGTGTGCAGCAGCCGCATGACCGCAACGCTAGGAGCAGGCACCGACAGCGGCCGGGACCGAAACGCGGTTCTCGCCTTTCGCAGGCCGCCGTCTTGTGATTATCTCTGCCACATGGGTGCCGAGGTCAACGCGCAGAGTTACACACGCGAGGAACGCCAGCGCTACCGCGAGAAGGTGCGCCAGAACCTTGACGTCTTCGAACGCATGCTCACGGCGAGTTCGTTCGAGTTCGACAAGCCGATGACCGGCCTCGAGATCGAGTTGAACCTGGTCAACGACAAGTACGAACCCGACTTCCACAACGCCAAGGTCCTCGAGGCGATTGCGGATCCCGACTACCAGACGGAGTTGGCGCAATACAACATCGAGCTCAACGTGCAGCCGCGGCCGCTGCCGGGTGACTCCGCGTTGGAGCTGGAGCATGACCTGCGTGATTCGCTCAACAAGGCGGACGAGCGGTCCCGGGAGGTGGGGTCTCGGATCGTCGCGATCGGGATGTTGCCCACGATCATGCCGGAGCACTACCAGCGCGAGTGGATCAGCGACAACAACCGCTACGCCGCGCTCAACGACTCGATCTTCATCGCCCGCGGCGAAGACATCTTTCTCGACATCGAAGGGCCCACGGGGGAGCGGGTCGCGACCTATTGCGACTCGATCGCCCCGGAGTCGGCCTGCACGAGCGTCCAATTGCACCTGCAGGTCGCACCGCACGAGTTCGCCGATCACTGGAATGCCGCCCAGGCGTTGGTCGCGCCGCAGGTTGCGCTGGCCGCCAACAGCCCCTTCTTCTTCGGGCAGCGACTGCACGCCGAGACCCGCATCGAGCTCTTCAAGCAGGCGACCGACACGCGGCCCATCGAGTTGAAGAACCAGGGCGTGCGCCCGCGCGTCTTCTTCGGCGAACGCTGGATCACCTCCATCTTCGACCTCTTCGAGGAGAACGTTCGCTACTTCCCGGCGCTGCTCGCCGAGACCACGGACGAGGACCCGATCGCCAAGCTCGAGGCCGGGATCGCGCCGGACCTCGCGGAGCTGCGGCTGCACAACGGCACGGTCTATCGGTGGAACCGTCCCATCTACGACACCGTCGGCGGGGTACCCCACCTCCGGGTGGAGAACCGCGTGTTGCCGGCCGGCCCGACCATCGCCGACGTGTTGGCCAACGCGGCCTTCTACTACGGCTGCATCCGGGTCCTGGCGCATCAGGATCGGCCGGTCTGGACCAAGCTCAGCTTCTCGGCGGCGGCGGAGAACTTCGACCTGGCCGCCAGGTCAGGGCTCGACGCCCGCTTCTACTGGCCGGGCTTCGGTGAGATCGGCGCCGACGAACTGATCCTTCGACACCTGCTGCCCATGGCCCACGAGGGTCTGGAGGACTGGGGCGTCTCGCAGGCGGTACGAGACCGCTACCTGGGCATCGTCGAGGCCAGGTGCACATCGGGGGTCAATGGTGCCGTGTGGCAGTCCGAATGCGTCCAGCGGCTCGAGGACGGTGGCCTCGATCGGCGCACCGCGCTGCACGAGATGTTGAGGCTCTACGCGGACCACATGGCCACCAATGAGCCGGTGCACACCTGGCCGTTGCCCTGACGAGCGCGGAACGTCGACTCACCCCTCCATGGGGTATGCCGGCGCGTCGGGTCGCCAGTTCCACGTGCGGATCGCCGGCACGTCCTTCTCGAACTCAAGGACCGAGATCGAGCCGGCATCGAGGAGGAGCCCGGCCCCGGTGACCGGCGCCTGGTCGAGGAACACAGCGGCAAGCACGCGCAGCAGGTGGCCATGGGCCACGATCGTCACGTCCCCCACTGCCAGGACGGGGTGGATCCGCTCGACCACCCGCCGGGCCCGATNGGCCACCTGCTCCAGGGTCTCCCCGGGTGTGTTTCCCGGCACGACACCGTCCNTGAAGACNGTCCAGTCGGGCTGCGCGAGTTNGCGGATCTGCACCGTGGTGAGGCCCTCGTAGCCGCCGTAGTCCCACTCCATCAGGTCATCGNAGGGGTCCGGGGTCAGGCCGGCCAGTTCCGCGGTTCGACGAGCCCTCATCAGGGGCGAGCACAGNGCGAGCGCGAAGCTGCGCCCCGCGAGCGCACGCCCCACGGCATACGCATCCTGCTCGCCCTCGGGGAGCAGNGGGAGGTCAGTGCGGCCGGTGTGCTGGCCGCTGCGGCTCCACTCGGTGNAGCCGTGCCGGATCAGGACGAGACGGCCCTTGGGCGCACTGGTGCTCACGACTGAAGACTAGGCTGCGGACATGGAGCAGGAGCAGACGGGCGGCACGGGGACCGGTCACCGCGAGGTGCAGTTGCGTCGCACCGCCCACGGGGAGTTCGACGTCGAGAACGTGCGCGGTGGGCGGATCCACATCGGCACCGGGGAGGGTGCCGACTTCACCCCCGTCGAGTTGCTGCTCGCGGCGATCGCCGGATGCTCGGCCGTCGACGTCGACTTCATCACGGGCAAGCGGGCCGAGCCGGAGCGCTTCGAGGTGCTCAGCGAGGGCGTGAAGGTCAGGGACGAGCGGGGCAACCACCTCGACGACATCGCCGTGACCTTCACGGTGACCTTCCCCGAGGGCGAGGCCGGCGACCGGGCGCGGGAGATGCTGCCGAAGTCGATCCAGATGTCGCACGATCGGTTGTGCACGGTCAGCCGCACGGTGCTGCTCGGCACCCCGATCGCCATGCGGGCCGTGGACTGACCGATGGCGACCTACCTCGACGTCCACCCGGTCGATCCGCAGCCGCGAGCGATCCGCACGGCCGTCGACCGTTTGCGCGACGGCGCCCTCATCGCCTACCCCACCGACTCCGGGTATGCCTTGGGCGCGATGCTCGGCAACCAGGCCGCCAAGGACCGGATCATGACGATCCGCCACCTGGACGACAAGCACCACTTCACGCTCATCTGCCGCGACTTCGCCCAGCTGGGGCAGTTCGTCATCATCGACAACGCGGTGTTCCGGGCCATCAAGGCAGCGACTCCGGGGCCGTACACCTTCATCCTGCCGGCGACCAAGGAGGTGCCACGGCGGCTCATGCACCCGAAGAAGAAGACGGTCGGCGTGCGCATCCCCGAGCACCCGGTCGTGCGTGAGCTGCTCGCCGAGCTCGGTGAGCCGTTGCTCTCCTCGACCCTCATCCTGCCCGGCGAGAGCGAGCCGATGAGCGAGGGTTGGCTGGTCAAGGACGAGCTCGACCACCAGGTCGACCTGGTCATCGACTCGGGGGAGTGCGGCACCGAGCCGACCACCGTCGTGGACTTCAGCGACGGGCAGGCCGAGGTCGTCCGCATCGGTGCCGGGGACGCCGGGCGCTTCTGACCGACCAGCTCGGGTGCGGGCCTCAGCGCGTCGCCCGGACGACCACCTCGGCGTGCGGTGTCTGCGGGAACATGTCGAACAGGCGGGCGTCGGTGACCGCGAAGGTGGGCAGCGCAGCCAGGTCGCGGGCCAGGGTGGTCGGGTTGCAGCTCGAGTAGATGAGGGTCGCGGCGTTGCTCGACTCGATGGCGGCGCACAGCTCGTCTCCGACGCCGCGGCGCGGAGGGTTGACGACGACACATTCGGCGTCCGGCAGCTCGGATCCGGCGTCGCCGCAACGGAACTCGACGCGGTTCGTCGCAGTTCCGCTGTGCCGCAGGCTTTCTGCGGTATGCCGCGCGCTGGCGACGGCGTCCGCGCTCACCTCGACCCCCAGCACGGTCGGGGCATCCGGAAGGGTGGCGGCGAAGAGCCCGAAACCACCCACGCCGCAGTAGAGGTCGAGCAGTGAGGCCGGTGCCTGCTCGGCAACCCAGTCGCGCGCCTGCTCGTAGAGGCCCACGGCCACAGCGGTATTGGTCTGGAAGAAGCTGCGCGGCCCGAGGTGGAGGGTGAGCCGGCCCAGGTCCATGGCCAGGGTCCTCGCCGGCGTGAGGACCTCCTCGTCATCGCCCTCCAGGAGGGCGACGTGCTCCGGGAGGTAGTTGACCGTGGCCACACGCAGGTGGGGGAGTGCCGCCTGCAGGTCCTCCAGGCCGTCCCGCACGCGCTGCGCCTGACTGTCCCCGCGGAGCACGACGCGCACCATGAGCTCTTCCGCCGGGCTGCCGGTGACGNGCACGTGCTTGAGCTCTCCGCGCCGCTTGGCCACGTCATACGGGAGTAGGCGCAGGTCGTCGATCCAGTCGGCGAGCANCGGGATCGCCTGCGCCACAACGGGTTCGTGCAGTCCGCAGCGGCGAAGATCAACGCCCCGGCGGTCGCCGTCGAGGATGCCCAGGGTCACCGCCCCGGGCGTGCCGCCGACGACGAGCTTGGCCTTGTTGCGGAACTGCGACTCTCGCGAGGCGAAGGGCTCACGCCAGGCACTGTCCCCCACCGCCTCGGCGAGCCCTGCGCGAGCGGCGCGGTCCTTGCCGGCCAGCTGTTCGGCATACGCCTGGCCCATGAAGGTGCACGAGCGACATTCGTGCCGCTCGAAGTAGCCACACTGCATCCCGTGTCAGCGCGCCTCGGGGTCGGGCTGGTGCACGCCGAAGACGTTGCCCTCGGTGTCGAGGTAGTAGCCCTGCCAGGCCATGCCGCGGAGGGCGGCCTGGGGGAGCGCCACCTGACCGCCGACCGCCATGACCCGCTCGTGCGTGGGATGGTAGTCCTCGCTCCCCATGGTGAGGACCGCGACGTCCTCGGCATGGATCTCGACGTGGATGACGCGGCTCAACGCTGCTCCTCGGGGACTCGTGCGGACAGGTGCGCTGACGACCCTACGCGCCGCGAGCAGGACCTGTCCCGCCCGAATGCCGGCCCCGCCCACACGCTCCGGGCCTATCGTCGAGAGGAGAAGCACGGTTGCCAGGACTTCAGTGGTGACCGGTGCGGCGTCGGGCATGGGGGCCGCGACAGCCGCGCTGCTGCGTCGGTCGGGGGACCGGGTGCTCGGGTGGACCGGGTCGCGGGCCAGGGGGTGGACATCGTCGCCGACCTATCGGATCCCGAGGGTAGGCGGTGTGTCGTGGAGCAGGTGGCCGCGCGCGCTGCGGCCTCGCTGGTCGTCGGTGCGACGGTGGTCATCGACGGGGGGACGGACGCCCTGCTCGACCCACGGCGTTGAAGCCCGGCCCTAGCGGGGCCAGACGACCGGGAAGAGCGGGTGGTCCATCGGGGCGCCCTCGGGCAGCACCCCGATGAGCTCCTCGAACGGGGGAGAGGTGACCCACTCACGCGGAGCGTGCCGGGCATCATCGGCGAGGTAGCGCAGCGACAGGACGCGTCGCCTTCCCTGGAAGGGGAACCCCGGCGCGCCGTGCACGGTGAGGAAGTCGAAGAAGATGGCGTCACCGGGCTGCATCTCGGCGGCCCGGATGTCGAAGGCGTCGCGGTCGGCCTCGATGTCAGGCAGCTCGTCGAGGGTGCCCTCGGGGAACCACTTGGCTTTGCCGTCGAGGAAGGTGCGCGGCATCTTCCACGGACCCTCGTGGGAGCCGGCGACGAGCTCGAGGCACCCGGCGAGCGGGACCGGGTCGACCGGGATCCAGGCGCTCGTGCCGTGGCCGTCGACGTTGTAGTACGGCTGGTCCTGGTGCCACGGGGTGCGCTGCTTGGTGCCGCCCTCCTTGACGAGGACATGGTCGTGGTAGAGGCGCACCTGGGGAGTGTCGAGGAGCTGCGCCGCGACTTCCGGGGCCCGCGACGACAGGGCCAGCGAGGCGATCTCGGGGATGTCCTGCCAGCGGCGGAAGTCCTCGACGAAGCGCCCGGGGTCGTCGACCCCGCTGGCGATCTGGGCCAGCATGCTCGGAGCCTCGAGCACGGCGGCGATGCCGGCCCTGGCGACCTCGACCTCCTCGGGAGAGAGCAGGTCGCGCACCACGAGGACGCCGTCGCGCCGGTAGGTGTCGATGTCGACGTCGGAGAGGCTCAGGCCGTTCATGGCCCCACCGTAGAGGTCACCCTGGGTGCGCGTTCGATCGGGGCGGCGAGACCGATGGCGTTGCCTTCTCGCGGGTTGGCCTGACGGTCATGTGCGCCACGAAGCGGAGGGCCGGTCGGTGAGTCGGTGTGCCGTGCTGGGCCCTGGTGGGGTCGGTGTCCTCCTGGCCGTCCTCCTCACCGACGCGGGTCACGAGGTCGTCGTCGTGGCCCGCACCTCCAGCGTGGAGACGTTGCGCGAGAGCGGGTTTCATCTCTCGAGCCCGGTCTTCGGTGAGCGGGTGACCCGCCCCGACGTGGTGGATCGGGAGCGCCGCCGCTGCTGGACGCCGAGGACGAGCAGGAGCTCGGCCACGGCATAGGTGGCCATGACCGCGACCGACAAGGGCCGGCTCTCCCATCCGCGGAACGCGCCGAGGGCGATCAGCGAGTCCGAGAGCATGAACACGGCGCCGCCGATGCCGGTCAAGGTGTTGACGCCGGTGGCGAGCACGGCCATGACGGTCAGCGTCGCGCCGTAGACGACGACCGGCACGAGGAGCGAGCCGGCCCCGCCGGCGCACGCGAGGACGAGCCCGACGAAGGCCACGGCATACGCCGCGACGAGGCCGCGCCGCCGGGTGAGGATGCTCTGCCTGCGGAACGGCAGGAAGCCCACGGTGAAGGCGAACTGAGCGAGGAGGAAGGCGCCGACCATGGCGAGGAAGGATGCGGACTGCGGGACGAGGTCGGGCAGTAGGTCGCCAAGCCACGAGAAGCCGAGCGCAACGAGCGTGGCGGTGCGCAGCCGGGGGAGCGGGCGCCGTCCGCGCGGGGCGAGGGTCAGCAGGACGACCACGAGGGTCGGCATGAGCAGCCATTGGGTCAGGTTGGAGAGGGTTTCGTAGGTACGTCCCACGGCCACGACGTTGGTCACGGCCAAGAGGCCGTATGCCGCGAGGGTGGCGCGGCTGTTCGACCTGGAGCTCACCCCCTGGATCCTGCCGCGTCCCGGCGGCGTTGGCGAGCCCGACCAACACCGAAGGAGGAAGCTGCCATGAACGCACAGCAGCCGCAGACCCGCGACCTCGACCTGTGGTTCGTCAACAAGGACACCGACGGTGCCGTCAAGCCGGGCCCCGGCCGAACGTGACAGGGACCAAGCAACATCGCGCGCGGAAGCAGCGACGACAGCCCGGGCCGAGGCCGACAAGCGTGCCCGTTCGACGAGCTCGCTGACGACTTCACCCGGGATCGATCATCGGCGATAGGCGTCGCGACGGTGAACCACAGAGACGACCTCGATGACGAGGCGGTGGTCGAGGATCCGGTAGAGGACGCGGTACTCGCCTCGCCGTGCTGACCACAGCGGCGCCAACGGCTCACGCAGGGGCTTACCGACGCGGTGGGGATCGGTGCGCAGCGGGCCAGCGATGAACTCGAAGGCGGCCGCAGCGACCGCTTCGGGCAACAGCTCCTCGAGGGCTCGTCTTGCGCTTCGGGTCAGGACGACGTCGTACCCGCCTTCCTCGCCTAGGTCCGTACTCAAGATTGGAGGCGTCCGCGCCGCAGCATCGCTGAGCGGACCTCATCCAATGATGAGGTCCGCCCGGCGTCGAGGTCGTCAAGCCCTTCCTTAAGGGCCTGCACCTCCTCGGCGCGACTGAGGACGTCGACGGTCTCCAGCAGGGCGTCGTAGTCCTCAGCGCTGAGAAGCACGACGGCCCGGTCACCGTTGCGGGTGACTTCGAACCGCTCGTGAGTGGCCACCGCGGACTCCACGAGCTTGGAAAGGTTCGCTCGAGCGTCAGCCAGGGACAGAGTCGTCATGTACAAAATTCTAGCGTAACTGCTGTGCTCGGCAAGCCCGTCCGGCCACCGGGTCGCTACGCGAGGAGTACGCCACGCATGGTCTCGCCCCAGCAGCATCCAGCCGAGTCGGTAAGCCCGACGCTTTAGGGGCTCTTCGCCGTTGAGTGTGGGGTGAGCGCGACGCGCCTCGGGCCGCAGTGATTCAGCTGATGCAATACGTAGACTACTAACTGACATAATGTGGCTTATCGGCGTTTGATGCTATGAAGGACATTTAGACGCGTAACCCCAGCAACTTCGCCTCACAGTCCATGGTGGATGCCTTGTCAACACCTTGTGCGGTCTGCGACAAACATCCCGCGGAATCTGGCCCGATCGCGCCTACCTTGACAGCAGACCTGCCGCAAGCCAAGAACGCGTCGCCGCAATTCGCTTTGTCCGTCCGGGCCGGTCCGGCGCCGTTTCCCACCCCCCATCACCAGATCGAGCGGTCAAGACAAGCAACCTCCGACATGCCAGGAAGTTTCAGATGACTGATACTGTCTGGTCATGAAGGTCGTGGTGGTCGGTGGCGGCATCGGTGGGCTCGCCCTCGCCCAAGGGTTGAGCATGCGTGGCATTGGCGTCGTCGTCGTGGAGAAGGACGTCGACCTCCTCGAGACCGGTGGGTACAAACTGCACCTGGGGCCGAGTGCGCTCCGCGCCCTGGGACGGCTCGTTCCTCCGGCCTTGATCTCGGCCCTTGAGGCGTCGTCGGTGCACACCCGCGGGTTTCGACTGGCGGTGCGTGATCATCGCGGTCGCCTTCTGCTGCGGGCCAGTGAGCGAGAGCTTGGCGATTCGCTCGACGTCGATCGGATCACCCTTCGTCGTCTGCTGACCGAAGGGCTCGACGACCGATTGCGTTGGGGGTCGGCAGCGATCGGCTATGACGAGGATGATGATGGTGTGCACGTCCACCTCGAGGACGGCGCAACGGTGGCAGGTGATGCTCTGGTCATCGCCGACGGTGCCGGATCCAGGTTGGCGCGACAGCTCGCTGGGTCACCAACGTGCAGGTCCACGGGGCTCACGGCCATAGCGGGGCGGACCAGGACGGACGCGCTGTCGGTGGAGGCTCAAGAGCTCCTGCGAGACGACCCGATGCTTGCCTTCGGACCAGGCGGCATTGGTCTGTTCGCCTCTTGGCACGACCCATACGTCGGCGCGCCAGGTAGCGCGAAGCGTGAAGAATTGTCCGTCGAGCCAGTGGTCATCTGGGGTGTTATCGCTGTCTCCGGAGCCTTGGTTGAGGGGGACGCACACCACGCCGGTGTTGCGGCGCTTGCGGCGACGCAGGCACTGCAACGCCGGCATTGGGTGCCGTCTCTCGTGGAGCTGCCTGGCCGATCGCTACCGGTCTCTGTTGCAGGCTTCCCGCTCCTGGCCGCAGACCCTGAGAACATCGCACCGTGGACGGCCCGACGAGTCACTGCCATCGGCGACGCGGCCCACACCATGCCGCCCACAGGAGGCCAAGGCGCAGCCACCGCAATCGTCGATGGGCACGACCTGGCGTGCCTGCTCGTGGACACAGATTGCACGACGCGCGGGATTGCGGAAGCATTGAACGTGTCCGCGGCCCGGATGCGGACCCGCTCCGCCACCGCTGTTCGCGAGTCGCTCCAACCAGTGACCTGGATCAAGGCATCGGCCCACCCCATCGGTGCTGCCGCCGCTGCCATCGCACTTCCCGCGGCGACGCGCATCGCCTCCCTTCTTCGCCACGTGCAGCGGTATGCGCCATGAACGAACCCGTCTTGCCCCTGTGGGAACTCATTCAAACCTCCCACATCGTCGCCAAGGGCTTTCGAGACCTGTTCGCTCGACACGGGCTCACCCCGACTCAGTTCGGTGTTCTCGCGTGCCTCGAGGACGGAGACGACTTCACCAAGGCACAACTGGCTCGCGCCGTGCTCGTCACGCCGCAAAGCATGGACCCGCTGATCACCAGCCTGCTGACACGCGGCCTCGTTGATCGCAACGGTCCAGCAGGTCGTGGGCGCGCGGCAGGGATCCACATCACCAAGGCGGGGCGGGCCCTAATGGGTCAGGTCCGTCCCGAGGTGGCCCACTTCAACGCCTCCGAGCACATCGGCGTCGCCGATGCCGACATACCCCAACTCGTGACGAACCTCCGCGCGATCCGCCATTTCCTCGATAAGACAAGCCTCGATCGTGACCCCCACGGCTGAAGGCAAGGAACCACGACAACTCTCCCGGCGCGCACGACGACTATGGCTCCTGGCCCATGTCGTCCTGTCCGTAGGCTGGCTGGGAGCCGGCGCGGCCAACCTCGCCCTGGCGAGCTCGGCACTCGGCGCGCAAGGGGGCCCTCTACCCTCGGCGACCACCTACCAGGCCATCCACCGAATCGACGCCTACGTTGTCATCCCGGCGGCCTTTGGAGCCCTGACCACCGGAGTGGTCCTTTCCCTGGGCACCAAATGGGGACTGTTCAAACACTGGTGGGTCCTCATCAAGCTGGTCTTGACCGTCACGACGATCATCTTCTCCACCCTTGGACTCGGACTCTGGGTCGAGGAATCGCTCGCAGCGCCTGCAGCGAGCACCCCTCCCCACGCCCTGTGCATCACCCTCGGCGCCACCGGCAACATCCTCGCCTTCCTGGTGATGACCGCCCTTTCCATCTACAAACCCAAAGCACCCATGACCCGCCACCGCCACACGAGATGAGCGCGTAACCTCGCGCAGCCAAAGAGTGACCGGGATTCGGGACTGTCCGCTGACATCTCCCCCACCCGACGGCCTGGTTCTCCCCCGGGTGGGGTCGGGTCGCTGTTACGTCAACGCCCGCACCTGTGCAATGTCACCTCGAGCCTGAGCGGCCAGTGGCCGTCGGCCGCCAGACTTCAGGACGTGATCTCCGTCCTACTTCATCCCACCTGCTCCCGGGCGCGGGCCTTGATCGCTTCGATCACGTCCGTCTTGGCATCCGCGTAGGCATTCATGTCGGGCCACTGGCGGGATGTCAGCTCACGCTTGGTGTCCTCGTAGAGCGCGCGGTCAGAGGCATCGGCACGTAGATGGTCGCGGAACAACAGGTAGTCCTCAGCCGCTTGATCCCCGACCTGGAGCAGGTGGACGTGCACGTCACGCTCGGACGTTCGCACCAGGCGGTGCCCCGGCTCGCGGACGCGCAGCACGTAGCCGGCAGCCAGCAAGGGCTCGACATGGTCCTGCTCGGCGGCGATGTCGGGCACAGTGACGAGGATGTCGATGATCGGCTTGGCCGCCAGCCCGGGGACCGATGTCGACCCGATGTGCTCCACCGCGACGGCGGCCTCCCCCAAGGCCCGCCGAATTCGGGCCTCGTGCCGTCGATACTCCGCCGGCCAGCGGTCGTCTGGCGCGACAAGGAACAGGTCGCGCTGCTCGACCCCTCCGACGAGTTCGACCTCCGTCACGTCGCCGTGGTGACGGGCAGCGACCAGGACGATGTCGGCGCGCTCGGCGGCCCCGTCCACGACCTCCTCACAGCGCCGCACGTCGAGATCACCGGCCCGGTTGCGCATCGAGGCGACCGTATGCCGGAATCGCGGGTTGCGGGGCCCCGCTGCACCTCCGGCAGCGTGCCCGACCACGACGAGGCGGCCACCGGGCGCCACCCAACCGCGGACCCGTTCCATTGCCTCCTCCTCGAGGTGAAGGTAGGACACCAGGACGAGGTCGAAACCACCGCTCACAGGCTCCCAGTCGGCAACATCACCGACGACGAAGTCGACGCTGGCACCTTCGCGTTGAGCATGTTCGCGGCCGCGCTCGACCCCGACCGCCGAGAAGTCCAGAGCCGTGACCCTCCACCCGCGCGAGGCCAGCCACACCGCGTGGCGTCCCTCGCCCGCGCCGACATCGAGCGCGCGACCGGGTCGCAATGATGAGACGACCTCGACGACCAAGGGATGCGGACCCACAGTCCACCACTGGTCACCCGCGGCATACCGTTGGTCCCAGTGCGCGGCTCGCTCGTCGGTCACGCGCTCAGGGTAGTGATTCGATCCGAAGCCGCGTCAGGTTTCGCACCTCGACCTCGTAGCGGCTGCCCACACCGGCAGCTGTCCGGAAGAAGCGACGACGGAGTGCGCCCTCGACCTCGACGTCCTGGCCGATCTGCAGTCGGCCGGCAGCCCTGCGGGTCACCGCCGACCAACAGACGACGTCGATGACATCTGGCTGCTTGCGCCCGGACCGCGTGGCCTTGTCCTCACGAGGCACGACGAGCCGCCACGCGTGCACCGTGTCGCCGCTGGGCAGTTGACGCGCCTCCCCCACATCACTGACCCTGCCGACCAGTCGCACCTGGTTGACATAACTTCCTGCCATGTCTGCCTCCATTCCCCACGTATCTCGATCGCGCCGAGTTCGCTGGCGCGTCCTGCCTGGCGCCGACCATGCGACCCGGCGGACAGGCAGTCCACCTGATCGCCGAGAGCCTGTGGACGACAGACCCACCCATCGACCGCCTGTGGACGACGACACACCTCCGACGCGTTCGCACTCCCCCACTGATGCGTGACAGGATCACAGGCCATGACCGCACGGGCACAAAACCTCACCCTGGTCGCTGCCCTCATCATCGCTCTCGTGCTGGTCGCTTACGCCCTGCGCAAGGACGACGGCTCCACGTCCGCGGCCTCGGCAAGTCCCTCCCCGAGCCTGTCCCTGTCGTCCTCGGCCTCCGCGTCACCGTCGGCGTCTGCGTCACCCTCCGAGTCGGCGTCGTCGTCAGCCTCACCCTCGCCAACACAGTTGGTGATCAAGAAGGCGGCGTTCATCGGTGATTCGGTCGCGGCGGGTGCCGGCGCCTCGACCCCGAGCAAGCGCTGGACGACCCTGCTCAGCACCGCCAACGGGTGGACCGAGACCAATGTCGCCCATGCGCAAACCGGGTATCTGCGCGCCGGCTCGAAAGCACCGTGCACGGCCGACAGCTGCCCCAACTTCGCGACCGCCGCCACAGCCGCGGTCCAAGCCGGCGTGGACCTGGTCATCATCACCGGCGGCGCCAACGACCTGGGTGAGGATCCGGCCACAGCGGCCGCCAGCGTGGCAGCCACGCTGACCACCCTACGGACCGGCCTCCCCAACGCACAGATCGTCGTCGTCAATCCATGGTGGGACATGCGCCAGAACAACCCCGCCCTCGCCACCTACACCGAGGCGATCAAGGCGGCAGCGGCGGCGGCCGGAGTGACCTACGCCGATACCGGCCAGCCACTGACCGGTCACGTGGACCGAGTGACCCCGGACGGTCTCCAGGCCAACGACACCGGCCACGCCTTCATCGCCGGCGCCGTGGGCGGCGCCCTCAAGTTGGCCGGCCTGCCGGTCAACTGAGAACCCCCCGGGTGTCGACCACGGAAGTTGACCCGGTGCATGCGCCCGGTGTGTCACTCTGTGCGCCATGACCACAGAGATGGTGGACCGCTGGGCCGACACCAAGAAATACCACCGCTCCTGGTATTGGTACGACTGGGCCAATTCGGCCTTCGTGACGACGGTCGGCACCGTCCTCTTCGGCCCCTATCTCACCAACATCGCCCAAGAGGCGGCGTGCCCCGGCCTCGCCGACGACGAGAAGTGCACGACCACCTTGTATGCCGTCCCCGCGGCATCCGGTCTCCCCTCCTGGGTGTGGGTGCTCGCCCTTGTCACGACCCTCGTCTTGGCCACCCTCACCGTCCTGCAGTTCCGCGCCGACACCAAGGCCAACCGCACCGCCTCCGGTGCGGCCAAGGGTCTCCTGGCAGGGACCGGTGCTGCGCTCTTGGCGTTCGTCCTGATGGCACCGCTCGACCCGGGATCAGTGGCGTCCTACACGACCACCCTGGCGACCATCGTCTCGGCCGTCCTGCTCATGATTGTCGGAGCGATCGCCGACCGGAGCGAGCAACCAGCGCGACTGCTCGGCATCTTCGCCTGGCTCGGAGCGGCTGCCGCCTGCATGCTCTTCTTCCTCGTCGGGACCAACTGGCGCTTCGGCGCCCTGATGATGATCATCGCCACCATCGGCCTGGGCGCCTCCCTCGTGGTCTACGACGCGATCCTCGTCCGGATCGCCCATCCGGACGACCGGGACAAGGTCAGCAGCCGGGGTTGGGCCCTGGGCTACCTCGGTGGTGGTCTGCTCCTCGCCCTCAACCTGGTCATCGTGTCCAAGCCGGACCTGATCGGTGTCGACAAGGGGATGGCGGTCCGGATCAGCATGCTGTCGGCGGGTCTGTGGTGGGCGCTGTTCACCCTCATCCCCGTGCTCGGTCTGCGCAGACTGCGGGGCTCGGCCGTGGCCCGCGATGGACAGGTCCACCTGGCGGACGCGCCGAGCGAGGGCGCCGTGGGCGGCAGCATCGCCCAGTTGCAGCACACCTTCCGGGACCTCAAGAAGTATCCGCAGACCCTGATGTTCCTTCTCGCGTACCTCTTCTTCAACGACGGCATCCAGACCGTCATCGCGTCCTCGAGCATCTACGGGGCCGAGCAACTGAAGTTCGCCCAGGAACAACTCATTGCGCTCATCCTGTTGGTCCAGTTCGTGGCCTTCGGTGGAGCCCTGTTCTTCGGCTGGCTCGCCTCGAAGTTCGGCGCGTGGCGCACCATCCTCTGGAGTCTGGTCGCGTGGTCGGCGATCGTCGTGATGGCCTTCTTCGTACCCGAGAAGGCGTTCCTGCCCTTCATCGCGCTCGGCGTGCTCATCGGCATCGTCCTGGGGGGCTCTCAGGCGCTCTCGCGCAGCCTCTTCAGCCAATTGGTCCCCAGGGCCCGAGAGGCGGAGTTCTTCGCCTTCTACCAGGCGATGGAGCGCGGCACCTCGTGGTTCGGGACCTTCGTCTTCGGCCTGGTCCACCAGGTCACGCACAGCTACCGACCGGCCATCGTCGCCCTGATCCTCTTCTTCGCCCTCGGCTGGTTCTTCCTGCGCAAGGTGGACGTGCGCCAGGGCATCAAGGACGCCGGGAACGAGATGCCGGCCGTCGTCTGATCTTGAAAGGCGCCTGAACGCCCTCACAGCGGATTGGTGCCCGTGACCGCTCTTCTGCCACAATGAAGTATTCAGCGCGTTTGGGGTCACGTCCGAGCGCGAGCGCATGGCAGCGCAACCCAGCTCCGACGACACGGGAACACCGGGTCCCTGCCATGCGTTCACACCACTGATCGTCGCGTGGGTACACCTGCGCACATCAACCACTTCGATGGGAGACACCCATGGCAGAGCGCAGCCTTCGCGGGAGCCGTCTCGGCGCCCTCAGCATGGAGACCGACGAGAACGTCGTCCCCTCCGAGCGCCAGATCACGACCTACCTCTGCCCGAACGGGCACGTCATCGAGTTGCCGTTCTCGGTCGAGGCCGAGATCCCGCCGACGTGGGAGTGCCGCTGCGGCGCCGACGCCAAACTCAAGGACGGCGTCGAGGTCGAGGCGAAGGCCGTGAAGCCGGCCCGGACCCACTGGGACATGCTGCTCGAGCGTCGCTCGATCCCCGAGCTCGAGGAGTTGCTCGAGGAGCGCCTGACCCTGCTGCGCGAGTCGCGCGGGATCAAGCCGGGCAAGAAGAAGTCCGCCTGACGCTTCGGTCCCCTTCCGCACGCAGAGGTATGCCGCGCACCACTCGGTGCGCGGCATACCCCTGTTTTTGGGCCGAGTCCGAAACTCACCAATAGTGCGGATTCTGCGAACCGCGCACCCCTTCGTCAGTCGACGATCTCGCCCTCGATGACGGTCGGGCCGGACGGGCGGTCGGAACGCCCGGCCGTCGACACCGCGTCGCCCAGCAGTCGCTTGGCGACGGCTGCGGCCAGCAGGCCCCGGAAGAGGGGCCGCGTCACCGGCAGGACGAGGAGGAATCCCACGACGTCGGTGAGGAAGCCGGGTAACAACAGCAGCGTCCCGCCGACGAGCACGAGGGCGCCGTCGGCGATCTCGCGCGAAGGCATCTGGCCTGTCCGCAGAGCCTCGCTGAGTGCCCGCCAGGTCCGTGTGCCTTCGCGCCGGAGCAGCCAGGCACCAGCGATGGACAAGGCGACGAGCAGGAGCAGGGTCGGCCAGCCACCGATGACCTTGCCGACCCCGATGATGGCCGCGACCTCGACGACCGGCACGACCAGGAGCGCGAGGAGCACCCACCGCAGGATCCGCGGACGACGACGCGGGCCCGCGGCAAACGGTGTGGACGCGGGGCTCACAGGGTGTGCCACTTCTCCTGCGGTCGGGCCGCAGCGACGGCGCTGCGAGCCTGGCGGACGCGGTGCCCCACACCCCAGGTCGTGATGCGTCGCAACGACTCGGTCATGATGTCGCGACTCATCTTGGAGTGCCCGATCTCGCGCTCCACGAAGGTGATCGGGACCTCGACGACGGTCAGGCCCTTGCGCACTGCACGCCAGGTCAGGTCCACCTGGAAGCAGTAGCCCTGCGAGGCCACATCGGCCAGCCCGATCTCCTGGAGGGCTGCGGTGCGATAGACCCGGTAACCGGCCGTCGCGTCATGGACGGGCATGCCCAGCAGTACCTTGGTGTAGACATTGCCACCGACCGAGAGAGCCTTGCGGTGCAAGGGCCAGTTCTCGATGGCGCCACCGCGCACCCAGCGCGATCCGATGACCAGGTCCGCGTCGGCAGCGGCGGCGAGCATCGCGGGGAGGTGTTCGGGCTGGTGGGAACCATCAGCATCCATCTCCACGACGGCGTCATAGCCCCGATCGATCGCCCACTGGAAGCCGTCGAGGTAGGCCGCGCCCAGACCGGCCTTGCCCGGTCGGTGCAGGACGTGGACCTGCTCGTCGGCCGCGGCGAGGCGATCGGCGATCTCGCCGGTGCCGTCGGGTGAGTTGTCGTCGAGCACGACGACGTCGACCTCGGGGGTGACGGACCGGACACGTTCGACCACGCCGGGGAGATTCTCGGCCTCGTTGTAGGTCGGGATCAGGACGGCGACGCGGGTCAGGGCCGGTCGGGGGGTCTCGGGCAAGAAAGGTCCTCGGGTGCTTCGGAACGACGACTCAGGTGTTGTGCAGCCTTCGCCAAACCCTAACGCGCAGGCTGCGTCGCGCGTTTCCGGATCGCCCGGCTGTTGAGGGCCAGGCCGAGCAGGACGATGAAGCCGAGCACGGCGCCACGCTCGGGCCAAGAGCCCAGCCGGTCGGCCAGGCTGCTCTGGGCCATCGGCTGCACCAGGCCCGCTCGCTGCTCCGCCGTGAACAGGCCGGTCTTGCCGGTCACCCGCCCGCGATCGTCGATGAACCCGGACACCCCGACCGTGGACACGTGCACGACGTGCCGCCCGTGCTCGACGGCCCGCAGCCGCGAGATGGCGAACTGCTGCTCGGACTCGGCGCTGAAGCCGAAGGTCGCATTGTTGGTCTGGACGAGCAGGACGCTCGGGGTCGATCCGGCCGCCGCCACGCTGTCCCGGATCAGCCCGTCATAGGCGACCTCGAAGCAGATCGTCGGCAGCACGGCATACGCCTTGTCGGTGGCGGTCCCCCGTCCCGGCGCGCTCCCCTGCACCTCGAAGACGCCGATCTCGNCACCGGCGACGAAATTGCCGGCCAACTCCGCCGCCGGGCTGAAGCGGGAGAAGAAGTCGCGATAAGGGATGTATTCGGCNAAGGGCACCGGGTGCAATTTGGTGTAGCGCTCCGGCTCCCCTCCCCCGGGCCGATAGAGCAGCGAGACATTGCTGTTGTGGTCNACGGGCTCGNCCAGCACCGCGCCGACGACGAGCGGCACGTCGACCGCGTCGACGGCGCGTTGGATCTGGGCGGCAGCGTCCGTGTTGCGGAAGGGGTCGATGTCGGAGGAGTTCTCCGGCCAGACGACGAGGCTCAGGTCCTTCCAGCCGTTCTGGCGCGCCTGCGCCGCGAATGTCTCCGTTCCCCGGACGTGGTTGTCGAGGACGGCTCGCCGCTCGGCGTTGAAGTCCAGCCCCGCCTTGGGCACATTGCCCTGGATCAGCCCGATGCGTTCGCTGACCGACGCGGCGTAGTGCACCTCCGGCGGCACCGCAGCGCGCGGGAGCTGCAGGAGCAGCATGACCCCGACGGCGGCGGCGACGACCGTCACCCAGCGTCGTCGGGTCAGCGCGAGGGCTCCGACGAGCAGCAGCATCCCCAGCAGGGCGGTGACGAAGGTGACTCCGGGAGCCCCGCCCCAGCGGGCCAGCGGGAGCAGCGGGCCGTTGGCCTGCCCGAAGGCCAACCGCGCCCATGGGAAACCGCCCCACGGCGTTGTCGAGCGGGCCATCTCCTGCGCCACCCAGCCGAGCGGGACGAGCAGGTATGCCGCCCACGCACCAAAGCGGCCGCCTCCCCTTCCCCCTCGCCCGAAACTGCACAATTGTGAGTTTTCGGTTCCGGCGAGCAGCCGCCTGGATGCCCACCCGACGAGGGCGCTCATGACCGCGACATAGAGCGCTTGCAAGGTTGCCAGAGCGAGCCACGGCAGGGCCCCGACGTAGGTGCCGGACCACGACAGGGTGGGCACGAAGTACGCCCAGCCCGCGAGCATCCCGAGGCCGAAACCGGCGCGGAAACCGCGGCGCCACGTCACAGCGGCCAGCAAGGCCACCCCGACCGGAGCCAGCCACCAGAGGTCATGGGTGGGGAAACTCAGCCACACCGCCACGCCGGCGGCGACGGCGCCGAGGGGGCGCGCGGCATACCGGATCAGCGAAGGCACCCGCACACGTTAGGTCACCCGGCTGAGGGCACCACGACAACGCCACGAGCGGTCGTGGCCACGATCGGTGGGTCCAGCACGTCAGCGGCCGACTCGGAGCGCTCCGGGTTTCCGCGCGCGATGACGCGCACCTCGAATTCCATTTCCCGAGAGCGGTTCCCAGCGCGGACGATCCGGGCTTCGATCTCCAGGCAGTCGCCGGCGCGGACGGGAGCCCTGAACTGGACGTCGGAGTAGGACGCGAAGAGCCCCTCGTCGCCGTCGGTACGAATGCACACCTCCGTGGCGACGTCGCCGAACGCGGCCAGGGAGTAGGCGCCGTCGACGAGGTTGCCGGCGTAATGGGCGTGCGAGTAGGGCACGTACCGACGGTGGGTGACGGTGGTCCCGACGAGGTCCTCGCGTGACATCTCAGGCTCCTTTGCGCTGCGTGGTGGGCGGGGTGACGAGGGCGTGGACGAGATAGCTGGCCACCTCACCGGGCGTGGTGCCACGACCGAAGATGCGGTCGACACCCAGAGCGCCGGCCGATCCCTCCTCGAAGCGGGGTCCACCGACGACCAGCAGCGGCACCTTGCCCGCGGGGAAGGCCTCGCGGAAGGCCGCCGACATGGCCGTGGTGTTGTGGATGTGGGCGTCGCGCTGGGTCACGACCTGGCTGACGAGGACGGCGTCGGCCTTGAGTTCCCGGGCGGTGTTGACGAGCTCGGGGACGAGCACTTGGGCGCCGAGGTTGTGGACGTCGAGTTCGCGGTAGTACTCCAGCCCTTTCTCCCCCGCGAATCCCTTGATGTTGAGGATGGCGTCGATGCCGACGGTGTGGGCGTCGGTGCCGATGCAGGCGCCGACGACGACCAACTTGCGGCGCAGGTGCTTCTTGACCGCGGTGTTGACCTCCTTGGAGGACAGCAGGTCGAATTCACGCTCGGCCACCTCGACAGCGCGCACGTCGACGAGGTGGGTGACCGGCCCGTAGACGACGAAGAAGGTGAACTTCGGTCCGATGGCCTTGGCGTGCACCAACAGTGGGGCGCTCATCCCCATCTTGCTCGCCAGTTGCAGTGCGGCGCCCTCGGCCCTCTTGTCGTGCGGCAGCGGGAGGGTGAAGGACAGTTGCACCATCCCGTCGCCCGTCGTGTCGCCGTAGGGCCGCACCAGCGGGCTCAGCTCGTGCAGGCTCGCCTCCCCGGGCAGGGCGTCCTCGATCCGGCGCTCACCGATGTGGTGGCGGGTCGTGTTGCGGGCCTCCTGGGCCTCCGTGCGGGGGGTCATCGGGTGGCTCCTTCCTCGCGTCGTCGCCCCGCCGCCCCGCGCGGCGGATCCACCGTCTCCAGCAGGTCGATCGCGGGGTTGTCGTAGTCGTCGGCCTTGCGTGCCACGCCGTCCAGGCCCTTGCCCTTGGTCGGGGGTCGNTTCATCGCGCCGAAGGTGCCATCGGCGATGGCAGCCAACAGCGGCTGGGGGTATGCCGTGTCCGCGCCACCGCTNCCGGTTGCGATCTCATCGAGCAGGGCGACGGCCTCGTCGAGCACCTGTCGGGCGCGGGTCTGGATGAAGCCGTCACGTGGCGGGTGGAAGTCCTCGGTGAGTCCACCCGCGGCATTGAGCACGTACCGGACGTTCTGCAGAGCGAGGTCGCGGTCCGAGAGCCACGGGGTGACCACGGCTTCGGTCATCATGCCCACGAGCAGGATGCCCTGCCCGGTCATCGCGCCGGCGAGGTTGAAGAAGCCGTCGAGCAGATGGCCCCGGAAGACGTCGCCCGTCATGTGCTTGGTCGGTGGCATCCACTTCAGTGGCGCCTCGGGAAAGAGTTGCCGGGCCAACAGGGCATGGGCGAGTTCGAGGCGGAAGGAATCCGGGATCGACGGATCGATCTCGAAGGCGTGACCGAGCCCGAGCTGCCAGTCCTGCAGCCCCGCCTCCTTGGCGAAGTACTCGTTGAGGAGCTGACTGACGGTCACCGTGTGGGCGGCCTCGACGGCGTCGGCCGTGGTCAGGTAGTTGTCCTCGCCGGTGTTGATGATGATCCCCGCCCGCGCGTGGACCTGGCGCGAGAACCGCTGGTCGACAAAGGTCCTGATCGGGTTGATGTCGCGGAAGAGGATTCCGTACATCGAGTCGTTGAGCATCATGTCGAGCCGCTCGAGTCCGGCCAGGGTGGCGATCTCGGGCATGCACAGGCCGGAGGCGTAGTTGGTCAGGCGGATGTAGCGACCGAGTTCCTTGCTGCTCTCGTCGAGGGCGGCCCGCATCAGCCGGAAGTTCTCCTGAGTGGCATACGTCCCGGCATACCCCTCGTGGGTCTCACCCTCGGGGACGAAGTCGAGCAGGCTCTGCCCGGTCGACCGGATGACGGCGATGATGTCGGCACCCTCCCGGGCCGCCTCCTGGGCCTGCGGGATGTCCTCGCGGATGTCGCCCGTGGCCACGATGAGGTAGATCCACGGCTTCTGCTTCGGGTCGCCGTGGCGGGTGATCAGCCGCTCCCGTGTCGCGCGCTGCTTGTCGATGGTGCGTATGCCGCGGCCCACGGCCGTCCGCGCCGCGCGGCGGGCCCGCGTCCGGTGCGCCTTCCCGGGGAGTCGGAAGGTCACTCCCCCACTGCTCGCCTTCTGCGCGAGCGTGAGCAGGTCGGGCGCTGCACCGGAGATCAGGGCATCCCAGATCGGGGTGGTCACGCCATGCTCCAGGCCGACCTGGTCGCGGACGGCGTCGACCAGGTGGTTGACCCACGGGACGTTCTCATGGTCAGCGCCGGTCAGGCCGGCCATCCGCAAGGTGGCCCGCTCCACCGAGACGGTCGTGTGGGCCCGGGCAAGGTCAACGACCGGTTTCCCCGCTCGGCGAGCCAGCGTGCGGGCCCGCCGGACAGTGACGGGGTCGAGTTCGAGACGGCGCGGCACACGAGGAGTCACGCCCAGAATCTATCAGTCACGCAAGGACTTGCGGCCCATCAGCGCCATGACCGCAAATCCTCCCGTCCTTCGGCGTTGTTTCCAATTGCCGCGGTTGTTCCACCGGAGCAGCCTCGAGTCACGTCGTGCGTGGCGACATCCACGAGTTGCCGTCACCCCGTGGCGCCCGGGGCCACGAGCAACGAGGTCGTCGCCACGCGGTGATCGTCCAGTCCGACGACCTGCCCTTGTCCATCGCCCCGGTCGAGCAGGCCCTGCGACTGGTGCTGGCCCCGGATTGAGTGAGGTCGATTCCGGTCGGGCGGCGGGTCACTCGCCCATCTCGCCGCTGACCACGCGCACCGATTGGAGAGCGATCTCCAACTCCTCGTTCGTGGGAATGACCAGGGCCGGGATCCGGCTCTCGCGCGAGGTGATGCTCCGCTCCCCTGCGCCCGCCTCGTTCGCAGAGGCATCCAGGACCAGACCGAGCAGGGTCAGCCGCTCGATCAGGGCCGCGCGCAACGGCGCCGCATGCTCACCGATTCCCCCCGTGAAGACGAGGGCATCGACGCGACCGAGCTCGGCGGCATACGCCCCGACGTACTTGACCAACCGGTGCACCACGACGTCGAAGGCCAACGACGCGTCGGGGTCACCGGCGGCCCGTCGGTCGAGGATCTCCCGGAAGTCGGAGGCCCCGGCGAGGCCGAGCAGTCCGCTCGCCTTGTTCAACGCCGTGTCGTATGCCGCGGCGTCCAGTCCCGCGACCCGCTCCAGGTAGGCCCCGAGCGCGGGATCGACGTCCCCGCTTCGCGTGCCCATCACGAGTCCTTCGAGTGGTGTCATGCCCATCGAGGTGTCGACCGACCGGCCGGCGTGCACGGCGGCGGCGCTGCACCCGTTGCCCAGGTGGAGAACGACCAGGTCGGTCACGTCCACCGGGCGACCCAGGAGCGCAGCGGCGCGCCGCGAGACGTAGCCGATCGACGTGCCGTGGAAGCCATAGCGACGGACCCGCAACTCCTCACGCCACGCGGCGGGCACGGCATACGTGTGGGCCGCGGGCGGCATGCTCTGGTGGAAGGCGGTGTCGAAGACCGCGACGTGCGGCACGTCCGGGAAGGCCGCGAGGGCGGCGTCGATGCCGAGCAACCCCGCCGGGTTGTGCAGGGGGGCAAGGGGAACCAGTCGCTCCACCTCGGCCCGGACCTCGGCGGTGATGACCGCTGGGTCGCTGAAGCTCGCGCCGCCGTGGACGACTCGGTGGCCCACGGCGACGAGTCCGTCGAGGTCGTGACCGTCGGCGCCGATCCGCCGCAGCGCCTCCGTCAGCGCGGCACCATGGTCGGTGACACGCTCGATGAGGCCCTTGACGAGGGTGGCCCGGGAGGACACGTCGATGAGCTGGAACTTCAGCGACGACGAACCGGCGTTGATCACCAGCACGAGGGAGGTCATTGGGCACCTGCCTGGACGGCCGTGATGGCAATGGTGTTGACGATGTCCCGGACCAGGGCCCCCCGCGACAGGTCGTTGACCGGCTTGCCCAGGCCCTGAAGCACCGGCCCGATGGCGACCGCGCGGGCGCTGCGCTGCACGGCTTTGTAGGTGTTGTTGCCCGTGTTGAGGTCGGGGAAGACGAGCACCGTGGCCCGGCCGGCGACCGGGCTGTCCTTGAGCTTGGTCGCGGCGACGTGCGGATCGACGGCCGCGTCGTACTGGATCGGTCCCTCGATGAGGAGTTCGGGTGCACGTTCACGAACCAGTGCAGTGGCCTCACGGACCTTCTCGACGTCGGCGCCTGACCCGGATCCGCCGGTCGAGTAGGACAGCATGGCCACGCGGGGTTCGATGCCGAACTGGGCGGCGGTCTGGGCCGAGGAGATCGCGATGTCAGCGAGTTGGTCGGCGTTCGGGTCCGGATTGATGGCGCAGTCCCCATAGACGAGCACCCGGTCGGCCAGGCACATGAGGAAGACGCTGGAGACGATGGACACCCCCGGTGCGGTGCGCACGATCTCGAGTGCCGGCCGCACGGTCGCGGCCGTCGTCGTGATCGATCCGGACACCATGCCGTCGGCGTGGCCGCCATGGACCATGAGGGTGCCGAAGTAGGAGGGATCGACGACGGCGTCGGCGGCCATCTCGACGGTGACACCCTTGTGAGCGCGCAGCCGGGCATATTCCTGGGCGAAGGCCAGCCGCAGCGGCGAGTTCGCGGGATCGATGACGGTGACCTCGCCCAGGTCGAGGCCGACCCGCCGGTTGGCCTGTTCGATCGCCGACCGGTCACCGAGGAGGACGAGCTCGGCGATCCCGCGCTCGCGGACCTGACGGGCCGCTTCGAGGATCCGCGGCTCGGCGCCTTCGGGCAGGACGATCCGTGCCTTGGCCGCCCGGGCAGCGTCGACCAACTGGTGCTCGAACATCAGGGGGGTCACGACCCCGGGCCGCGTCGGGAGCTCGAGCGCGGCCAGGACCGACGACGTGGCCAGGCGGTTCCCGAGCACCTGGATGGCCGTGTCGATCTTGCGCGTCGAGTCCGGACCGATCCGACCGGCCGCCCGACTGAGCGCGCGCGCCGTCTGCATGGTGCCGGTCTCGCAGGCGACGATCGGCAGTGCCACGTCGATGCCGTCGATCAGGCGATCGACCTGGGGGGAGAGGGGGAACCCGCCGTTGAGGATGATCCCGGTCAGCGTCGGGAAGGTCTTGGAGCGGTGTGCCAGCAGCGCACCGATGACGATCTCCTCCCGGTCGGCCGGCACGACCACGACGCCGTCCTCGATGAGCCGGTCGAGGACGTGGGGAAGAGTCATCGCGGCGACGACGATGCCCAGGCACTCGCGATCGAGCAGGTCGGGGTCGCCATGCACGAACACCGCATCACAGGCCTCGGCGAGGTCCTGCATGGTCGGCGCGCGCAGCAGTGGCACGTCCGGGAGCGCGACGACGGGGACGGGACCGACCCGCTCGGCGACGGCCGCGGCATACCGGTCGACATCGGTGGGTGCGACCTGGTTGACGACCACGCCGCTCACCGTTGCGTGGTTCTCGGCCGCCGCGGCCAGGGCGGCATCCACGGCCGCGGCTGCGCCCGAGGCGGGCCGCTCCCCCGTCGGCAGCACGAGCACCATGCGCGCGCCGAGGTTGGCGGCGATCCGGGCGTTGACCGAGAACTCGGTGGGGGTCGCGATGTCGCTGAAGTCGGAGCCGATGACCAGGACGAGATCGCAACGATCGGCGACCGCATGGAAGCGGTCGACGATGTCGCTCATCGCCGCGTCGAGGTCGGCGTGCACCTCCTCATAGGACACGCCACACAGGTCCTCCGTCGGCGGGGATTCGGGGCCGAGACGGGCGCGGAGCACGTCGAGGAGGGCGTCCTCGCCGACGGCCGGCACGATGGGTCGGAAGGGCAGGACACGTCCCACTCGCCGACCGAGATGTTCGAGCAGGGCCAAGGCCACTGCCGACTTGCCCGATGCCGCCTCGGTGGCGGCCAAATAGATGCTCTCGACCACGAGGCCAACCTATCCTCGTCGCATGACAACCGACGATCCGGCACGGCTGATCNCCGAGGCGGATCGGCAGCGCGCCCTGACCGTGCTTCGCCGTGCCGCAGAGGACGGGCGCCTCACGCCCACCGCGCTGGACGAGCGCTCCCGTCGAGTCCGGGAGGTGCTGCTCGTCGGCCAACTCGACGACGTGCTCGAGGGCCTGCGTCCGGCGAGGGACACCGACCTGTTGTGGCCCAACTCCGAGCGCGCCACGGCCAGCCCGCCGGCCCGCACCTCCGCGTCGCAGCCCGCGTTGCCGGTCCCGGCGGGTCATCGCGCCGACGACCGACTTGTGCTCGGGGGCGGCATGGCCAGTGACAAGCGCGCGGGGGTGTGGGTGTTGCCGCCCTATCTGCGTGTGCTCCCCCGTGTCGGGTCCATCCGTCTGGACTGCCGCCGAGCCCACGCCGAGACCGCGGTGATCGACATCGAGGTCGGCATCGGGGCGGGCAGCGTGGTGCTCGTGCTCCCCGAGGGTTGGGCGGCCAATGCCGAGCGGCTCAAGAAGGGCGTCGGCGAGGTCAAGGTCAAGGTCGCCCCGACACCGGCGAGTGACTGCCCGACCATCTTCTTGCACGGCCAGGCGGGCCTGGGCTCGGTCGTCATCCGGCACGCCAACTGGTTCGAGCGGACCTTCACCGGCAAGAACTGACGCCGCACGCGCCCGGGTCAGCCTGCCGCCAGGCGGGCCTCGAAGAGTCGTCGCACGGCACCGTCGGAACGGATCAGGTCGAGCGCCAACGCGGCGTGACCGGGCACGTAGCCGTTGCCGACGAGCATGGTGACGTCCGCTGCCAGGCCCTCGGCGCCGAGTGCGGCAGCGGCGAAGTTCGTGGCCATCGAGAAGAAGATGACCGTGCCACCCTCAGCGGTGGACAGGATCGCCGGTTGCTCGCACCCCGGCACGTCGACGCAGACGACGGTGACATCCGCGGGTCCACCGGCTGCCGCCACCGCTTCGCTCAGCCCGAGCGGGGAGCGCGCGTCAGCGATGACGACCTGGTCGGCGAGCCCGGCGTCGATCAACAGGTCTGCCTCGGCCTTGAAGGGCACGACGCCGATCGTCCGCCCGGCACCGGATTGGCGGGCAGCGGCCAGCGACAAGGAGCCCGACTTGCCGGCACCGCCGAGGACGGCCACCGTCGGCGCGAGGCCGCGCGCGGCATACGAGGTGACCACGCGGGAGACGAGCGCGGGAGCCCCACACACGTCCATCACCATGAGGGCGAGTTCGGGACTCAGGTCGTCGGGNAGTTTCGCGGCGATGGTGCGCCCGAAGAGGATCGCGTGACCCGNCGCGGGGATGCGCTCGGAGCTGCCGTCCCAGCGCTCGAGGCCGTCGGTGATCGCGAGGGGCGTGAGCGAGAGCGAGACCAAGGTGGCCACCCGATCCCCCACCTGGAGGCCCAGCGTCGACTCCGGGCCGACGTCCGCAACGGTCCCGATGAGCATGCCGCCCGACCCGGTCACGGGGTTCTGCATCTTGCCGCGGCTCGCGATGATCTCGAGGACCTCGTCGCGGATGGCTGCCCCGTCGCCCGCATGCTTGTCGTGGAGTTGCCGGAAGGAGGCGGCGTCGAGATTGAGGGTCTCGATGTCGATGCGCACCTCGTCGGGCCACAGCTGCGGGCGGGCGTCGAGGCGCCGCGCCGCCTGCGGCAGGCTCGACCCGACGGGCTCGAGGACCCGGTGGACGCCGACCGGTGACGACGGGGTGGTGGGTTGACGGGTATCCATGGGAAGAAACTCCTCGGACTCGACACGACACCGAAGGATTTGCGGTCCAACTAGGTGATTGCACGATCTCTTGCGTATCCTGCCACGTATGGCGACAGATCTCGAACAGCCCTATGTCTATCGGCGACGCACCCTCGTGGAGCCGGACTGGACCCGCCTCCCGGGCTACCGCGACGTCACCGCGGCGCAATGGGAGGACGTGCAGTGGCAGCGGGTCAACTGCGTCAAGAATGTCAGGCAACTGCGAGAGCTGATGGGCGACCTGCTCACCGAGTCCTTCTACGAGGACCTCGAGCGGGACCAGGCCGAGCGCGCGACGATGTCGATGCTCATCCCGCCGCAGATGATGAACACCATGGTCCCCGCGACCGACGACGGTATGCCGGCCGCCGGCCACGACTTCACCGAGGCCTTCCTTGCGGACCCGGTCCGCCGCTACATGATCCCGGTCTTCTCCGACCGCCGGTCCGATTGGCCCTCGCACCCCTTCGCCACGCGCGACAGCCTCCACGAGCACGACATGTGGGCGGTCGAGGGGCTGACGCACCGCTATCCGACCAAGGTGTTGGCCGAGATGCTGCCGACCTGTCCGCAGTACTGCGGGCACTGCACGCGGATGGACCTCGTGGGCAACTCCACGCCCCAGGTCGCCAAACTCAAGCTCGCGGGCAAGCCGGTCGACCGGTATGCCGCGATGCTCGACTACCTCCAGCGCACCCCGGGGGTGCGGGATGTCGTCGTCTCCGGCGGCGACGTCGCCAACATGCCGTGGAAGAACCTCGAGGGCTTCCTCGACAAGCTGCTCGAGGTCGACACCATCCGCGACATCCGGCTCGCAACCAAGGCGCTCATGGGGTTGCCCCAGCACTGGCTCCAGCCCGACGTCGTCGAAGGCGTCGCCCGGGTCTCGGCCAAGGCGCGCTCCCGCGGGGTGTCGGTGGCGATCCACACGCACGTCAACAATGTGCAGTCGGTGACCCCTCTCGTCGCCAAGGCAGCCGTCGCGATGCTCGATGCCGGGCTCCGGAATGTCCGCAATCAGGGCGTCCTCATGCGTGGCGTCAACGACACGCCCGAGCAACTCCTCGACCTCTGTTTCGCCCTGCAGGACGAGGCGATGATCACGCCCTACTACTTCTACATGTGCGACATGATCCCCTTCTCGGAGCACTGGCGCCTGTCGCTTCGCGAGGCCCAGGAGTTGCAGCACGCGATCATGGGCTACCTGCCCGGGTTTGCGACACCGCGCATCGTCTGCGATGTGCCGTTCGTCGGCAAGCGTTGGGTGCACCAAGTTGAGTCCTACGACCGCGACAAGGGAATGTCGTTCTGGCGCAAGCACTATCGCACCTCGATCGAGGCCGGGGACGAGCAAGCGCTCTCGCGGGAGTATGTCTACTACGACCCGATCTACACCTTGTCGCAGCTCGGCCAGGACTGGTGGCGCAAGAACACCGACATGGACGCCCTGCACGCCGCAGCCTTCGAGGAGGCCGGCGCCAGTCGACATGCCTCGGTGAGGATCCACGCCTGACGGCGGTCTCAACACGGGCGGCATAGGGTTGGTTCCCATGTCGCGCAAGGACTCGGCGGGGACCCCTGCCACCGTCGTCCTCACCCGGGCGGGCGTGCCCTTCACGACCCATGCCTACGATCACGACCCCTCGGCGCGGTCCTTCGGCCTGGAGGCCGCCGAGGTTCTCGGGCTCCCGCCCGACCAGGTCTTCAAGACCTTGCTCGTCGACACCGGTCAGGAGCTCGCCGTCGGGATCGTGCCGGTCAATTGCACCCTCGACCTCAAGGCCATCGCGCACGCCCTGGGTGTCAAGAAGGCCGAGATGGCCGACCCGCGAGCCGCCGAGCGGTCGTCGGGCTATGTCGTGGGTGGAATCTCACCGATCGGCCAGAAGCGCCCTCTGCGAACCGTGCTCGACGAGACCGCAGTCCTGCACGACCGGGTCTACGTCTCCGGTGGCCGACGGGGCTTCGACATCGGTCTCTCCCCCACGGATCTGCTCACGATCACCCAGGCGGTCCTCGCCGATGTCGCCAGGTGACCGGTCACTCCCAGGGGGTGGACAGGACGATCGTCGTGCGCGTGGACACATTCGCCGCCGCGCGCACCTTGGCGATCAGCTCCTCGAGAGCGGCCGGAGAGGCGACGCGCACCTTGAGGACGTAGCTCATGTCGCCGGCGACCGAGTGGCACTCCTCGATCTCAGGTATGCCGCGCAGCCGGTCCGGGACGTCGTCGGGCGCGGCGGGGTCCAGCGGGGTGATCGACATGAAGGCCGTCAGCGCATTGCCCAGCGCGACGTGATCCACGCGCGCGGCATACCCCGCGAGGACGCCACGCTCCTCGAGGCGCCGAACTCGCTGGTGCACGGCCGAGGTCGACAGGCCGAGTTGCTTGCCCAGGTCCGTGAAACTCATCCGCCCATCGGCCCTCAGCAGGTCCACGATGCGCCGGTCGGTCTGTTCCACACGCTCACCCTAGTTGGCGACGTGGATAGGGTGCTCGCATGTCCGGGGAACGCCTGCTGCTGTTGGATTCCGCCTCGCTCTATTTCCGGGCCTTCTACGGAGTTCCNGACCAACGGGAGAGCCCGACCGAGCACCCCACNAATGCGGTCCGTGGCTTCATCGACATGCTCGCCACGCTGATCAATGCCCACCATCCCACCGAACTCGTCGCCTGCTGGGACAACGACTGGCGCCCGCAGTGGAGGGTCGACCTGATCCCGAGCTACAAGGCCCATCGGGTGGCCGGTGTGTCGGACGCCGTCCCTGCCGGGGAGGAACCCGATCAGGAGCATCCCGCGACCGGAGGCCTCGCCGAGGAGGTCCCCGACGATCTGGGACCGCAGGTGCCGCTCATCGTCGACGCTCTGACCGCCTTCGGGATCGCTCGGATCGGCGTTGACGGGTACGAGGCGGATGACGTCATCGGCTCCCTGGTGGCCAAGCACAAGGGCCGCCTTCCCATCGACGTCGTCTCCGGCGACCGCGACATGCTGCAACTGGTCGACGACGCCGCGCCGGTGCGGGTGCTCTACACCGGCAAGGGCGGGGTCCGCGAGCCCGATATCGGCACCGAGGCGATGCTGCGCGAGAAGTATGCCGTGGCGCACGGTGAGGGGTATCTCGAGATGTCGATCCTGCGCGGCGACACCAGTGACGGACTACCCGGCGTCAAGGGTATCGGCGACAAGACCGCGGCCCAACTCATCTCTGAATTCGGTTCTCTCGCAGAGATCCGGGCTGCTGTCGACAATGGTGATGCTCGCCTCAAGGGGGCCCGGAGGACCAATCTGGAGGCGGCTGCCGACTACCTCGATGTCGCTCCCACGGTCGTGCGGGTGGCGCCCGACGCACCCCTGCCCGACACCGACCTGAGGCTGCCCACCACGGTGGCCGACACGCGCCTGCTCAGCGAACTGGCGTCCACCTACGGCCTGACGTCACCGATCAACCGCCTGCTGTCCGCGCTCGGCCTGGGCTGAGGCGCGCCGCCGCCGCAGGCCTCAGTCGGTCGCGACGACGCCGCGCAGGATCGCGTCCATCGCCTTGCGTGCCGTGCGGCGGACTTCGGCGTCGTCGGCGGCATCGGCGACCTGCCCGAGCAGGTCGACGACCTGTTTGCAGCGGCGCACGAAGTCACCGGCGGTGAGGTCACTTCCACGAAGCACCTGGTCGAGATCGCGACCACTGGCCCAGCGGTGCATCGCCCACGCGATTCCGCCATCCGGGGCGCCGGTCGGCGTGAGTCCGTGCTCGGTCTCCAGGTCCTCCACGTCGCTCCACAACCGCTGCATGTGCGTCACGGCTGCAGCCACCTCGTCGGTCGGCATCCGAGGTGACACGTCTGTGCCCTCGCCACGGGGCTCGTGCACCAGGGCCGAGACGCAGGCCGCCAGGCCCGGGGCATCGAGACGCTTCCACACGTTCTCACGCAGGCAGAGGGCCGCCAGCAGGTCCTTCTCGCTGTAGAGCCGTCGCAGCCGCTCCCCGTCGGCGGTCACGGACTCGCCGTCAGCGCTCAGATAGCCGATCTGGGCAAGAGCCGCGCAGATCCGGTCGAAGGTCCTGGCCACGGTGTTGGTGCGGCCCTCGACCTTGCGCTGCAGGCCGACCGTCTCCCGCTTCAGTCGCCACCATCGCTCCGCCCAGCGGGCATGGTCCTCGCGTTCGGGACACTGGTGGCACGGGTGCGCCTTGAGCCGGCGGCGCAGGTCGTCCACGCGGGCGCTGCGCTCCCCCGTCGTTTCGGCACCGGCACCGGCTTCGCGCGCTTGCCGCGCGGCATACGGCTCACCGTGCGGGAGAGCGATGCGCAGCGAGGTCGCGAGGTCACGGCGCGCCTTGGGGTTCTTGGCGTTGAAGTGGCTGGGCACCTTGACGCGGGCCACTGCGGCGACCGGGGCGGGGACGTCGTTGAGGGTCACCTTGTGCAGGTGCTTGTCCTCGGTGACGACGGTCGGTCCTGACCACTCCCCCTTGTGCGAGCGCGCGGGGGTGACGACGACGGCCCACCCGGAGCGCCGGCCGGAGCCGATCCGGAAGACATCGCCGATGCGCAGGTCCTCCATCGACAGGGCCGCCTCGGCCCGGCGACTCGCGGCGCGTTGCCGCGCGCCATCCTTCTCGGCGTCGGCGAGGGCACGCCGCAATTCGGCATACTCCCGGAAGTCACCGAGGTGACACGTCATCGACTCGGCATAGCCCTCGAGCGCCTCCTCGTTGCGGCGTACGCTCGTCGCCAGGCCGACGACGCCGCGATCGGCCTGGAACTGCGCAAAGGACGTCTCGAGGATCTCGCGCGCCGTGTGCCGCCCAACGCGGGCGACCAGGTTGACCGCCATGTTGTAGGTCGGCCGAAAACTCGAGCGCAGCGGATAGGTGCGCGTCGACGCCAACCCGCCGACCGCCATCGGGTCGAGCCCACGTGACCACTGGACGACTGCGTGCCCCTCGATGTCGATGCCGCGCCTCCCGGCCCGCCCGGTGAGCTGGGTGTACTCGGCCGGCGTCACCTCGACATGGGCCTCGCCGTTGAACTTCACCAGCTTCTCGAGCACCACCGTGCGCGCCGGCATGTTGATGCCGAGGGCGAGGGTCTCCGTCGCGTAGACCGAGCGGATCCTCCCCGCGGTGAAGAGTTCCTCGACGATCTCCCGGAAGAGCGGCAGCATCCCGGCGTGGTGTGCCGCGAAGCCACGCGACAGGCCGTCGACGAAGTCCCAATAGCCCAAGACGCCCAACTCGGCATCAGTGAGGTGACCGACGCGCTGCTCGACCAGCCGCCGGATGCGGTGTCCCTCAGCCTCCGGGATGAGCTTGACTCCGGCGCTCAGCAGTTGCGCGACCGCCCCCTCGCACCCGGCACGGCTGAAGATGAAGGTGATGGCGGGCAGCAGGCCGTCCTGGTCGAGCTCGAGGACCACCTCGGCGCGGGTGGCCCCGCCGCCGGGGCGGCCGCCTCGTCGCCGGTCGGGTCCACCCCGCTTCTCCGGTATGCCGCGGCCCCCCCTCGCGCGCGTCCCTCCCCCGCCGCGTCCGCGCCGCGGCTCGTCCATGAAGGCCCCGGATCGCTCCTGGCGCCGAATCGCCTCCAGCAGTTCGGGATTGATCCGCGCCACGCCGGTGCTGCGCCGCTCGCGTGACCCGAGAATGTTGGCGTCGTCCACTCCGGCGAAGAGGTCGAACATCGTCTGCCCGACGAGCATGTGCTGCCAGAGCGGCACGGGCCGGTGCTCGGAGACGATCACGGCGGTGTTGCCGCGCACCTCGGTGAGCCAGTCGCCGAACTCCTCGGCATTGCTCACCGTCGCCGACAGCGACACCACCTGGACGGACTCGGGCAGCAGGATGATGACCTCCTCCCACACCCCGCCCCGGAAGCGGTCGGCGAGGTAGTGAACCTCGTCCATGACGACGTGGCTGAGGCCCTCGAGAGTCCGCGACCCGGCATACAGCATGTTGCGGAGTACCTCGGTCGTCATGACGACAACGGGGGCCTCACCACGGATGGAGGTGTCCCCGGTGAGCAGCCCGACGTTGTCGGCTCCGTGGCGGGCGACGAGGTCGTGGTACTTCTGGTTGGACAGCGCCTTGATCGGGGTGGTGTAGAACGCCTTGCGGCCGGTCGCGAGGGCGGCATGGACAGCGAACTCACCGACGATCGTCTTACCGGCCCCGGTGGGAGCGGCGACGAGCACTCCCTGCCCCCCCTCGACGGCGAGGCAGGCCTCGACCTGGAAGTCATCGAGAGGGAAGCCCTGCTCGGCGGCGAAGTCACGCAGCAGCGGCCCGGTCATGGGGCCAAACCTACGTCAGGACGGTGAGCGCACCGGGGACGACCTCGCAGCTCAGCGGCAGGGGCGCGAACCGCTCGCCGTCGGCATACCCGACGATGCCGGTCGCCTCGAGGTGGACCCGGTGCGCGCGGTGGGTCGTCACGGCCGGGTGGTCGACATGCGCGCCGCTGAAGACCTTGGGGAAGACCCGCAGGAACTCGGGCGTCGAGATCCTGGAGAGGACCAGGACGTCGAGCAGCCCGTCGTCGAACTTCGCGCCCGGGACCACCTTCATCCCCCCGCCGTAGGCCGGTCCGTTGCCGACCGCGACCAGCATCGCCTCGGTCTCGATTCGCTCCCCGTCCAGGGTGAGGACGTAGGGGATCGCCCGGAAGACCGGCAGCTCACGCAGGATGGCCAGGGTGTAGCGCATCTGGCCCTTGGGCCAGCGCCAGCCGTTGGCCCGCTCGTTGACGACGGCGTCGAAGCCGGCCGCGAGGACGCCCCCGAACCAGATCGTCGAGCCGTCACCGATGACCGACTGGGCCAGGTCCACCCGGCGGGCGGTGCCCCGCTCGATCCGCTCGACCGCCTCGATCGCGTTCCGCACCGGCAACCCGAGCTCGCGCGCGATGTCGTTGCCGGTACCGGCCGCGATGATGCCCAGGGGCACATCGGTCTGGGCGCACAGGTTGAGGCCGAGGTGGACCATGCCGTCACCGCCGGACACGACGAGCCGGTCGATCCGCCCCTGAGCCAAGGCATCACGTGCCCGCCCCTTGGCGCTGTCGGCATCCATTCCCGAGAGGTCGACGATCTCGTGGCCGCGAGCCCTCAGCAGCGTTGCCGCCTCGGTGCCGATGCGACCGCCGGTGTTCTTGCCCGAGGTGGGATTGATGACCATCCCGATGCGCAGTGTCACGGGGGGAGGCTATCGCCCGTGGGTCCACGCACGGACACCCCCACGCGTCAGATGGCGCTGGCTGCCTCGTCGTCGGTCTCGAGCCACTCGGGTCGGCTCGTCGAGCGCCGCTTGTCCAGCACCTTGGTGAAACCGAGCGCTGCGAAGAACAGCACGATGAGGGGCCCGGCCAGCAGGAACATGGTGAAGGGGTCCGGGGTCGGCATCATGATCGCGCTGAAGACGAGGATCGCGAAGACCGAGATCCGCCATCCCTTGGCGAGGCGCTCGAAGGGCAGGACGCCGATGAGATTGAGCGCGATGATGAAGACCGGCAGGAGGAAGGCGAAGCCGAAGGCCAGGATGAAGCGGACGACGAAACTCATGTAGTCGGAGAGTTGCTGGATGTTGGACACATCGTTGAGCGAGAAGTCCAGCAGGACCTTGACGACATAGGGCAGCGACACTCGCGCCATGGCGCACCCGGCCAGGAAGAGCGGGACCGCGGCTGCGATGAAGGACAGCGAGATGCGCTTCTCCTTCTTCGTCAGCCCGGGGACGATGAACGCCCAGATCTGGTAGAGCCACACCGGGCTCGAGATGAGCACGCCCAGGAAGATCGCGATGCTCAGATGTTGCGAGAAGGCCGAGGTCAGGCCGCTGTATGCCGTCGTCACGACCTTGTCGGGGTGGGCGGCCTCGTAGTCCTTGTAGGGCTTGAGCAGATCCTCGATCACCGGGTCATAGACGAACCAGCCGAAGGCAGTGGCGATCAGCAGGGTGATGCCGGACTTGACGATCCGTTGCCGCAACTCACGCAGGTGCTCCCCGAGCGGCATCCGACCCTCGGGGTCACGCGGACGACGGCGCGGCAGGGCCATGGGACAGAGTTCGCGAACGAATCGGAGGTCAGGCGGAGCGGTCGTTGCGCTCGGTCACCGGGTTGACGGTTTCTGCGGCATCGTCGGCAGCACGCTCGATCTTCTCGCCCTCGACGGTGGCCCGGCTGGCCTTGCTCTGCTCGTGCTCGGCCTTCATCTCGTCCACCTCGGACTTGAAGATCCGCATCGAGCGGCCCAGGCTGCGCGCTGCATCCGGGAGGCGCTTGAATCCGAAGAGCAGGAGGAAGGCCACCACGATGATGATGATGTGCCATGGCTTGAGTGCGCCCATTGGTGGTCGGTGTCCCTTCGGGTGACGCTTGGTCTGACTGCCGGTCCAGTGTAGACGGGCGCGCCTGTGCCGATCCTGTCCCGTCCCCATGCGTCCGAGGCTTCCGTCGCCATGACAACGGAAATCGCGGACGCAAGGAGGGGCAGGCGGCTCTAGGCGTATGCCGCGAGCGCAGCTCGCGCAGCCGCGGCGACCTCGCCGCGCAAGGATTCCGGCGCCGTGACGACGGCGTGCCCGGCCAGGCGCAGCATCAGGCGCACCAGCCACTGCGTGTCGGCAGTGCGCAGGTCGACCTCTGTCATCCCGTCACCGAGATCCCGCACCGCCTCGACGGGGTAGTAGTCCACGATCCACCGGGCGACCCTATCGAGCCGCAGCGTGACGACCTCGTCGTCCGGTCCGGGTTGGAAGATCCCGCCAGCGAGGTCGCGCAATGTGGCTGCCGGTGGCGGCGTGGCCGCGACGTCGAGCACCTCGAGGGCCTCGATCCGGTCCAGGCGGAACATCCGCATCGCCTCGGCGCGATGACACCACCCTTCGAGGTAGATCCGGCCGTCCATCGAAATCACCCGCAGGGGGTCGACATCGCGCTCGGTGGACTCGTCCCGCCCTGGCACGAGGTACTCCAGGCGCACCCTGCGCCCTGCCTCCACCGCTGCGCGCGCGCGACCGACCAGGTCCTCGTCGACCGGGTCCGCGGCCTGCACCGTGACCGAGGCCGCCGCCTGCCCGAAGGATCCTGCGGCCGCCTCGAGCTTGGCCAGGGCCCGCTGCGCCGCGTCCCGCTCGTGGAGCCCCGGCAGCGACAGCAGGGCCTGCAGCCCCACCATCAGCGAGACCGCTTCGTCGAGCCCGAGCCGCAGCGGTTTGGCGATCGTCTCGGCATTGCTCAGGAAGACCTTGCCGCCCTCCCAGCTCGCATCGATGAGTTCGTCTGGCATGTTCCCGTAACCGCAGACGAAGAGCAGGTTGAGGTCGCTCTCGAGTTGCGGCACCGAGATGCCCAGGCCGCGAGCCGCCTCCTCGACGTCGATGCCCTGCCGGTTGACCAACCACGGCACCATNGTGAGCAGACGGGNCAGCCGGGCCTGGGCTGTCTCGACCGGCTGCTTCGCGCCTGCCATCACGGCCTCCCTTCGTGCGCGGCCAAGGTGGCCCGGAGACGGGCCACGACCGCACGTTGCAGGTCGACCGGCTGCTCGACCCGCACGTCGGCGCCGTGGCTGGCGATGTCGGTGGCGAACTCGTCGAGGTCGCGGTGGTCGACGTCGATCAGGGAGAAGTCGTCGTCGATCTCCCCCACGGTTCGGGCCTGCCGGCGCAGGTAGTGCCCACGCCCGACGCGCACCCGCAGGACCGCGGGGCTCGGTTCGGCCACCGAGGTCGAGCCGCTCACGAGCACGTGCGGATCATGGTCGGCCGGGATGTCGTAACTCCCCGGCGTCCCGATCCGCGTGACCTCGCCGGAGATTCGCGAGAGTCGGAAGACCCGCGGCGCATCCCGGTCGAGATCTCGGCCGGTGACATACCAGCGACCGTGCCAGAGCACCACGCGCCACGGTTCGAGCCGACGGGTCGCCGTCTCGTCCGAGTCCGCTCGCCGATAGTCGAAGGAAACCGGTGCCCGCGCGATGACCGCGTCCTTGAAGGCGTCGAAGGACGGCTCAGCGGTGCGCAGGCGCGGCTCGATGCCGATGAGTGACTCCTCGTCGCGCTCGACGTCTGTGGCACGCAGTTTGCGCAGAGCCTGGGTCGCGGCCCCGCCGAGCGAGGCCTGAGCCCAGGCGCGCGCTGCCAGACCCAACACGGTGAGCTCGTCGCGTTCGAAGGCGATGTCGGGCAGGGCGTACTCGCGCTGGTCGATCCGATAGCCCTGCTCGTCGTCCCATCCGGCCGACACGACCTCTGTGACGAGCGGAATTCCCAGTTCGCGCAGTTCGTCCTTGTCACGCTCGAAGGTTCGGTCGAAGGCCTCGGCCGAAGGCGCCGCGGCATACGCCTCGATGGTCCGGCGGATCTGTGCCTTGGTGAGTGGGCGCCGCGTGTAGAGCAGCACCAGCACCAGGTTGAGCAGCCGCTCGGTCTTGGCGGCCGGGCTGTTCGTGGCACTCATGGCGGGCACGATACGCCAGCCACCGGGCCGGTCTTGGTTACGCTCGCCCGGTGATGTCGTGGCGTCGGGCCGAGGTCCTGCGAGAGGTCCGTCGGTGGTCCGGAGCAGTGGAGTATGCCGTGCGGCTGGCCACCGAGGACCCCGCCGGACTGCCGAGTGAGGTGCGTGCCCTGGCCTATCTGGCAATGGTCGGTGAACCCTGTCCCGGCGACACGGTGCTGCTCAACGTCAGTGCCCTCGTCAAGGGCCTGGGCACCGGCGGGCTGGCGCTCGTCGTCGCCGTCCCCGATCGGCTTCCCCCTGATGTCGATGGGCCGGGCCACATCGTCAAGGCGCGCTACACGCCCCAGCAGCAGATGTTCCTCGCCATCGACGAGCAGGACTCTCCCCACCACGACGCTCTGAGTGACGCTGTCGCCGCCGCGGGCTCACTCGGGAGCATGCCGGTCGTCGTGGCCGATCTCCACTCGGCGCTCCCCGCGATCCTCGCCGGGATCCGGGCCGAAGCGCCGGACCTGCGTGTCGTCTACGTCATGACCGATGGGGGTGCGCTCCCCATGGCGTTCTCCCGGTCGGTGGCCGGCCTCATCGACGCCGGCTGGCTGACCTCGACGATCACCGTCGGCCAGGCCTTCGGTGGGGAGCACGAGGCGGTGACGCTCCACAGCGCCCTGGTCGCGGCTCGACGAGTGCTCGCCGCCGACATCGTCGTCGTGACCCAGGGGCCGGGCAACGTCGGCACCGGCACACCCTGGGGCTTCTCCGGGGTTGCCGCCGGGGAGGCCCTCAATGCCGCCTGGACTCTGGGCGGCACCGGGATCGGTGCCGTGCGGGTGTCCTTCGGCGACGCCCGCGGGCGGCACCGAGGCCTCTCGCACCACAGCCGAACCGCCTACGGGCGGGTCTGCCTGGCCCCCGCCACCCTCCCCTACGCGACCCCGACGAACGTCGCGCAGGAACTCGTGGCGGAGCAGGTCCATGCCCTGGCTGCCGACGCGACCGCACCTCTGAGACCGGTGGCGGTCGAGGCGTCCGGCCTGCGGCAGGCCCTCGAAGCGGTTCCAGTGGGCCTGTCGACCATGGGACGCGGGCTCGACGCCGACCCGGAGGCCTTCATCGCGTCAGCGATCGCTGGTCGATGGGCTGCGAGCATCCGGTCCTGCGCCCCCGGCACGCCTGAGTAGGCGTCAGCGCACCGACACCAGGTCGACGACGAAGATCAAGGTCTCGCCGGGCTTGATCGCCGCGCCCGCCCCTCGATCGCCGTAGCCCAGGTGGGGCGGGATGACCAACTTGCGGCGCCCACCGACCTTCATGCCGAGAATGCCGTCGTCCCAGCCGCGGATGACCTGGCCGATGCCGAGCCGGAAGTCGAGCGGAGCGCCACGGTTCCAGGAGGCATCGAACTCCTCGCCGGTGCTGTGGGCGACGCCGACGTAGTGGGCACTGATGGTGCTGCCGCGGGTCGCCTCGTCACCATCGCCCTCCCAAATGTCCTCGATGACGAGGTCGGTGGGGACGGTGTCCCCGGGGAAGTCGATCTCGGGCTTGGTGGTGTCAGGGTCGAAAGGCATGGCTGCTCCTTGGTCGCTCGGATGGTCGGACGTCGTGTGTGTCAGTAGGCGGCGAGGATGTCGACGACGAAGACCAGGGTGTCGTCGCCTGCGATCTTCGGCGGGCTGCCGGTGGCTCCGTAACCGTCGGCCGGGGGCACGATGAGCATGACCCGCGACCCCACCTTCTGCCCCTTCAGTCCGTTGTCCCACGCCGAGATGACGTTGCCCCCACCGAGTTGGAACTCGAAGTAGCCGGGGTCACGCGTGCTCGAGGAGTCGAACACGCTGCCGTCCTTCCACAGCACCCCGGTGTAGTTGACCCGCACGGTCTGGCCTTGGGTCAACTCCGCGCCGGTGCCGGCGATGAGGGGCTGAACGACAAGGCTCGTCGGGGCTGCTGCCCCGGCCGGCATCGTGACGACCGAGGGCTCCTTGGGGCCTTTGTACTCGACCGTCGGCTGGCCTTCGACCGGCGCAACGGCTTCGCCCTTGGCCTCCGCCAGAGGCTTGGTCGCCCCCAGGATGTCCAACACCATGACGACGGTGTCGGTCCCCTTGAGGCCGGCCGCTGAGTTGCCCTCGGTGCCGAAGACGTCCTTGGGCGGGGCCACGATCAGCACTCGGCTGCCGACCTTCTTGCCCGGCAACTGGGTGCGCAGGGCCGGGAAGAGCGCCTCGTGGCTCAGGTCGATGCCGACCGGTGTCTTGGTGTCCCAGGTGCTGTCGACCGTGTTGCCGGAGGTGCCGTTGACGATGAGCGCGTTCACGGACGCCATGTCGTCCTTGGTCACCGCGGCACCATCGCCCTCCTTGAGCACCTTGGAGACAGAGGCTGTCGCCTTGAGAGGCTTCTTGGAGATGGCCACGGTCGGCGCGGCAGCCGGGTCGGATCCCTCGATCTTGACCGCATCGAGGACCGAGCCCGACGCGGTGGACGAGGCACAACCGGTGATGCTCAGGGATGCTGCGACGACGAGCGCAGCAAGGACCGGACGAAGTGGTGCACGCACGGAGAGAACCTTTTCGCAGGGGGCATGAACTGCGCCCACCATAACCGCGTGCCCTGTGCGGACCGGAAATCGCGCGATCCCCACCCGATCAGGCCAACGGTGCGGCCGCCGCCTCGATGCCCTCGATGAGCCGGTCGACACGCGCATCCTCGGCCAGGAAGGGGTCCTTGCAGAGCACGGTGCGCTGGGCCTGGTCGTTGAGCTTGAGGTGCACCCAGTCCACCGTGAAATCGCGCCGATGTTCTTGGGCCGCCTTGATGAACCGGCCACGAAGCGCCGCGCGTGTGGTGGGGGGCGCCACCGTCTTGGCCCGGAAGACTTCCGGGTCGGTGACGACGCGTGCCGCCCGGCCCCGACGCGAGAGCAGGTGGAAGAGCCCTCGGTCGCGACGGATGTCGTGGTAGGCGAGGTCGAGTTGGGCCAGACGCGGATCCTCGAGGCCAAGGCCGTGGCGGGCGGCATACTCCTCGATCAACCGCTTCTTGATGACCCAGTCGATCTCGGTGTCGACCTTGGCGTGGTCGCCACTCTCGACCGCGTCGAGCGTTCGCTCCCAGAGGTCGAGGACGGTGTCGTGGAGGGGATCGTGCGCCCCCTCGGCGGCGACGAAGGCCTTGGCGCGGCCGAGGTACTCACGTTGGATGTCGAGCGCGGAGATGGTCTCACCCGAGGTCAACCGCACCGACCTGCGGCCGGTCAGGTCGTGACTGATCTCGCGGATCGCCCGGATCGGCACCTCGAGGCTGAGGTCACGCAGGGGCANCCCGGACTCGAGCATCCGCAGGACGAGGTCGGCGGACCCCACCTTGAGCAGGTTGGTGGTCTCGCTCATGTTGGAGTCGCCGACGATGACGTGCAGCCGTCGATACTGCTCGGCGTCGGCGTGGGGCTCGTCGCGGGTGTTGATGATGGGCCGCGACCGGGTCGTCGCCGACGACACGCCCTCCCAGATGTGGTCGGCCCGCTGGCTGAGGGCGTAGGTCGCGCCCTTGCTGGTGTGAACGATCTTGCCTGCGCCACAGATGAGTTGGCGTGAGATCAGGAAGGGCAGGAGGCCGTCGGACACGGCACCGAAGTCGCCCCCGCGACGGACCAGGTAGTTCTCGTGGCAGCCATACGAGTTGCCCGCGGAGTCGGTGTTGTTCTTGAAGACGTAGATCTCCCCGCGGACTTCGTCGGCCGCGAGCCGGGCCTGGGCATCGACAGCCAGTGACTCCACGATCTGCTCACCGGCGCGGTCATGGGCCACGAGTTGGCGCAGTGAGTCGCACTCGGCCGTCGCATACTCCGGGTGCGAACCGACGTCGAGATAGAGGCGTGAACCGTTGCCGAGGAAGACATTGCTCGACCGCCCCCACGCGACCACCTTCCGGAAGAGGTAGCGGGCCACTTCGTCGGGGGTCAGGGTGCGCTGCCCGCCGGAGGTGCAGGTGATGCCGAACTCGGTCTCGATCCCGAAGATCCGGCGGGCGTGGGCGCTCATGCGCCGCCGTCGCCGTCCTGGTGCGGGCGCTGTGTCTGCGGGTTGGTGGCCGCCGCACGCGGGCTGTCGCCGGGCACCTCGGACCGGTCCGCCTCCACGACCTGACCAGGACCCGGAGTCAGCAGCCCGCTCAGGCCGTCGCCACCGAGGCGTCGGAAGGTCCGTCGTGGTCGGTTGCGGTCCAGGAGTGCGACTTCCAATTGGTCCCCGGTCAACTCACGAGCTGCTCCCCCGGCCGGGTCGCGGCCCAGCAGGCCGACGGCCAGGCGCAGGACCTCGGCCAGCCCGAGGGTGGGGTTCCAGTCCTCCTTGAGGCCCTCCTCGATGAGCTCCGCAGCGCCGCCCATGGCGACGAAGGCCCGCTCGTCGGCAACCGACCCGTCATAGGTCAGCCGATAGAGCTGGTCGGCCTCCACGTCGACCCCGACCTCGGCGACCACGATCTCCACCTCGTACGGCTTGGACTCCTGGGTGAAGACGGTCCCGAGGGTCTGGGCGTAGGCGTTCGCCAGTCCCCGCGCCGACACATCGGAGCGGTCGTAGGAGTAGCCGCGCAGATCGGCATACCTGACTCCCGCGACCCGAAGGTTCTCGAACTCGTTGTACTTCCCGACGGCAGCGAAACCGATGCGGTCGTAGATCTCCGAGACCTTGTGAAGGGTCCGCGAGTGGTTCTCGGCCACGAAGAGGATGCCCTCGGTGCACGACGCCACGATCACCGAGCGGCCACGGGCGATGCCCTTGCGGGCGAAGTCGGCCCGGTCCTTCATCAACTGCTCGGGCGAGACGTAGAAGGGCATCTGGCTCATCGCGCACCTCCGGGGTTGCCGGAGCGAGAAGCCACGATGGCATCGACCACCGCCGCGACGGCATCGTCCTCGACGAACCGCACCCCGTCGGTGTCGATCCGGGCCACCGTCGGCCAGATCCGTCGGCCGAGGTCCGGCCCTCCGGTGGCGCTGTCGTCGTCCGCCGCATCCCACAGGGCCTCGACCGCGACCCGAAGTGCCTCCTCGCCTGTCATGCCACGCCGGAAGAGCTTCTTCATCGCTCCCCGCGCGAAGAGCGAGCCGCTGCCGACGCTGTGGTGATCGTGCTCCTCGTAGCAGCCGCCGGTGACGTCATAGGAGAAGATCCGGCCCAGGCGCAGGTCGACGTCGTACCCGGTGAACATCGGCACCACCGACAGCCCCTGCATGGCCATGCCGAGGTTGCCTCGGATCATCGAGGCCAGGCGATTGGCCTTGCCCTCGAGAGACATCAACGTGCCCTCGATCTTCTCGTAGTGCTCCAACTCGACCTGGAAGAGGCGCACCAACTCGATGGCCAGACCGGCGGTTCCGGCGATACCGACGGTGGAGAACTCGTCCGCGGCGAAGACCTTCTCCATCTCGCGGTTCGCGATGATGTTGCCCATCGTGGCCCGTCGGTCCCCCGCCATCAGCACCCCACCGTCGAAGGTGATCGCCACGATGGTGGTGCCGTGCGGTGCGTCGATGCTCGCGCCGCTCGGCAGTCGGCGCCCGCTCGGCAGCACCTCGGGGGCGTGGGCACGCAGGAAGTCGTGGAAGGACGAAGAACCTGACGTCAGGTATGCCGCGGGGAGGCGACCGCCGTCGTGTCGCGAGGTCACTGGCCGCCCTTCTGGACGAAACCCTTGACGAACTCCTCGGCGTTGGACTCCAGGACCCCGTCGATCTCATCGAGCAGGTCGTCGACGTCGTGGGTCTGGCCGGCCGGGGCGGACGCACCAAGCTCGGGCAGGTCGTCCGGCCCGTCGTCGCGACGGTCACGTTTGATCTGCTCCTGGCCGGCCATCGGTCGCCTCCTGCCTCCGTGACGACCGCGATCGGTCGTCGACACCACCGAGCCTAGTCGCTCGGTCCACGGCGGTGGTCAGGCCGGTGCGCTGAGTCGCGTGAGCAACTCACCGATCGACGTGCTGGACTCGACGAGGTCACCCACCTGATCCCGGGTTCCCTTGAGCGGCTCCATGAGCGGGATCCGCTGCAGCTGCCGTTGGCCCGCGACCTCGACGATCACCGAGTCCCAGGAAGCAGCGACCACCTCGTCGGGGAAGCGCTCGAGCAATGCCCCCCGAAACCAGGCCCGGGTGTCCCCGGGCGCGCGCGTCATGGCCTCGGCCGCTGCCGCCTCGTCGACGAGGCGGGTCATCCGACCGGTGGCGGCCAACCGATGCGCCAGTCCGCGCTCGGCCCGGACATCGGACCACTGGATGTCGACGGCCTTGAGTCGCGGATCTCCCCAGCCGAGAGCATCTCGGGAGCGATAGCCCTCCAGGAGGCCGAGCTTGGCGACCCACTCGACCTCGCCGCGCGCCTCCATCGGGTCGCGGCGCAGTCGGTCGAGGGTGGTGCCCCACCAGTGCATGACCTCCGCGGTGTCGGGGTCGAGCGCGCCGCCATGGCGGGCGTCCAACCACGCCTGGGCTTCGTCGCGATACACCTCCAGCAGGTCCAGGCCGGTCAGCTCCTGGCCGCTCGCCAGGGTGACCCGGGCCCGGAGCGTGGGATCGTGCGAGATGCGCTGGAGGGTCGCGACCGGCTGCTGGAGGGTGAGGTCCCGCTGGAGCCAGCCATCCTCGATCATTCCGAGGACCAGGCTGGTCGTGCCGAGCTTGAGCAGGTTGGCGACGTCGAAGTGGTTGGCGTCGCCGATGATGACGTGCAGCCGACGATAGAGGTCGGCTGTCGCGTGCGGCTCGTCCCGGGTGTTGATGATCGGCCGCTTCAGCGTGGTCTCGAGTCCCACCTCGGTCTCGAAGAAATCCGAGCGTTGCGCCAACTGGAAACCGTTGGTGCGACTGTCCACCCCGATGCCCACACGCCCTGCACCACACAGGATCTGTCGGACCACGAAGAACGGCGTGAGGTGCTTGACGATGTCGAGGAACGGGGTCCGCCGCGACATCAGGTAGTTCTCATGGGTCCCGTAGGACTGCCCCTTGCCATCGGTGTTGTTCTTGTAAAGGTTGACACCCGGCGGCAGGGACGCCAGTCGAGCGACCGCCTCACGCATGATGAGTTCCCCGGCGCGGTCCCAGCGGATCGCGTCGCGCGGCGTCGTCACCTCCGGCGAGGAGTACTCGGGGTGGGCGTGGTCGACATAGAGCCGCGCGCCGTTGGTGAGGACGACGTTGGCCATTGTCGGGTCGTCGGCCCATTCGTCGGTGAGCTGGCTGGGATGGGCCGTGCCACGCCCCATGTCGAAGCCTCGGGCATCGCGCAGGGGGGCCTCGTCGGCGTAGTCCCACGACGCCCGCGCCCGCCGGATGCCGCGCGCCGCGGCATACGTGGTCACGACGTCTCCCGAGAGGACCATCGGGTTGGCCGAGGGTGCCCCCGGCACCGAGATGCCGTACTCCGTCTCGATGCCCATGACCCGCCGCACACTCATGCCGGAAGGCTACGCAATGCCGCAGCATCCGGCCGCCACGGGGAATGTCGCTGGCCGCCAGAGCAGGCCGACCGCTCCCCTAGGCTGACCCCATGCGCGATGTCGTCGTCTTCTCGGGCAACGCCCACACGGCCCTCGCCACCAGCATCTGTGACCACTTGGGCGTCACCCTGTCCGACACCGCGATCAGCCGCTTCAGCAACGATTGCCTGCAGGCCCAACTCCTGGCCAACTGCCGTCAACGTGACGTCTACATCGTGCAGCCACTGGTGCCTCCCACGCAGGACTCGCTGATGGAGTTGCTGCTCATGATCGACGCGGCCAGGGGAGCCTCTGCCTCGCAGATCACCGCCGTCATCCCGCACTTCGCCTACGCCCGCTCGGACAAGAAGGACGCCTCGAGGATCAGCCTCGGGGGTCGACTCGTGGCGGACCTGATCTCGACGGCCGGCGCTCACCGGGTCCTCACGATGAACCTTCATGCTCCCCAGGTGCACGGCTTCTTCTCGGTCCCGGTCGATCACCTGACCAGCCTGGGTGTCCTCGCGGAGCACTTCCGCGAGCAGAACCTCACCGACTGCGTGGTCGTGTCCCCCGACCTGGGCAATGCCAAGGACGCCACCCAGTTCTCCCGACTCCTCGGACTTCCCGTGGCGGCCGGCTCCAAGCGGCGGCTCGGTGACAACCGTGTGGTCATCGACTCGATCGTCGGCGATGTCGTCGGCAAGCGGGCCATCGTGCTCGACGACGAGATCGCCACCGGCGGCTCGATCGTCGAACTCATGGACAAACTCGCCGAACAGGGCGTTTCCGAAGCCGCAGTGGCCTGCACCCACGGCCTCTTCGCCGGGAAGGCCGTCGACAAACTTCGCGGACACCCCCTCATCAGCGAGGTCGTCACGACCGACACCGTGCCGGCCCCATCGGCCTGGCCAGAACTCAAGGTGCGATCGGTGAGCAAGCTCTTCGCCGAGGCCATCACCCGCATCCACGAGGGCGAGTCGATCTCGAGCCTCTTCGACGGGGTCGACCCCACCCACGCGCCCCCACGCCAGCGTTCCCTCTTCGATCGGGCGGACGCATGACGCGGTTGCTGCCGGTTCTCGCCGACGCGGCTCTGGTTCTCCTCTTCGCCTTTCTCGGTCGGCGCAGTCACGAGCACGGCCTCTCCCTCACCGGCCTGTTCCAGACGGCCGGACCCTTCCTGTGCGGAACGGCGGCCGGTTGGCTGCTCGCCGCCGGGCTCACCGATCTGGCACCGCGGTCCGTCCCCTTCGGGCTCGTCGTGGTCGCGGCGACGGTCGTGGTCGGCATGGGTCTGCGCCTTGTCTTCGCCCAGGGTGTGGCCTGGTCCTTCGTCCTCGTGGCCACGGCCGTGCTCTCCGTGCTGCTCCTGGGGTGGCGGGCGATCGCCGGTCTCGTCGGGGCCTGACCGATGGCGCTCAGCACAGCGGTCAGAGGTACTGCCCGGTGTTGGCCGTGTTGATCGACTTCCCGTGCTCGGTGCCACCCTCCTTGGTCTTGATGAGGGTGCGGATGTAGACGATCCGCTCCCCCTTCTTGCCGGAGATGCGCGCCCAGTCGTCCGGGTTGGTCGTGTTGGGCAGGTCCTCGTTCTCGCGGAACTCGTCGGTGCAGGCCTGCAGCAGGTGCTCGACGCGCAGGCCGCGCTGGTTGGTGGTGAGCAGGTCCTTGATCGCTGACTTCTTGGCGCGGTCGACGATGTTCTGGACCATCGCGCCGGAGTTGAAGTCCTTGAAGTAGAGGATCTCCTTGTCGCCACCGGCATAGGTGACCTCGAGGAATCGGTTCTCCTCCTCCTCGGAGTACATCCGGGTCACCACAGCGTCGATCATGGCGTTGGCGGTAGCCTCCGCGTCCCCACCGTGGACGGACAGGTCATCGGCGTGCAGCGGCAGGTCGGCGGTGAGGTACTTGGCGAAGATGTCACGGGCCGCTTCGGCGTCCGGTCGCTCGATCTTGATCTTCACGTCGAGGCGACCGGGTCGCAGGATGGCCGGGTCGATCATGTCCTCTCGATTGGAGGCCCCGATGACGATGACGTTCTCCAGCCCCTCGACCCCGTCGATCTCGGCGAGCAGCTGAGGGACGATCGTGGTTTCGACGTCGCTGGACACACCCGAGCCGCGAGTTCGGAAGAGCGACTCCATCTCGTCGAAGAAGACGACGACGGGGTAACCCTCGTTGGACTTCTCGCGAGCCCGCTGGAAGATGAGACGGATGTGTCGCTCGGTCTCACCGACATACTTGTTGAGCAGTTCGGGGCCCTTGATGTTGAGGAAGTAGCTCTTGCCCTCCGGGCGGCCTTCCTTCTCGGCGATCTTGCGCGACAAGGACGCCGCGACCGCCTTGGCGATCATCGTCTTGCCACACCCGGGCGGGCCGTAGAGAAGGACTCCCTTGGGCGGCTTGAGCTGGTGCTCCACGTAGAGGTCCGGGTGCAGGTAGGGCAACTCGACGGAGTCGCGGATCATCTCGATCTGACCGCTCAGGCCCCCGATGTCCTCGTAGGAGATGTCCGGCACCTCCTCGAGCACGAGGTCGGCCACCTCGGACTTCGGGATCCGCTCGAAGACGAAACCGGTCCTGGGCTCCAGCAGGAGCGCGTCACCGACCCGCACCGCGGTGTCGATGAGCGGCTTGGCCATCCGCACGACCCGCTCCTCGTCGGCGTGCGCCAGGACCAGGACCCGGTCCTGGTCCAGCAGTTCCTTGACCAGGACGACCTCGCCGGCCACCTCGAAGCGGTGCACCGCCACGATGTTGAGGGATTCGTTGAGCATGACCTCCCGGCCGATCTCGAGATCGTCGGTGGCGAGCGCCGGGCTCACGGCGACGCGCATCTTGCGACCTGCCGTCATGATGTCGGCCGTGCCATCGGCGAAGGTCTCGAGGAGGACCCCGTAGGTGGCCGGCGGCTGGCCGAGCCGGTCCACCTCCGACTTCAGCGTGACGATCTGGGAGCGGGCGTCCCGCAGGGTGCGCACGAGTCGCTCGTTCTGGCTGTTGAGGGTGCTCACCTGGCTGCGCAGGCGCAGCACCTCGTCGTCGGGCCGCGCGGGGGTGGTGGGGCTGGTCGCGTCCGCCACAAACGCCTCCTGAGGTATGCCGTGCACGCGCCGTGGTGGTCGCGCCACCGGGTCAGGTTCGACCCGGTTCACTTGACAGTAACCCCCAACGTGGCGGGAGAGCAGGAGGTTTCAGGCCGTGGGAAGGATCACGACGGTGACGATTCGGTCACTGTCGTGGTGACCCGACCTGCCGTCACCGTCTTCCGCACGCGCCGAACGCGCTTCTCGGACGGGATCCGCTCCCCCAACGCTTCGGGTGACCAGGCCTCCACCTCGTCGACCTCGACGTCATAGCCACCACCGGGGCGGCGCTTGCGCAGCGGCGGAGTGACGCCCGGCGCGAGCCGGCGGGTGGTGATGAGGAAGCCGGTGTGTCCGTGCATGCGGTGTTGGGGCCGCACGGCCAGACCTTCGAGATGCCACCCACGCACCAGTGACTCCCAGGCGCTGGGCTCGGTGAAGGCGCCCTTGTCACGCATCGCCTCGGCGACCTTGGACAGTTGCGTGGCCGTGGCGACGTAGCAGATGAGCACGCCGCCGGGAGCGAGCGCGTCGGCGACGACGTCGAGGCACTCCCATGGCGCGAGCATGTCGAGCACGACACGGTCCACGGTCCCCGGTTCGACGACCTCGGGCAGTTCCTCGACGAGATCTCCGATCGTCACACTCCAGGCGGGGTGGTCGAGGCCGAAGAAGGCCCGCGCGTTCGCCATAGCGATGTCGGCGAAGTCGGCACGTCGTTCGAAGGAGTGGACCCGCCCCTCCTCGCCCACGGCCCGCAGCAGACTCATCGACAGGGCACCGGACCCGACGCCGGCCTCCACCACGACCGCGCCCGGGAAGACATCGGCCATGGTGACGATCTGACCGGCGTCCTTGGGGTAGACCACCGCGGCGCCTCGCGGCATCGACATCACGTAGTCCGACAGCAGGGGCCGCAGCGCGAGGTACTCGACACCCGCCGTGTTCTTGACCGTCGACCCGTCGGGCGCCCCGATGAGGTNGTCNTGAGCGAGGTAACCCCGATGCGTGTGGAACTGCTTCCCNGCCCCGAGGGTGATGGTGTGCAGGCGTCCCTTGGGGTCGGTCAACTGGATGCGCTCGCCCTCGCCGAAGGGTCCGCGGCGCAGGTCGGCACCGATGGCGGTCATGGGGCGCGAGTCTAGTTGGCCTCCGCCGCCGCCCGGTCAGGACCCGAGCAGGGTGTTGAGGTCATCAGCGATGACGATTGCCCATGGTTGGCCCCCATCGGTGAGCACCACCACCGACGACCTCGACGACTGCATCGTCGTGAGGGCGGGGACGAGTTCGTCGCCGGGTGCGGATTCCACGACGGCACCCTCGGGCAGCGCCGTTCCCAGTGCCGAGACGGGGGTGTCGGGCGGGACGGTCACTCCCTCACCGGGTGAGCCGAGGAGCAGGTAACGACCGCCCTCCCGCACGAGGGGAATGCCGGGTGTCGGACCGAGCGAGCCGACGGGCAGGCTGCCGGGAATCACGGTGACCGGTCGAGCCACCTGATCGATGGTGCGACCCTCCAAGGCGGCTCGGGCCTGGCTGCTGGCGATGGCCTGCCCGGCACCTCGCCAGATGACGGAGGCAATGAATCCGGCCCACACGATGCGGATCAGATCCGGGGTGCGACCCTGAACGAGGGGCAGGCCCACTGCCCAGAGCACGATCAGCACAGCGAGCACCCTGCCGGCCCAGCCTGCGACGAGCAGACCGCTCGCCCGCCGTCCGGTCACCCCCCACACCAGCGACTCGAGAATCTGTCCACCGTCCAGGGGCAGCGCCGGCAGAAGGTTGAACAGGGCCAGCAGCAGGTTGACCCAACCGATACCGCCCAGCACGAGCCCGGCCATCGTCCCCTGCACGGCCTGGGCACCCAACCACCCGACCAAGGCCAGGAGCAGGTTGGTCAGGGGCCCGGCCGCCGCAACAGCCGCCGCTCGCCCGGGAGTGAGCGCGCGCGAGTCGAAGGCCGTGTGGCCCCCGAGGAAGTCCGCGACGACGCGATGGACCACCAGCCCGAGCCGGCGCGCCATCAGGGCATGCGCCCCTTCGTGGGCGAGAACGGCGAGGAGGAGCACCACGGCATACACCAGGCCGATGACATAGCCCACCGCGCCCGCCCCGCTGCCCACGACGACCGTGATGACGGCGGCCAGCGCGAACCAGGACCAGCCCAGATAGACGGGCACGCCGGCGATCGACGCGATCCGCAGCCCGGCCGATGGGCTTCTCGAGGGGTCGGTCATGTCCCAAACCCTATGTGCCGGTGAAATGCCCTGCGGGGCCGACGGCTCCGGGCGGCATACTTGGGTGTTCGTCCTCACTCCCGGGAGAGTCCCAGCGTGACCACTGCCCATCGGCCTGACGCCACCGCCGACCTGCGTGACGCGCTGAGTCGGCGCATCCTCGTGCTCGACGGCGCCATGGGGACCATGATCCAACGGTACGGGCTGTCCGAGGCGGACTTCCGGGGCGAGCGGTTCGCCGAATGGCCCAGTGACCTCCAGGGCAACAACGACCTGCTCAGCCTGACCCAGCCCGACATCATCGAGGCCATCCACCGGGAGTACCTCGAGGCCGGCGCCGACCTCGTCGAGACGAACACCTTCAGTGCCCAGCGGATCTCGCTCGCTGACTACGACATGGCCGACCTGGCCTACGAACTCAATGTGGAGTCGGCCCGCCTCGCGCGTCGGGCGGCCGACACCGTCACCGAGGCCACCGGTCGGCAGCGGTGGGTGGTGGGCGCACTCGGCCCGACCACACGCACGGCCTCGATCTCCCCCGACGTCAACGACCCGGGTGCGCGCAACATCTCCTACGACCAGTTGGTCGAGGCCTACCACGAGCAGGCCAGGGGCCTGGTCGACGGCGGCGCCGATGTGCTCCTCGTCGAGACCATCTTCGACACCCTCAATGCCAAGGCCGCGATCTTCGCCCTCGAGACGCTCTTCGAGGAGGAGGGTCGCCGATGGCCGGTCATCATCTCCGGCACGATCACGGACGCGTCCGGACGCACCCTGTCCGGTCAGGTGACCGAGGCCTTCTGGTACTCGATCCGTCATGTCCGGCCGCTCGCCGTAGGTCTGAACTGTGCGCTCGGCGCCGACGAACTGCGGCCCTATGTCGCGGAACTGGCGCGGCTGGCCGACTGCTTCGTCAGCGCCTACCCCAACGCCGGTCTCCCCAACGCCTTCGGGGAATACGACGAGACGCCGGCGCAGATGGCTTCGGTCATCGAGGGATTTGCGCGCGATGGCCTGGTCAACATCCTCGGCGGTTGCTGCGGCACCACGCCCGACCACATTGCGGCGATCGCCGCGAGTGCCGCTGCCCACGCGCCGCGTACTCCCGCGGTCATCGAGCCGGCGCTGCGGCTGTCCGGTCTCGAGCCCCTCGTCGTCACCGAGGACTCACTGTTCGTCAACATCGGCGAGCGCACCAACATCACCGGGTCGGCCCGCTTCCGCAAGTTGATCAAGGAGGAGGACTACCCCACCGCCCTCACCGTGGCGCGCCAGCAGGTCGAGGCCGGCGCACAGGTCATCGACATCAACATGGACGAGGGCATGATCGACGGCGTCGGCGCCATGGATCGTTTCGTCAAACTCGCGGCCGGCGAGCCCGACATCTGCCGCGTGCCGCTGATGATCGACTCCTCGAAGTGGGAGGTCATCGAGACCGGGCTCAAGGGCGCGCAGGGCAAGTGCATCGTCAACTCCATCTCGATGAAGGAGGGCATCGAGCCCTTCCTCGAGCAGGCCCGACTGTGCCGCAAGCACGGCGCGGCGGTCGTCGTCATGGCCTTCGACGAGGACGGGCAGGCCGACAACCTCCAACGCCGTCAGCAGATCTGCAAGCGCGCCTACGATCTGCTCGTCGACGAGGTCGGATTCCCGGCCGAGGACATCATCTTCGACCCCAACATCTTCGCCGTGGCCACGGGCATCGAGGAGCACGCGGCCTACGGAACCGACTACATCGAGGCGACCCGCTGGATCAAGGAGAACCTCCCGGGCGCCCTGGTGTCCGGTGGCGTCTCCAATGTGTCCTTCTCCTTCCGCGGCAACAACCCTGTGCGAGAGGCGATTCACGCCGTCTTCCTCTATCACGCCATCGCGGCGGGGATGGACATGGGCATCGTCAACGCCGGCGCGCTCGTTCCCTACGACTCGATCGATCCCGACCTGCGCGATCGGATCGAGGACGTCGTCCTCAACCGTCGCCCGGACGCGACCGAGCGTCTCCTCGAGATCGCCGACCAGCACAACACGACCTCCGAGCAGGTCCAGGAGCAGGTCGACCAGTGGCGCTCGCTCCCGGTCCGAGAGCGCATCACACACTCCCTCGTCAAGGGGATCGACGACCATGTGGTCGACGACACCGAGGAACTGCGGCAGGAGATCGCCACCGCCGGCGGGGCTCCCATCGAGGTCATCGAAGGCCCGCTCATGGACGGCATGAACGTCGTGGGCGACCTCTTCGGGGCCGGCAAGATGTTCCTCCCGCAGGTCGTGAAGTCGGCGCGGGTGATGAAGAAGGCGGTCGCCCACCTCATCCCCTACATCGAGGAGGAGAAGGCCAAGAACCCCGAGACGGCGGGCAAGGACACCAAGGGCACGATCGTCATGGCGACGGTCAAGGGCGATGTCCACGACATCGGCAAGAACATCGTCGGCGTCGTCCTGCAGTGCAACAACTATGAGGTCGTCGATCTCGGGGTCATGGTGCCGGCCCAGAAGATCCTCGACACCGCCACGGAGATCGGCGCCGATGTCATCGGCCTCTCCGGCCTCATCACGCCGAGCCTGGACGAGATGGTCCGGGTCGCGGGCGAGATGGAGCGGCAGGGCTTCGACATCCCGTTGCTCGTCGGTGGCGCCACGACGTCGCGCGCCCACACGGCGGTCAAGATCGACGGGCAGTACTCCGGCCCCGTCGTCTGGGTCAAGGACGCCTCACGGTCGGTGCCCGTCGTGAGCCAACTGCTCAACCCGGTGCAACGCGAGACCCTCATGGCCGGTGTCAAGCAGGAGTACGACGCGATGCGTGCCCGGCACGCCGCCAAGGCGACCGAGCGGCCACTGGTCTCGCTGGAGGCAGCCCGCGCGAACGCCCAGGTCGTCGACTTCACCGCCACTCCCCCATCGATGCCGAAGCGCACCGGCGTCATCGAGCTGCTCGACCACCCGCTCGCGGACCTGCGCCGATTCATCGACTGGACGCCCTTCTTCGCCGCCTGGGAGATCAAGGGTCGTTACCCCGATGTACTCTCGCAGCCCGGGGTGGGTGAGGCCGCGCGCAAGCTCTACGAGGACGCCCAGGAGATGCTCGACAGGGTGATCGCCGAGAAGTGGCTCACCGCCAATGGCGTCGCGGCGATCCTGCCCGCGAACGCGGTGGGTGACGACATCGAGGTGTATGCCGCGGGGTCCGATCGAGAGGTCGTGGCCACCATCCACGGCTTGCGGCAACAGGGTGAGCACCGGGCGGGAGTGCCGAACCGGGCCCTCTCGGACTATGTGGCCCCGCGCGACTCGGGAGTCCTCGACCATGTCGGCGCCTTCGCCGTCACGGCCGGTCTGGGCGCCCAGGACCGCATCATGGCCTTCAAGGCGGACAACGACGACTACTCGGCGATCCTGCTCGAGGCGATCGCCGACCGGCTCGCCGAAGCCTTTGCCGAGCGGCTGCACCACTTGGTGCGCACCGAGTTCTGGGGGTACTCACCCGATGAGGACCTCGACAACGAGGCCTTGATCAAGGAGCAGTACGCCGGGATTCGGCCCGCGCCCGGGTACCCCGCCTGCCCGGACCACACGGAGAAGTTGACCCTCTTCGGCCTGCTCGACGCGACCGAGCGCGCGGGCATCGAACTCACCGAGTCGATGGCGATGTGGCCGGGAGCGGCCGTGTCGGGCTGGTACCTCGCGCACCCGGACAGCCAGTACTTCGTCGTGGGCCGCGTCGGGCGTGACCAGGTCGAGGAGTATGCCGCACGCAAGGGGTGGTCGATCGCCGATGCCGAGCGGTGGTTGGGTCCCAACCTCGGGTACCAACCCGAGGACTGATCGGTTGGCGCGCCGGCGGTGTCGGCCCCGCGGCATACGGTGAAGGCATGACGCCCGCCCTCTCCCCGAGCCGGGCCGCGGACTTCAAGCAGTGCCCCTTGCTCTATCGCTTCCGGACGGTCGACAAACTCGAGGGGCCGCCCTCACCCGCGGCAGCACGCGGAACGCTCGTGCACTCGGTGCTCGAGCACGTCTTCGAGCTCCCGGCCGCCGAGCGCACGGTCGACGCCGCCGTGCGCCTGCTGCCGGAGCGGTGGTCGGTGCTCGCCGAGGAGCGTCCGGAGCTGGTCGAGATGATCGAGGCATCGGATGAACTCGACGACGTGACCTGGCTCGAGGGCGCCGCTGAGCTCGTGGAGCGATGGTTCGAGCTGGAGGATCCTCAGCGTCTCGAGCCAGCAGAGCGTGAGTTGTATGTCGAGACCGAGATCGAGGGCCTGACGTTGCGCGGCATCGTCGACCGACTCGACGTCGCAGCAGACGGGGCGATGCGGGTGGTCGACTACAAGACCGGGCGTTCTCCGCGCGAAGGCTTCGAGGCCAAGGCTCTCTTCCAGATGAAGTTCTATGCCCTCGTCCTGTGGCGGTTGCGTGGCGAGATCCCCAAGGTGCTCCAGTTGGTCTATCTCGGTGACCGGCAGGTCGTGCGCTATGTGCCCGACGAACAGGACCTGAGGGGCATGGAGCGCAACGTCAAGGCGGTCTGGGCGGCGGTGCAGCGAGCGGCTGAGACCGGCGACTGGAGGCCGAGCAGGTCGCGGCTGTGTGGCTGGTGCGACTTCAGGGACCTGTGCCCCGAGTTCGGGGGCACACCTCCACCACTCCCAGAGGGGGCTGCACTCCTCGCGCTGCGACCGGAGGCGTCGGGTCAGGTCGTCGTTGGTGACGACTGAGCGGCAGCCCTCCACAGCCCGGTCAGTCCCGCGGTGTCGATCCCCGCGAGTGTGTCCACCTGCACGCTGCCCGCCCGCGTGGGCACCGGCAGGATGTGCGGGATGGCGACCGTGGGAACGCCGGCGTCGACGGCAGATCGCACACCGGTCGGCGAGTCCTCGAGGGCGACGCACTGCGCCGGCTCGACACCGAGCAGTCGACAGGCGGCCAGGTAGGGCTCCGGGTGCGGCTTGCCGTGAGCAACGACGTCGCCGGTCACCAGGTGGGTGAAGGTGCCTTCCGGCAGATTGTCGACAACGGCGGTCGCCAGCGAGGTCCACGACATGGTCACCAGGACGCACGGGATGCCCGAGGCGCGCAGCGACGCCAGGAGTTCTCGCGCGCCCGGACGCCACGGCACGTGCTCTTCGACGCGACGAATGACCTTACCCAGCAGTTCGTCGACGATCCGCTCCACATCCCAGGTGATCGGTGAGTTGGCGCGCATGATCCCCGCCGAGACCCGCAGGTCCTGCCCGACAAGTTGATGCGACAACTCGTCAGTCCAGGTGCCGCCGAAGGACTCGACGACCTCATGCTCACCCTGGATCCAGTACGGCTCGGTGTCGACGAGGGTGCCGTCCATGTCCCAGAGCACGGCTGCCAGATCCCTCACGTCAGAGAGTCTAGGCAGCAGGTGTGGGCCGCCCGGACCGCCACTGCGTAGGGTTGGGATTCCACGACACAGGAGGACGCATGATCGAGCTCGAGGACGTTCCGGAGCTGGACAACCCGATCATGATCGCCGCCTTCGAAGGCTGGAACGACGCCGGGGATGCCGCTACGGCGGTCGTCGAGCACCTGAGCGAGCTCTGGGGTGCCGAGGCGGTCGCCGCGCTCGATCCCGAGGACTACTACGACTTCCAGGTCAACCGGCCCAGGGTCGTCATCGACGGTGGAAAGCGCCGGATCAGTTGGCGCACCACCCGCATCCTCATCGCCACCGACACGCCGATCGGCCGCGATGTCGTGCTCATCCACGGGGTCGAGCCATCGTTCCGGTGGCGGGCGTTCGCCATCGAGCTGATGGAGTTCGCGCAGACCGCCGATGTCCAACTGGTCCTCACCCTCGGCGCCCTGATGGCCGACGTGGCGCACAGCCGACCGATCCCGGTCACCGTCTCCTCCGACCAGGAGGAGGTGCGCCATCGCTTCGACGCCGAGATGAGCAACTACGAGGGCCCCACAGGCATTGTCGGCGTGCTCGCCGACGCGGCCGTGCAGGTCGGCATCCCGTCGGTCTCGGCATGGGCCGCCATTCCGCATTACGCCGGACACACGCCCTCCCCCAAGGCGACCGCGGCGCTGCTCACGGCGATCGAGACCCTCCTCGACGCCCCGATCGACCACGGTGACCTGGACGAGGACGGGCGCGCCTGGCAGCGCGGTGTCGACGAACTGGCCCAGGGCGATCCCGACATCGCCGAGTATGTCGAGAGCCTCGAAGAAGCCCAGGACACCGCCGAACTTCCCGAGGCCAGCGGAGACGCGATCGCCAAGGAGTTCGAGCGCTACCTGCGGCGCAGGGGCGAAGAACCCACGCCCTGACCCGATGTGCCGCGCTCAGACGCGGACGCCCAACAGGGCGTCGAGCGCCCGGGCCACCACTCCCGCCGCGGTCGGATCGGCTCCCTCACCGTCCAGGGAGCGCGCGGCCCAGGCGTCCATCGCCGCCAGGGCTCCGGGGGAGTCCAGATCATCCGCGAGCCGTTCCCTGAGTGCGGCGAGCAGGGGCTCGGCCTCGGGGGCAGAGTTTCCGGACAGGGCTCGGCGCCAGGTGTCCAGCCGCTCCTGCGCGACCGTGAGCTGCTCGTCGGTGAACTCCCAATCCGTCGCATGGTGATGGTCCAGGAGCACCAGGCGGATGACCATGGGGTCGACCCCGTCGAAGCGCAACGTCGAGACGAAGACGAGGTTGCCCTTGGATTTGCTCATCTTCTCGCCATCCAGGCCGACCATCGCCTGGTGCGCGTAGTGGTGCGCGAAGATGTCGCCGCCACCGAGTGCCACCGATTGCGCCGCGCTCATCTCGTGATGCGGGAAGACCAGATCCGAACCGCCGCCGCTGAGGTCGAAGGGCACGCCCAGGTGTTCCAGGGCGATGGCGGTGCACTCGATGTGCCACCCCGGGCGACCGGCACCGAGCGAGGCGCCCTCCCAGGTCGGCTCGCCCGGTCGCGCTGCCCGCCAGAGAAGGGGGTCGAGAGCATCACGCTTGCCCACACGGTCCGGGTCGCCCCCGCGGTCGGCATACACCGCCAGCATGTCGTCGCGACTCCAGCCGCTGACCCGCCCGAAGTCCGCGACCTGCGCAAGGTCGAGGTAGACGTCGTGGCCGGGCCCGTCGAGCACGGACAGTGGGTATGCCGCGCCGCTGGCCAACAATGCCTCGATCCGCGCCACGATGTCGGCCATCGACTCCTCGACGCCGATGAAGGCATCGGGTGGCAGCACGGCGAGCGCGGTCATGTCGTCGCGGAACAGGGCGACCTCACCGGCGGCGAGTTCGCGGAAGTCGACCCCGTCACGGTCGGCGCGCTCGAAGAGCGGGTCGTCGACATCGGTGACGTTCTGCACGTAGCGCACGGTGCGGCCGGCGTCACGCATCACCCGGTTGACCAGGTCGAAGGTCACATAGGTGGCGGCGTGGCCCAGGTGGGTGGCGTCGTAGGGCGTGATCCCGCAGACATACATCGTGAAGTCCGCACCGGGCGACGCCACCTCTTCGGCGGCGCCGGACGCCGTGTCGAGCAGTCGGAGGCCGGGACCAGTGCCGGGGATCGCGGGCAGGAAGGGCATCGGCCAGGAGATCACCGCGCCAGCCTACGACCCGTCGGTCACATCGCCGGCCATGGGATGGCCGGCCACTCGGTCGTCGGCACAGGATGTCTGCGCGTGCGTCGCAACAGTGCCACCCGAGCCTCGAGTGCGGCCACCTCATCGGCCGTCAGGCAGGTGGTGAGCGCGCCCCGCAGGATGGGTTCGCTCAGTGCCGAGGCGAGTTGGTCGAGGCGGTCGACATCGGCGCTGGGCAGCGGGTCGCCTGCCCAACCCCAGAGCACGCTGCGAAGTTTGGGTTGCACCCCCAGCGACACGCCGTGGTCGAAGCCTCGGACCCCGTTGTCGACGCGCACGAGGTGTAAGCCCTTGCGGTCAGAGTTGTTGAGCACGGCGTCCAGGACCGCCACCGAGCGCACGGCCGAATCAGCGGCGTGGGCGAGCACGACGGCCTCGCCGTCCTCATCCTGCCCCTCGATGACCCGCAGCCATTCCTGCGGCACCTCAGCGGCCGCGCACACGACAACCACGGGGTCGACCGGCTGGTCCGGGTCACCCACCCACTGTTGGGTCGAGCCGAGCCCCCATGGGCCCTCGCGCACCACAGTGGGTGGCACGACCTCGAACCCACCCGCCTCGGAGATCAGGTAGGCCGCGTGCTCACGATGCGCAAGGTCGCCGTTCGGGTAATCCCAGAGCGGCCGCTCGAAGGCGATCGGTTTGTGGATCGCGAGCGCTGTCTGCCCGTCGAGCGAGACCTCGACGAGGAGGGCCGAGTTGGACGACCCGATGATTCGACCGAGAACGCGCAGGTCACCTCGGCCGAGCAGGTCGAGGACCTCGCTCACCGGCGATAGCCGTTGGCCCTGGGGCAGATGTGGCCGCTCGGGTCCAGCGCCTGACCACAGAAGGGGCAGGGCGGTCGACCGGCAGCGACGAGCGCGCCCGCCCGTCGGGCGAACTCACGCGCCTGGTCGGGCTGCAGGGACACGCGCAGCGTGTGCAGTGCCGTGCCGTCTTCGGGCTCCCCTTCGTCCGGGTCGTGGTCGTGGCACTCGATGACGATGAGGCTGCGTTCGGTGTCCCAGGCCAGGCCGATCGCATTGACCCGGAACTCGTCCTCGATCGGTGTGTCGAGCGGATCGTTGTCGGGACGCCCGACGCTGCCGTCCTCCCCCACCCGGTCGAGGAGGTCCCCGATCCGCTCTCCCAGCATGCTGACCTGGAGTTTCTCGAGGCTGACGGAGACCACGTGGCCACGCCCCCTCGCCTGGAGGAAGAAGGTGCGGGATCCAGGTGGTCCCACGGTGCCGGCGACGAAGCGCTCGGCCGGGTCGAAGTCGGCCACGGTCATGGACTCACCCTAACCACGACCGGCGGTGGGCACGGTGAACCCCCACGGCAACTCGAGGCGATGGGACGCGAGCAGTTCGGGGTCGGCGAGCAGTTCGAGGGTGGGGCCGTCGGCGACCACGACACCGCCGGAGAGGATCAGCGAGCGTTCGCAGAGCTCAGCGGCATACGGAAGGTCGTGCGTGACCATGAGCACCGTGACGGGGAGGGCTCGCAGGATGTCGGCCAACTCCCGGCGGGAGGCCGGGTCGAGGTTGGAGGTGGGCTCGTCGAGCACCAGGATGTCCGGCTCCATGGCGAGCACCGTGGCGATGGCGACCCGGCGACGCTGACCGAAGGAGAGATGGTGCGGCACGCGGTCCGCGAGGTCGGCGACCCCCACGGCGGCCAGGGCCATGGCGACGCGGGCCTCGAGTTCGGCGCCCCGCAAACCGAGGTTCGCAGGGCCGAAGGCGACGTCGTCCCGAACCGTCGGCATGAAGAGTTGGTCATCGGGATCCTGGAAGACGATCCCGACCCGACGGCGGATTTCTGCGAGGTTGGCATCGTCGATGCTCAGCCCCGAGACGCTGACGGTCCCGGCGCCGGCGCGCAGCACGCCATTGAGATGGAGGACCAGGGTGGTCTTGCCGGCGCCGTTGGGGCCCAGGAGCGCGACCCGTTCGCCGGCGTGGACGTGCAGATCGACCCCAAAGAGGGCCTGCTGCGATCCGGGGTAGCGGAAGGCCAAACCGCGAAGGTCCAGCACCGGCGTGCTCATGGTCGCACCGCGAGAAAGGCAGCGACACAGAGCACGAGCGCTGCCGGAGTCAGGACCTGTAGCCAGGTACGGCCCGCCACGGGCGTCTCGTCGAGGACCGGCAGTCGGCCCGTCCAGCCGCGACTGAGCATGGCGACGTGGACCCGGTCACCGCGTTCGAAGCTGCGGATGAACAGGGAGCCGAGGGAGCGGCCCAGGACCCCCCAGCTGCGGACCGAGCGGCTCCTGAAGCCTCGCGACTCGCGAGCAATGCGCATCCGGGTCATCTCGTCACCGACGACGGAGAGGTAGCGGAGCATGAAGGACAAGATGGCCACCAACGTCGCGGGCAGGCGCAAGCGTTGCAGCCCGGCGACGATGTCGCGGCTCGTGGTCGTCACGCTGAAGGCGGTGGCCGCCAGAACGGCAGAGGTCGCCTTGGCCACCAGGAGCCATGACGCCATGAGGCCGGGCGCCGAGACCGTGACCGGGCCGATGCTGGTCCGCTCCCCCGTGGCGACGAACGGCAGGACCACCGCGAAGATGAGGAAGGGCACCTCGACGAGCAAGCGGCGCCCGATGTGTCTACCAGGCGCCCCGCTGCGGACCACCAGCGCGACCCCTATCACCAGCGCGGTTCCGAGGGGGACCCAGCCCGGGGCCGGCGTCGCGACCACGGCGAGGGCAAAGGTCACCAGGCCGACGATCTTGGCGTGCGCCGGCAAGCGGTGCAGGAGGGTGTCACCGGCGATCTGCAGGTGGTGTGCGTGACCGCCGCCCACGTCAGTCGGTCGTCGACGGGCGACGCCGCAGCAATCGCATGAGGCCGAAGGCGAGCAGGGCGACGACAAGAACTCCGACAACACCGGCCAAGCCTGCCGAGGCCGACCCCTCCATGCCTCGGATCGCGTAACCCGCCAGCGGTGAGTTGTCACTGTTGTGCGGGCCGGCTGTGTCGAGGAAGCCGAGTTTCTCGGCCACGAACTCGAGGCCGTCCGGGTGCGACGAAGCCCCTATCGACACGATGCCCGCGAGCGCCGCACTCAGTGCAAGGCCGCAGATCAGGACGGTGCGCAGTGAGATCTTGCGGCTCAGGCGCTCTCTCACGCCGCCACCACCGCACGGATTTCGAGTTCGTCGGCCTCCACCAGATCGCGCGCACCGGCCACCAGGTCGGGGCGGGTGCTCACCAGGCTGCCGACGACCAGCGCGGTGATGAGCGCTTCACCGAGTCCGATGACGACGTGCCAGGCGCCCATGGTGGCCGCGAGCGATCCCAGCGGGATCGGGGCCGCGCCACCCACGGCATACAGTCCGACGAAGGCAAGCGCCGCCGCTGGAACCGACACGAACCCACCGAGGGCCGCGGCCAGGGGCACGCTGGAGAGTAGCTTGGGCAGCAGGAGGCGCCCCAGGCGGAAGATGCCCCAGGCCACCCACACACCGACGATGCCCATGAGGGTCACGTTGGTGCCGAGCGCGGTGAGTCCACCGTCGGCGAAGAGCAGCGCCTGGACGATCAGGACGACCGTGAGGCAGAGGGTCGCGACCCAGGGCCCGACGAGCACGGCGGCCAGGGCGCCGCCGAGCAGGTGACCCGAGGTGCCCGCACCGACGGGGAAGTTCAGCATCTGACCGGCAAAGATGAAGACGGCGACCAGGCCCGCCAAGGGGGCGGTGCGATCGTCCAGCTCGCCGCGAGCCTTGCGCAACGACACGGCGACGACGCCGGCAGCAAGCACTCCGGTGCCGATGGATGTCTGGGCATCGAGGAAGCCGTCAGGAACGTGCACGCCATCACCTCAGCGGTAGACCTTGTTGCGAATGGTTAGCAGAAAGGAGACTACTCCCCCGAGGCTGCCGAACCGGATCCGCCGCCGACCGGCGCATCGCCCGGCCGACCTCTCGCGTGCTCCAACGAGCCCAGCGATTCGCTCAGGCTGGCCGCGCGTCGATTGGTCGTGACGACGAGCGATCGGCCATCCGTGCGCCGGATGACCGAGACCGACCCGGGGTCGACGTGGATCCGCTGCAGGCCGGCCAGGCCAGCACCCGCCGCGTCGGCGAGGACCGACTTGATCGGGTCGCCGTGGCTGACGGCCACCCAGACCGCGTCGGTTCCATGCTCGGCCGTGACCTCGTCGTCGAGTCGACGGACCGCGTTCACCACCCGGGCGGCCATCTGCGCCAACGACTCGGCACGGTATGCCGCGGTGTCCGGGAAGCGAGCACTCGCCGGATCGTCCTGCACCACCCGCCAGAGCGGATCCTTGGCAAGATCGGCCAGCCGGCCCCCGGTCCAGCCGCCGTAGTGACACTCTCCCAGGTCGTCGTCGGTCTCGATCGGGAGACCGAGGGCTGCGGCCAGCGGGCCAGCCGTGTCGCGGCAACGGTCCAAGGGGCTGCTGACGATCCTGGTCACCGGCAGGCCGGCCAGATCGGCCGCGACAGCAGCGGCCTGCGCGACACCGCGATCGGTCAGGGCCACCCCTGGTGTCCAGCCCGCGAGGACGCCGTCGGCGTTGGCCGACGAATGCCCGTGCCGGACCAGGAGACACACCGCCATGGTCGGCAAGCCTAAGCGCAGGACTGCCCGCACAATGACCCTGTGATCGTGGACAAGGCGCTCTATCGCGCCGGTCGCCGGCAATGGTGCGGCGACCTGAGTGACGAGTTGGCGACCCTGCAGGCGAGCGCCCCCGCGGGCGACTTCCTCTGGGTGGGCCTGAAGGACCCGACCATCGAGGAGTTCGCCGAGGTCAACGAGGAACTCGGGCTGCACCCCTTGGCCATCGAGGACGCCGTCCGCGGCCGCCAGCGCGTCAAACTAGAGCACTATGCCGACGGTGTGGTGGTGCTCGTCCTGAGGCCGCTGCGCTACATCGAGGCGACGTCGGACATCGAGTCCGGCGAGCTCATGGTCATCGTCGGCTCGCACTTCCTGCTGACCGTTCGACGTGGTGAGGCCGCACCCTTGGCCGGTGTCCGGCAGCGTCTGGAGCAGGACGAGGAGCTCTTGGCCCGAGGGCCCCAGGCGGCGCTGCATGCAGTCCTGGACAAGATCGTCGACGACTATGTCGCCATCGACGAGGAGGTCGCGGCCGACCTCGAGGAGATCGAATCCGATGTCTTCTCCGATGGTGACGTCGACACCGGGGCCGTCTATCGGCTCAAGCGCGAGATCCTCGAGTTCAAACGAGCGGTCGTCCCGTTGTCGGTGCCAATCCACGGGCTCTACGGATCACCCCAATCGCCGGTCAAGGACGAGGAACTCCAATTGCTCTTCCGGGACGTCGCCGACCACGCGCAGCAGGTCATCGACCACATCGACGCCTACGACCGGCTTCTCGCCGACATCCTCACCGCCCACCTGGCGGCCGTCGGGGTTCGACAGAACAGCGACATGCGCAAGATCTCGGCCTGGGTGGCCATTGCCGCGCTGCCCACGATGCTCGCCGGGATCTACGGAATGAACTTCGAGTTCATGCCTGAGCTCTCGGCCTCCTTCGACATCGGCGGCCAGGAGGTCAAGTACGGCTACTTCGTCGTCCTGGCCGTGATGGTCGCCTCGTGCGTGGCGCTCTATCGCGGCTTCCGCAGGAGCGGGTGGCTCTGACCACGCACCGCCTGGGCGCCACCTGTGAGCGCGGAACCGGGTCGATCAGGTGGCGCTCAGCCAACCTGCCGCCAAGGCGACGAGGATCGCCGCGCCGAGCACCACGCGGTAGGAGATGAAGGCGCGCAACGAGTTCGTGGACACGAACTTGAGCAGCCACGCGATCGACGCATAGGCCACCACGAAGCTCACGACGATACCCACCGCCATCTGCGGGACACCGAGCGCCGCCATGTGCGTGCGCTCCCCGACGGCCTCGAAGATGCCGGCGGCCGTCAGGGCTGGAATGGCCAGGAAGAAGGACAGCTCGGTCGCGACGACCCGGTTGATGCCGCGGGCGATACCGGCAGAGATCGTCGCGCCACTGCGCGACACGCCGGGTACGAGGGACGCGCACTGCACGAGGCCGATGACGAGGCCGTCCTTGATCGTCACATCCCCTTCACCGCGCTGGCGCCCATCCGCGGCGAGCACATCGTGGCGACGCTCGGCCCACCAGATGACGGCGCTCCACAGGATCAGGGCCGCGGCGACGACCCACAGGGAGCGAAGCGGCCCCGAAATGACGTCCTTGAGCACAAACCCCACGATCCCCACAGGAATTGACCCGGCGATGACCGCCCAGGCCAACTGGTAGTCGTGACCACGCTCGGTGGCACTGGTCAACCCACGCACCCAGGCAACGAGCAGTCGCCAGATCTTCTTGCCGAAGTACAGGAAGGTTGCGGCGATCGCGCCGATCTGGATCACGGCGGTGTATGCCGTGACGCCGGGGTCGTCGATCCGCAGGCCCAGCAACTTGCTCGTCAGGGTCAGGTGACCGGTCGACGAGATCGGCAGGAACTCGGTCAGACCCTCGACGATGCCGAGAATCACGGCCTGCCAGTACGTGAGTGTTTCCACGAAAATCCTTGGTGCTCGGGCTGGGGTGACTGCTCAGTCGTCGGACAGGCCCGACTCCTGCAGGGCCTGCTGCATCACCGACAGGGTCTGCAGCCGCTCAGCGCGGTCAAAGGTGAAGGGCGAGACGGCCAGCGTCGTCACGCCCGCGTCAGCGTAGGCCCGAAGTCTGGAGGCAACGTGGGAGGCAGGGCCGATGATGCTGGTGGCAGCGATGAATTCGCGGGGCACCGCATCGGCCGCATCCCGGTGGCGACCTGCGAGGTAGAGGTCCTGGACCTCGGCCGCAGCCTGCCCGAACCCCATCCGAGTCGCCAGTTGGTTGTAGAAGTTCTGCTCCCGTGATCCCATGCCGCCGACGTAGAGCGCGGCATACGGAGCCACTGCGGCATATCCGGCATCGAGATCGTCGGTGACGAGGACGGGGACAGTTGCGACGACATCGAAGCCGGCCATCGGGTTGTCCGGCGCTCCCGCGCCGGCTCGCCGCCGGCCAAGGGCGAGGGGTTCGATCGTGCTGGCGGCATGGTCGGGCGCGAAGAAGATCGCGAGGAGTCCGTCGGCGATTTCTCCGGCCAACTCCAGGTTCTTCGGGCCCACCGCCGCCAGGTAGATGGGCAGGTCGGGCCTGACCGGCAGGGTGAGCTTGATGGCCTTGCCGGGGCCGTCCGGCAGCGGGAGCGTGAAGTGCTTTCCGGCATACGTCAACCGCTCGCGACGCAGGGCCTTGCGCACGATCTCGACATACTCCCTCGTGCGGCCAAGCGGTGCCGCGAAGCGGACCCCGTGCCACCCTTCGCTCACCTGCGGCCCGGAGACTCCGAGGCCCAGGAACATGCGCCCACCGCTGATGTGGTCGATGGTCGCCGCGGTCATCGCCGTCATGGCCGGAGTCCGGGCCGGGATCTGCATGATGGCCGCGCCGAGGCCGATGTGCTCGGTCTGGCCGGCGACCCAACCCAAGATGGAGGGCACGTCGGAGCCATAGGCCTCCGCGACCCAGGCCACGGCATACCCCAAGCGGTCGGCCTCTTGGGCCACGACGAGATTGTCGGCGTCCAGGCCCATGCCGAAGTAGCCGAGGTTGACGGCCAGCCTCATGCGTAGCTCAGTTCTCGTCCGACTCGACGTCGGCGTCGTAGAGGTCGTCGTCGAAGTCGTCGTCCACGTCGTCGTCCTCCTCCTCGTCACCATCGTCGTCGCCCTCCTCGGCATCATCGGCGTAGATGTCGAAGGGGGTCATCTCACCCGTGGCGTCGTAGAGCGCACCGTCGTAGGCCTCGAAGGCCTCCACGAGGTCGTCGTAGGCAGCGGCGACCGTCGGGTCGTCCTCCCCCCGTCTCCCGGCACACGCCTCGAGGTGACGCTCGAAGGCACTGACGAGGACGGAAAGGGCGGCACGCGGGTCGGCGCTCATGCCCGCACGCTATCTGGTCATGACGCACAATGGGCGACGATGGTCGAGTACGAGTACCGCGTCCTGACGTTCGATCGCGGCATGAGCCGGGCCGAGATTCGCCGTGCGCTGAGTGCGGAGGCCGAGTACGGCCAGTGGGAACTGCACCGGACCCGGATCTATGTCGGCGGTCGGATGCGCACGTGGTTGCGACGCCGGATCATCCGCGCGCCACGTCGGCAGTTGATCGCCTGAGACGTTCGGTCAGCAGGCCCGCAGGAGCCTGGCCAACACGCGTGCACCGAAGCGCAGCGACTCCAACGGCACGCGCTCGTCGATTCCGTGGAACATCGGCGCGAAGTCGAGGTCCTTGGGCAGCCGCAGCGGCGCAAAGCCATATCCGACGATGCCCAGCAGCGACAGGGCCTTGTTGTCGGTGCCGCCGGACAGGCAGTAGGGCAGGATTGTCGAGTCCGGGTCCTCGGCGAGCAGGGCGGCCTTCATGGCGTCGACGAGGTCGCCGCCGAAGGGTGAGTCCAGGGCGATGTCCCGATGCAGGACCTCGACCTCGACCTGATCCCCCGCCAGATCGCGGATCGTCGCCATGAGGTGGTCCTCGTGATCGGGCAGGAAGCGACAGTCGACGTTGGCGTAGGCGTGCTGCGGGATGACGTTCTGCTTGTAGCCGGCCTGCAGCATCGTCACGTTTGCGGTGTCCGACAACGTCCCTCGCACAAAACCGGCGGCGCCACCGAGGTGGCTGAGAAGTTCATCGAGGTCCTCGTCGCTCCAGCCGACACCGGTCATCCCGGAGAGTCCGTCGAGGAGTTCACGGACCGAGGCGATGTATTCGCGCGGCCACTTGTGGGCCGCGATCCGCTCGATCGCCCCGGCGAGGTGGACGATGGCGTTGTCCGGGTTCGGCACCGACCCGTGACCCGCCCGGCCGTGCGCGTTGAGCCGCAGCCACGCGATGCCCTTCTCTGCGGTCTGCAGGAGGTAGGCCCGCTTCTCCGTGCCTTCGCGATCCTCCACGGTCACGCTGTAGCCGCCGACCTCACTGATCGCCTCGCCGATGCCGTCGAAGACGGCCCGGTGGTGCTCGATCATGAAGTGGCTTCCCTTGACCCCGCCGGCCTCCTCGTCGGCGAAGAAGACGAAGAGCAGGTCACGCGGCGGCACGGTGCCGGTCCGCGCGAGGTCGCGGGCGCAGGCCAGGATCATCGCGACCATGTCCTTCATGTCGACCGCGCCCCGCCCCCAGAGGCACCCATCGCGCTCCACGCCAGCGAAGGGATCGACCTGCCAGTCGGCGGCATCGGCCGGCACGACGTCGAGGTGCCCATGGACACACAGGCCGGGTCGAGTCGGGTCCGCGCCGGCGATCCGCACCACAACCGTCTGTCGACCCGGGTCCGATTCGTAGACGTCCGGTTCGAGGCCCACTTCCCGCAGTTTCCCCACGACGTATGCCGCGGCCTCCGCCTCCCCGGGGCCGGTCCCGTCACCAGGGTTGCTGGTGTCGATCCGGAGCAGGTCACGGCAGAGGTCCACGACCTCGTCCTCGGGTGTGATCGGGGCGGATTGGCTCATGTCGACCCACTCTAGGCGGGGGTCGCGGGGCGCCTCGGGCGGATTTCTCGGGGCGCGGTCCAGCGTGTATCGTTTCGCGACGTGCTCGACCGCTCCCCGCGGTCGTCTCCACTCGTCCGGGTGGCGGAATTGGCAGACGCGCTAGCTTGAGGTGCTAGTGCCCGTATAGGGCATGGGGGTTCAAGTCCCCCCTCGGACACATTCGGACCCCGGTTCGCTGCCTGCCAGCGAGTCGGGGTTCTTCGTTGCCCGGTCCCTGGCTGCATGACCGTTCCGCCCGGGCGGCAAACGAGAGCTCCGGTGCTCGGGCTCAGCACACCCGGGCCGCAACGACCCACCGTTGCCGCCCGATCGGCACAGCAGCATCCGCGGGGTGGGGCCCGATCCCCTACCGTGGGTCCGTGCTCGACCGGATCACCGCCACCCGCTACGTCACTCCCCTGCGCGAGGGTGGATCCCTGCCCGGCATCGTCGAGGCCGACGACCTGGGCACCTACGTGGTCAAGTTCCGGGGCGCCGGTCAGGGACTGCGCGTGCTCGTGGGCGAGGTGATCGTCGGATTGCTCGCCGAGCGGCTCGGACTGCGGGTGCCGCGGATGGCGGTCGTCGACCTGCCGTCGAGCATTGCCCGCTACGAGGCCGACGAAGAGGTCCAGGACCTGCTCAACGCCAGCCCCGGCACCAACCTCGGCGTCGACTTCCTCCCGGGCGCCTTCGGGTACGACGGCTCCCGCCCACCACCACCCCATGAGGCCGCACTCACCCGCTGGCTCGATGCCTACACCGCCAATGTCGACCGCACGTGGGCCAACCCGAACCTTCTCGTCTGGCACCGCGACCTCTGGCTCATCGACCACGGCGCCGCGCTCTACTTCCATTTCGGCTGGCCGCGCCGCTCCCCCGACCCGCAGAGGTATGCCGCGCAGCCCTTCGACGCCTCAGGTCACGTTCTCGCGGACGTGGGTCCCCCGGCCGGCACGGTGCACGACGAGGCGGTGGCCGCCCTGACGCCCGAGGCCCTCTCCGCCATCGTCGACACTGTGCCCGAGGAGTGGCTCGAGACCACTGACTGGCTGCCCGACACCGACGCCGTGCGCGCGGCATACCTCGATCATCTGGCGGCCCGCCTGGCGAACCCGACAGCGTGGCTGTCATGACGACGCTCAACCATCCATACCAATATGTCGTCATCCGCTGCGTCCCCCGCGTGGACCGCGGCGAGTTCGTCAACGTCGCCGTTGTGCTCCACAGTCAGAGCGCTGACGTGCTCGCCATCGAGGCCCACGTCGACGAGGCCCGGCTGCGGTCCCTGCACGCGAACGTCGACGTGGACGGAGTGAGGGCCGGGCTCGCCACCCTGGCGGACATCTGTGCCGGTCGCCAGGGTGCGGGCCTGCCGGTGCTCCCCACGGCCGGCAAGAGGTTCGGTTGGATCAGTGCACCGCGCAGCACCGTCCTGCAGCCCGGTCCACTCCATGGGGGCGTGTGCTCCGATCCGCTGGTCGCCCTGACCGAACTCACCGACGCCATGGTCCGTTAGCGCTCAGCCTGCCCAGCGGTCGACCGCACTCTGCAAGGCACCCATGAGGGGGTCGAGCACGGTCGCCCCAGTGCCCTTGATCCTGCCGTCGGAGACTGCCTGGTCATAGGCGCTGCGCAAGTCCGACATCGCTTGCGAGGCGTCGTCGGGCGCCTCGGCCCTGACCGCCTTGGAGATCGCACTCAACTGCTTGTTGAGGGCATTGGCGGCCGGTTTCTCCACCGCACCCAGCGCCTCGGCCCCGGACACCGCGGACTGGAGGGCGTCGGCGGCTGCCGCGACGGCAGTCGCCGCGGCCCCCGACGTCTGGGCCGGTGACGGACTGGTCGCGCTCGGAGACGGCGTGGGTGTGGGCGAGGGTGAAGGGCTGGTTGACGGCGTGAGCGATGGAGCCTCCAGCGGTTGGCTGGCCGACGGCGAGTCGGCCGGATCGGGCGTCGTCGCGTCGCGATTCGCCCACCAGTTCCATGCCAGCGCGATGACCAGCAGGGCGGCGACGACACCGAGGATGACCGCCCCCCAGCGGCGCTGGTCGGGCTCGGGCGTCAATGGCGCCCGCGATGACGGGGCGGCCTGTGGCCGCGGAGTCCCGGGACCCGTCGCCACGACAGGGGGCCGAGGTGCAGTCGACCCGGCGGTGGGCAGGACGGCGGTGGCCGCACTGGCCCCCGCGATCACCTCGGTGGCCGCGGGACCGGCTGACGCAACGGTGCCGGACACGTCGGGGGTCCGGTCGAGCAGGGTGACCGCGGCATCCGCCGTTGCCGGTCGATCCTCAGGATTGCGACCGGTGAGAGCCGTGATCATCTCGGCCAGACCCGCCGGGACGTCCGGACGGACGTCGCGGATGTCGGGCACATCCTCGGTCGCGTGGCGCATCATCGTCGCGACCGGCGTCGTGCCCGAGAGCGGCGGGGCCCCGGCCAGCAGGGTCCAGAGCATCACGCCGAGGGCGTAGAGGTCGGTGCGACCGTTGACCGGCCTGCCGAGCGCCTGCTCGGGGGCCAGGTAGTCCGCGGTGCCGATGATCATGTGCGTGGCCGTCAAGCCCGGCTGGGTCACGGCCGTCGGGCCATCGGCCAGACGACTGATACCGAAGTCGACGACGCGCCAGCGACCGTCGTCGCCGCGCACGATGTTCGCGGGTTTGATGTCGCGGTGGACGAGCCCTCGGGAGTGGGCGGCACCCAGCGCGCTCGCCACCTCACGCGCGACACCCTCGACCTGCGCCACTGGAATCGGACCGCTCACCATCTCGTCGGCCAGGCTGGGCCCGGGGAGCAACTCCATGACCAGATAGGCCAGGTCATCGGTCGCCCCGCTGTCGTGAACGGTGACGACATGCGGGTGACTGATCCCCGCGGTGGTGCGCGCTTCACGGGCAAATCGCTCCACGGCCGTCGGATCGGGGTGGGCCGCGTCCAGAGACATGATCTTCACGGCGACCTGCCGGTCCAGCACCGTGTCGATCGCCCGCCACACCTGCCCCATGCCACCGGCACCGATCTGCTCCTCCAGCCGGTAGCGGCCGGAGAGGGTGCGTCCCGTGAGCGACTCCATGCCCACCGAGCCTAGCCGCGCGAACGCAACTCCCACGACGCCAGCGCCGCTGCCGCCGCAACGTTGAGCGAGTCCACTCCCCCAGCCATCGGGATCGTCACAGTCACGTCGACCTCGCCCAGGGTCCGCCGGCCGAGCCCGACGCCCTCTGTCCCGAGGACCAGTGCCAGACGCTCGGGAGAGTTGCGGGAGAACACATCCAGGGGAACTGAATCCTCGGACAGGGCAAGAGCCGCGGTCACGAACCCGGCCGCTTGGAGCGTCCTGATCCCACCTGGCCACGGATCGATCCGGGTCCACGGCACCTGGAAGACGGTGCCCATCGACACCCTGATCGAGCGGCGATAGAGCGGGTCAGCACAGCGTGGGGTGACGAGCACGGCATCGACGCCCAGCCCGGCGCAGGAGCGGAAGATCGCGCCCACATTGGTGTGGTCGACGATGTCCTCGAGCACGACCACCCGCCGCGCTCCACGCACGACGTCGGCCACCGCGGGCAGGGTGGGGCGGTGCATCGCCGCCAGGGCGCCACGGTGCAGGTGAAAGCCCGTGAGGCTCTCGATGGTCGAGTGCTCCCCCACATAGACGGGTATGCCGTGTGCTTCCGCGTCGGCGACCACGTCACCGAGATCGGTGAGCCAGCGCTGGGCCATCAGGTACGACCGAGGCCGGTGCCCGGCGGCCAGGGCCCGTCGAATGACCTTCTCGGACTCGGCGATGTAGAGCCCGCCCTCGGGCTCGATCCGGCGCCGCAGAGCGACATCGGTCAGGGCGACATAGTCGGCGAGGCGGGGATCCTGCGGGTCGGTGATCTGGTCTGGCATCGCGGATCAGCCTAGGCGGTCGGCCGACGTCGTCAGCCGAGCAGGACCGTGCGGCGACGACGGCCAGGCCGAGCACGAGGACTGCGGTCCCCATCAGGGGAACCAGATGAGCTTGACGATGGCGACCAGGCCGATGAGGACGATGACTGCGCGCAACACGGTGGGGGGCAGACGTCGTCCGACGGTCGATCCCACCCAGCCGCCGGCCAGGGCACCGACCGCGATGAGTCCGGCCACCGCCCAGTCGACGTGCTGGGGAGCCGCCACGACGAAGACGAGGGCGGCGACCAGGTTCGCGACGGTTCCCAGGACGTTCTTGTAGGCATTGGACCGCTGGAGCGGCAACGAAGTGAGTGTGTTGAGCAGGCCCACGAGGATCACCCCCTGAGCCGCCCCGAAGTAGCCCCCGTAGGCACCGGCCGCCAAGACTCCGAGGCGCACGAGGGGACCCATCCGCGTCCCCGCAGGCTGACCCCGGTGCCGTTCGGTCCACCGGGAGAGGGCGGGGCCGAAGGCGACGAGAAGGATCCCCAGCGCGACGAGTACCGGCACGATGGCCCGGAACGCCGACGACGGCAGGACGAGCAAGAGCAGGGCCCCGCCGATCGCCCCGACGAAGGTCATCGGCATCAGGGCGCGCAGGTCGGGTTTGGCACCCACCAGTTCGCGCCGATAGCCGTAGGTCCCGGTGATACCGCCGGCGACGAGGCCGACGCTGTTCGAGATGTTGGCGTTGAGGGGCGGAACCCCCAAGAGGAGCAGGGTGGGAAAGGTGATCAGCGTGCCCGAGCCGACGATCGTGTTGATCGTCCCGGCCGCGCATCCGGCCAGGACGATCAGGAGGGCCTCGACAAGCGTCACCGCCACACCCTAAGTCGGGTGCGGCGGTGACGGTGCCCGCAGGGTCAGGTCGTGGGCGGTGGGATCCGACGCGTGGCCTCATCCTCGACCGGAGGGGCAGGCGGGGCCGGTGGGCGCGGGGGCACGCTATCCGGATCAGGAGCGATCGGCGGCTGTGGCCGGCTGACCGGTGCCGCGTGCTCACTGGCCTCTCGGCTCGACTGCTCTGCTTGGCCCCGTGCTTCGGCCAGGGCTCGGGCCGGGTCCTCCAGCACGGTCTCCTCGAAGGCATTCGGGATCGAGTCACCCGGGTCGACCCATTGCTCCTCGCTGCCGCTGTCGAGACCACCTGCGGGGGCGCCGGTCACACGGCCCAGCATCCCGCCCATGCCCTTGAGGGCATCGGTGAGTTCGCTCGGGATGATCCACATCTTGTTGCTGTCGCCGCGGGCGATCTGGGGCAGGACTTGAAGGTACTGGTAGGCCAACAGCTTCTCGGTTGGCTTCCCGCGGTGGATCGCCTCGAACACCTGCTGGATGGCTCGAGCCTGACCCTGCGCCTCGAGGACCCGCGCCTGGGCAGAACCCTCGGCGCGCAGGATGGCGGACTGCTTCTCACCTTCGGCCGTGAGGATCTGGCTGGCCTTGACACCCTCGGCGTTGAGGATGGCGGCTCGCCGGTCCCGCTCGGCCTTCATCTGCTTCTCCATCGACTCCTGAACCGACATCGGCGGGTCGATGGCCTTGAGCTCGACGCGGTTGACCCGGATCCCCCACTTGCCCGTGGCCTCGTCCAGCACCCCGCGCAGCTGGGCATTGATCTGGTCCCTGCTGGTCAGGGTCTGCTCGAGGTCGAGCGAGCCGATGACATTACGCAAGGTGGTGACGGTGAGCTGCTCGATGCCCTGGATGAAGTTGGCGATCTCGTAGACCGCGGACTTGGCATCGATGACCGAGTAGTAGATGACGGTGTCGATGTTGACGACCAGGTTGTCGCTGGTGATCACCGGCTGCGGTGGGAAGGAGACGACCTGCTCACGCAGGTCGACGTTCGCTCGCACCTTGTCGACGAACGGGATGAGGAAGTGGATGCCGCCCTCGAGCGTGCGCGAGTAGCGGCCGAGGCGCTCGATGATGAGCGCCGTCTGCTGCGGCACGATCCGCACCGTGCGGAAGAGCACGACGAGCGCGAAGAGGAGGAAGAGGCCCAGGACGACGAGTTCGATCATGTCGAGTCCGTTTCTGTTGTCGGGTCAGGTCAGGGTCGGTATGCCGNGGAGCCGGCTCACGTGGGCTCNGCGACGGGNTGCGGGGCTGCCACGACGATCGCCGTGGCCCCGTGGAGGGCGATCACCTGCACATCGCTGCCGGGGGGACAGGACTCGGCGTGGGCCGGGACCCGCGCGGACCAGGTTTCCCCGCCGAGCTTGATCCGGCCGTTGGTCTCGGTCACGGTCTCGATCACGCGGGCCTCGCGTCCGACCAGGCTGCTCGCCCCGATCCCGTGGTCCACCTCGCCCTCGACGAAGTGGCGTCTGATGATGGGGCGGACCACCGCGAGGAGCAGAGCAGCAACGGCGACCGCAATGATCACCTGGGCTGCGAGTCCCCCGCCGAGGCCGGCTGTGAGGGCTCCGGCGAGCGCGCCACCGGCGAGCATCACGAAGACGAAGTCGACGGTNGCTGCCTCGATGGCGGCCAGGATCAGCGCGATCGCGATCCAGGCCAGCCAAGGACTGTCAGTCAGCCACTCCATTGCNGGTGCCTTTCCGAGACTGGGCCTCCCGCGGGCGCGGGTAACCCTGTGACGTCACAACACGCTCTCAGGTTCCCAACTCTCCGCCACCGCGAATCGTGCCGGCGTCAGGAGCGTGCCCTCGCGGAATACCTCATCCCGTGACGTTCCAGCACCAGAGGCAGCCCGAAGGTGGCGCTCAGGTTGCCCTCGGTGAGGGTGATCTCGATCGGACCCTGCGCGACCACGCGGCCCTCCCGCAGCAGGAGGACGTCGGTGAAGTTCGGCGGGATCTCCTCGACGTGGTGGGTGACCAGCACGAGCGCCGGGGCGGCGAGGTCACCGGCGATGTCGCCGAGCCGACGCACCAGGTCTTCGCGGCCACCGAGGTCCAGCCCCGCCGCGGGCTCGTCGAGCAGCATCAACTCGGGGTCGGTCATGAGCGACCGGGCAATCTGGACCCGCTTGCGTTCCCCCTCGGACAGGGTGCCGTAGGTGCGGTCGACCAGGTGGGCCGCGCCCAGAGCATCGAGCAGTTGCAGGGCACGACCGTGGTCGCGCGAGTCGTAGCTCTCCCGCCAGCGGCCGACCACACCGTAGGACGCCGTGACCACGACATCTCCCACGCGCTCACGCGGCGGGATGCGCTCGGCCAGCGAGGCACTGGCCAGACCGATCCGCGGCCGCAGTTCGAAGACGTCGACTGCTCCGAGCACCTCGTCGAGGATGCCGACGACACCCCGGCTGGGGTGCATGCGGCCCGACGCCAACTGCAGGAGTGTGGTCTTGCCCGCGCCATTGGGGCCGAGGACGACCCAGCGCTGGCCCTCCTCGACTTCCCAGTTGATGTCGTCGAGCAGGATGCTCTGGCCACGGACCACGCCGACTCCGGCGAAGGCCAGCACATCACTCATACCGCGACCCTAGTAGACGCGTGCGCCCGTTCTCGGGAGCGGTGTCGGCGGGTCAGCGAGCCAGCAGGCGGCGGCGGAGGACGTCCAGGTAGACCTGCATGGTGCGGTCGCCGATGGTGGCCCAGGAGAAGGACTCGACCGCGCGCCGACGACCGGCGAGTCCGAAGCGATCGGCCCGCGCCGGGTCACTGACGGCTTCGGTGAGGGCCGCGGCGAGGTCGGCGACGAACCTGTCGGGATCCACCGGTGTGCCGCTGCCGTCCTGCACCTGCTCGATCGGCACCAGCCAGCCGGTCTCTCCGTCGACCACGACCTCGGGTATGCCGCCCGTCGCCGTTGCGACGACCGGGAGTTCGCACGCCATGGCCTCGAGATTGACGATGCCGAGCGGCTCGTAGACCGATGGGCAGACGAAGACCGTGGCGGCGCTGAGCATCGCGATGACCTCGCCCCGGGGCAGCATCTCGGGCACCCACACGACACCGTCTCGTTGCTCGCGCAGGCCGGCGATGAGTTCCTCCACCTCGGCCTTGATCTCCGGGGTGTCCGGAGCGCCGGCCAGGAGGACGAGTTGGATCTCGGGCGGCAACTGCGCGGCGGCGCGGAGCAGGTAGGGCAGTCCCTTCTGGCGGGTGATCCGCCCGACGAAGATCACCGACGGCTTGTCCGGGTCGACGCCGTGCGAGCGGACGACGTCATCGTCGCGGTGACGCTGCCAGAGCTGGGAGTCGATGCCGTTGTGGACGACCTTGACCTTGTCAGGGTTGATCGAGGGATAGGACTTCAGCACGTCCTGCCGCATTCCCTCGGAGACGGCGATGACGGCGTCGGCGGCCTCATAGGCCGTCTTCTCGATCCACGACGAGAGCCGGTAGCCGCCGCCGAGCTGCTCGGCCTTCCAGGGGCGCATGGGCTCCAGGCTGTGGGCCGAGACGACGTGCGGCACATCGTTGAGCAGGCCGGCGACGTGACCGGCGAAGTTGGCGTACCAGGTGTGCGAGTGGACGAGGTCCGCGCCCTCGCAGGCGGCCGCCATGGTCAGGTCCACCCCCATGGTCGCGAGGGCCGCGTTGGCGCCGTCGAGTTGCGGCAGGTCCGGGTGGTCGGTCGTCCCCTCCTCGTCACGGGGGCCGCCGAAGGCATGGACGCGGACGTCGATGTCGCCGCGATCGCGCAGGGCCCGCGTCAGTTCCGCGACGTGCACCCCCGCTCCGCCGTAGATCGAGGGGGGATATTCCTTGGAGAGGATGTCGACGCGCACGACGATCACCCTAGCGAGGGAGGGCGTGCTGCGACATGCCGAAGTCAATCCCGGACAGGGGCTGCACGACGGAGCCGGATCGCAATAGCGTGTGGGCATGGCATACCGCAGCGGTGGACCGAAGGTGCTCGCAATCGTCTTGGCCGGTGGGGAGGGAAAGCGGCTGATGCCGCTGACGCGCGACCGCGCCAAGCCGGCGGTGCCGTTCGGCGGGATCTATCGCCTCGTCGACTTCGCGCTCTCCAACGTCGTGAACTCCGGTTACCTCAAGGTCGTCGTGCTCACGCAGTACAAGTCGCACAGCCTGGACCGCCATGTCACCAAGACCTGGCGGATGTCGACGATGCTCGGCAACTACGTGGCACCCATTCCGGCCCAGCAGCGGATCGACAAGAACTGGTACCTCGGCAGCGCCGACGCGATCTACCAGAGCCTCAACACCATCGCCGACGAGAAGCCGGACATCATCGTCGTCGTGGGCGCTGACCACGTCTACCGGATGGACTTCTCCCAGATGGTCGACCAGCACATCCAGTCGGGCGCGGGCGTGACCGTGGCGGCCATCCGCCAGCCGATCGACATGGCCGACCAGTTCGGAGTCATCGAGGTCGACGACGAGGACCCGACAAAGATCTCGGCCTTCCGCGAGAAGCCTTCGGACCCCAAGGGACTCCCGGACAGCCCGGACNAGATCCTCGCCAGCATGGGCAACTACGTCTTCACCGCCGACGTCCTCGTCGACGCCGTGACCCGCGACCACGATCTCGCCGGGAGCAGGCACGACATGGGTGGCGACATCGTCCCCGCCCTCGTGGCCCGGGACGCGGCCTACACCTACGACTTCAAGAAGAACGTCATTCCCGGTGGCACCGATCGCGACAAGGGTTACTGGCGTGACGTCGGGACCCTCGACTCCTACTTCGACGCCCACATGGACCTCATCTCGATCCACCCGATCTTCAACCTCTACAACTATGACTGGCCGATCTACACCGACTACGGTCCCTACCCTCCGGCGAAGTTCGTCCACGGCGCTCACGGCCGCTTCGGTGAGGCACTCAACTCGGCGGTCTCTCCGGGCACGGTCATCTCCGGCGCGCGCGTGACGAACTCCGTCATCGGGGCCAACTGTCGGGTCCACTCCTACAGCGAGCTCGACCAGGTCGTCATGCTCGACAACGTCACGATCGGGCGTCAGTGCCGGATCCAGCGAGCGATCATCGACAAGAACGTCGAGATCCCGGAAGGCACCGAGATCGGGCTGGACCCGGCACGGGACGCCGCCCGGGGATTCACCCTCACCGAGAACGGTGTCGTCGTCATCGGCAAGGGCGACATCGTCGAACCGTGACACCGCAGGTCCGGATCGCCCCCAGGTCCAGCCGCAGCACACGTCGTACGCGGAGATCCGTCGCGTCTGCGCGGCCCTCGAGGAGGTCGGTGTCGACGTCCTGCTCACGTGGGATCACTTCTTCCCGCTGAGCGGGGACCCCGACGGGGCACACTTCGAGGCGTGGACCCAACTCGGGGCCTGGGCCGAGGCCACCGAGCGCGTCGAGATCGGTGCCCTGGTCACCTCCGCGTCCTATCGCAACCCGAATCTTCTCGCGGACATGGCCCGCACCGTTGACCACATCTCCGCGCGCGGTGGCGGCGGTGAACGCAAGACCCTGCGCATCGTGGCCGAGCACGCAGACATCTGGCACGGCTTCGGCGATGCGGAGACCATCGCCCACAAGCACGCCGTTCTCGACCGGTGGTGCGAGCGAGTCGGACGCGACCCGTCCGAGATCGTGCGTTCGGCCGGTGTGGCCCCGACGCCCGGCCGGTTCGCCGAGAAGGTCGATGACTACGTCGCCAACGCCGAGGCCCTGTATGCCGTGGGCACGCGCTTGTTCACCATCGGCGTCCGGGCACTCGCCTTCGACCTCGGACCGGCCCGCGATCTCGTCGCGTGGCGCGACGCCCGCATCGGCCGCGACGCTGACTAGCCTGTGCCCCGTGCCACCCGAGGACCAGACCGAGACCCTCCTGCTCACGCTGACCGGCGCTGACCGGCCGGGCGTGACCCGCACCCTCTTCGACACCCTCGCGACCGTCCACCCCATCGTGCTCGACGTCGAGCAGACGGTCACACGCGGTCACCTGACCCTGTCCGCCCTCCTCGAGGTGACCGGCCGCGAGGCCGAGGTGAGCGCGTTGGTCCAGCGCGCGGCATACGGACTGGGGATGACGGCGACGGTGACCCGCGGCCGGGGTGACAACGAACCCCGACGACGTGGTCGCGTCGCCATCACCCTGCTCGGTCACCCGTTGACCGGCCGACACCTCTCAGCCGTCAGTGGTGTCATCGCCGGCCACGGGGCCAACATCGATCGGATCCGACGGCTCTCGCGCTACCCGGTCACGACCATCGAGTTCGACGTCTCGGGGGCCGATCTCGACGTCCTGCGGCGCGACCTCGCCCTGGTCGCCGCGGCCGAGGGAGTCGACATCGCGAGCTCGCCCGCCGGCCTCGCCCGCCGCGGACGGCGCCTGGTCGTCATGGACGTCGACTCCACCCTCATCCAGGACGAGGTCATCGAGTTGCTCGCCGCCCACGCCGGCCGCGAGGCCGAGGTGGCGGCGGTGACGGAGCAGGCCATGCGGGGAGAGCTCGATTTCGCCGCGAGCCTGCACGCCCGCGTCGCCGCGCTCGAAGGACTCGACGAAAGCGTCCTGGGCCGCGTGCGCGACGCCGTCCAACTGACGCCCGGCGCCCGCACCCTGGTCCGAACGCTCAAGCGCCTCGGTTTCACCGTGGCGGTGGTCTCCGGCGGCTTCATCGAGGTCGTCCAACCCTTGGCCGACAAGTTGGGCATCGACCACGCCCGGGCCAACACCTTGGAGATCGTCGACGGGAAACTGACCGGCCGAGTTCTCGGCGAGGTGGTGGACCGGGCCGGCAAGGCGGCCGCTCTGCGCGAGTTCGCGGCCGATGAGGGGCTCCCGCTGGCGCGAACGGTGGCCATCGGTGACGGGGCCAACGACCTCGACATGATCGAGGCCGCCGGACTCGGGATCGCCTTCAACGCCAAGCCCGTGGTCCGGGCGCTGGCCGACACGGCCGTCAACGTGCCCTACCTCGACGCGGTGCTCTACCTGCTGGGGATCACTCGCGAAGAGGTCGAGGAGGCCGACCTGCTCGACGAGGGCACCACCGTGCCTCCTAGGGTGTAGCCCATGCCTGCCAGACCGCCGCGCTCCACCCTGTTCATCATCGGCGGCGCCGAGGACAAGGTCGGCCGCGCGACCCTGCTGCGGCGCTTCACCAAGTTGGCCGGTGGGCGCAAGGCGCACATCGTCGTCATCCCCACCGCGTCCTCCTTCCGCTCCGAGGTCGTCGAGGCCTACACAACCGTCTTCACGCGCTTCGGGGCCTCCCGAATCTCGGTCGTCGACCCCACGACCCGCGACCAGGCCGACATGGTCGAGGAGATCGCTGCCCTCGACACCGCCACCGGGGTCTTCATGAGCGGCGGCAATCAACTCGTGCTCAGTCAGATGTTCGCGAACACCGCCCTCGGAGAGGCCATTCACCGGGCCCACGCCCGTGGTGCCGTGATCGGTGGCACGTCCGCGGGCGCCTCGATCATGAGTGAGTTCATGATCGCCCTGGGCGCCGACGGTGCCGTCCCCCTGCAACGCAGCAGCGGCGTCAGCCAGGGCCTGGGTCTGCTCAAAGGTGTCGTCATCGACCAGCACTTCGCCGAGCGGGCGCGCTACGGTCGGCTCATGGCCGTCATCGCCCGCTCCCCCGGGCTGCTCGGCATCGGTATCGACGAGGACACGGCCATCGAGGTCTCCGACGGCCTGTTCACGGTGCACGGCCGCAGCACCGCCTTCGTCATCGATTGTGCCCGCGCCGTCAGCGATGCCCCGGACGCTCGGCGTTACGCGCCCTTGCTCGTCTCCGGGGCCGTCGTCCACGCGCTGCCCGCCGGAGCAACCTTCGATCTGGTCGGCCGACGACTGGCCGACTTTGTCGAGCACCACCCCGACGCGGTCATCGTTGCCGAGACTGCAGCCGAAGAGGTCGCGACGGCACGGCCGTGAGGCTCTAGAGTCACACCACCCATCCCCACAGGACAGGACGGCAATGGCACCCACCGAACGGCCCACCCCTTCTGGCCCGATCGCGCCCGACCTGCGGATCGTGGAGTCCCGCGTGTATCGCGGCGGCAACATCTGGTCCTATGAGCCGGCGATCCACCTGGTCGTGGATCTCGGTGTGCTGGAGGACTATCCGTCCGACACGATCGACGGATTCACCGATCGGCTCCTCGAGCTCCTCCCCGCGCTGGAGAATCACGGCTGCTCGCGCGGGGTCAAGGGTGGCTTCATCGAGCGCCTGCGCGAAGGCACCTGGCTGGGTCACGTCGCCGAGCACGTCGCCCTGCAGTTGCAGCAGGAGGCCGGCCATGACCTGCGCCGCGGAAAGACGCGCGGCGTCAAGGGTCAGCCGGGGCGCTACAACGTGATCTACGGCTACCAGGACGAGGGGGTGGGTCTGGCTGCCGGGCAGTTGGCCGTTCGGCTCGTCAACGACCTGGTGGCGCCCGCCGAGGATTTCGACTTCGAGGCCGAGCTGGAGTCCTTCCTCCGGCGTGCCGAGCGGACCGCCTTCGGTCCCTCCACCCTGGCCATTCTCGAGGAGGCAATCAGCCGCGACATCCCCTACATCCGGCTGAACAGTGCATCCTTCGTCCAACTCGGGCAGGGCGTGCATGCCCAGCGCATTCGCGCCACGATGACGTCCAAGACCAGCGCCCTGGCCGTCGACATCGCCGGGGACAAGGACCTGACCGCCAAGTTGTTGGGCTCGGCCGGTCTGCCGGTCCCGAAGCAGGATGTCGTGCGCACCGAGGCCGGCGCGGTCCAGGTCGCCCGCGAGATCGGGCACCCCGTGGTCGTCAAACCGCTCGACGGNAACCACGGCCGCGGCGTCGGGCTGAACCTCATGGACGACGACGCGGTGCGGGCCGCCTTTGCCCTGGCCAAGGCGGAGTCGCGCGGCGGCTATGTCGTCGTCGAGTCCTTCATCACCGGCCGGGACTATCGCTGCCTCATCGTCGGTGGCCGCATGCAGGCCATTGCCGAGCGCGTCCCCGCCCATGTCATCGGCGACGGCGAGCACACCATCGAGGAACTGGTGGCGATCACCAATAGCGACCCTCGCCGCGGTGTCGGCCACGAGAAGGTGCTCACCAAGATCAAGGTCGACGAGGCCGCCATCGAGCGCGTCCGCGACCAGGGTTTCGAGCTCGACTCGGTCCCGGACAAGGGCATCATGGTCAAGCTCGCCCTGACCGGCAACATGTCGACCGGTGGAATCTCGATCGACCGGACCTTCGACGCCCACCCGGACAATGTCGAGATCGCCGAGGAGGCCGCCCGCCTGGTCGGCCTCGATGTCGCGGGGATCGACTTCATCGCTCCCGACATCGCCTCACCGGTGCGTGAGACCGGTGGCGCGATCTGTGAGGTGAATGCGGCACCGGGGTTCCGGATGCACACGCACCCGACGATCGGTGAGCCACAGTTCATCGCCAAGCCCGTGGTGGACCTGCTCTTTCCCCCCGGTGCGCCGAGCCGAGTGCCGATCGTCGCCGTCACCGGCACGAACGGCAAGACGACGACCTCGCGGATGATCGCGCACATCATGAAGGGCGTCGGCCGCAAGGTCGGCATGACGTCGACGGATGGCATCGTCATCGACGAACGTCTTGTCGTGAAAGCCGACGCCTCCGGGCCCAAGTCGGCCCGGATGGTCCTGCAGAACCCCAGGGTCGACTTCGCCGTCATGGAGGTGGCGCGCGGCGGCATCCTGCGCGAGGGGCTGGGCTACGACCGCAACGACGTCGCCGTGGTCACCAATGTGGCGGCCGACCACCTGGGCGTGCGTGGCATCGACACGGTCGAGCAGCTCGCCGACGTCAAGGCCGTGATCGTCGAAGCCGTTCCGCGCGACGGGTTTGCCGTGCTCAACGCCGATGACCCGCTCGTCCGACGGATGCGCCGCCGCTGCTCCGGTGACATCGTGTGGTTCTCGATCGCTGCCCCGGGCAGTCGCGTGCGCGAGTTGATTGACGACCACTGCCGGCGTGGCGGGCGCGCGATTGTGCTCGAGCCGACCGACCGAGGCGACATGATCGTCATCCGTCACGGGCGCCGCTCCATGCAGCTGGCATGGACCCACCTGCTGCCGGCAACGCTGGGTGGCACCGCGATGTTCAACGTCGCCAACGCGATGGCGGCCGCCGGAGCAGCCTTCGCGCTCGGCACCGGCCTGCACGAGATCCGACAGGGGCTGCGGACCTTCAGCACCTCCTACTACCTCTCCCCCGGGCGCATGAACCTCGTCGACGTCCACAACGTCGAGGTCATCGTCGACTACTGCCACAACGCCCCCGGTATGCGTGTCCTCGGCGACTTCGTCGAGAGGTATGCCGCCCACAAGGCCCGGTCCGCGGAACTCGGCAAGATGTCGCGGATCGGCATGATCGCGACGGCCGGCGACCGACGGGACGACGACATGCGCGAGCTCGGCGCCATCGCGGCCGACCACTTCGACGTCCTGGTGGTCCGCGAGGACGCGCGCTTGCGTGGTCGAAAGTCCGGCGAGACCTCGGGCCTGATCGCCGAGGGCGCTCGAGCCCGGATGGCCGAGGGCGGCGCGCGGTGCCGCCAGGTCGAGATCGTCCTCGACGAGACGGCCGCCGTCCGGCATGTCATGGCACGGGCCAATCCGGGCGACCTCGTCGTGCTCTGCGTCGACTCCCATGCCGCGGTCATGTCCGAGCTCGAGGCCATGACCCAACAGGCGCAGCCGGGCACGCACACCACGCGCGACGGTGTCGGCGATCCTGACCTCGACCCGAATGCGTTGTCGGAAAGGGCTCGTCAGGAGGGCGACGACGCCGCCGCAGACTTGGGAGAGCCCCAGCCTGCGGAAGCCTGACCCCGGGAGGTCCTCGGCCACCGCCCGCAGAGCGCGAACACGGTCGTGGAGGCCAGGACCCCGGCCAGCAGGGCCGCGGTCGGGTCGGTGTGCCCGAGCATGGCCGAGTTGCGACACCGTGGAACGATCGCCAATGTCGCTGAGGCGTTCAATTCCAGTGCCGCCTCCGTTTCGGTGCAGTTGACCCGGCTCGAGCGCGAGGCCGGTGTCCCGATCTTGCACGTCCACGTCGAAGGACCTACCCGCCGTCACGAGGGTGCGGGCCGCCCTCCATGAGTCGGCACGCACGGCCGCCGCCGGACGCACCGACACCAGGCTCCCTCCGTCATCTCGGTGAAACCCGGTCTCCCAACTCCGCGGCATATGCGGTGAGCGAGCGGCGATAGCGTTGCACATCGGCATCGGAGGACTCGGCCGCCACAACCTCGAGGAGGCCACGCAAGCCCTCGGTCGCCCGGCCTGCGTCGTGCAGGATCATCGCGCGGAACATCCGGGCACCGATGCTCGTCGGTTCGGCCGCGACGGCGTCCTCGATTCGCGCGGTGGCCTCGTCGAGCCGACCGAGATTACGCAGCGTCGAGGCGAGTTGGATGAGGCAGCGGTGCCGCAGCGGTTCACGGAGCCCACCGTCCAGGGCCTCCTCGTAGAGCCCGACGGCCGCGGCCTCCTGCCCGGCGGAGTCGAAGGTGCCCGCATACTCGTAGGCGACCACCGGATCGCCCGGATGCGCAGCACGGAGAGCAGCGCCCGCCGCGATCCGCGCTTGTGGATCGTCGATCTCCCACAAGGCGTCGATGTCGGCCTGGGCAGGATGCTCGCCGCGGTTCCGGACCACCTTGCGGCGGATCGCTGCGGCGTCGTCCGGACGACCACCGTGGGCCGCGATCCACTCGGCGATGGCCGCTCGCTCGGAGTGGCACATCACGGCCACCACGTCGCCGTCGTGGGCGTTGGCAAGGAGCCGGGTCATCCCCTCGAGCTCGGTGGGCGTCGAATCAGCATGGGCGACACCGACACTGAGCAGGCCCTCGCGCAGTGGACGCTCCATCTCCTCGATGGTCCGACCTCGCAGGTAGTGCTCCTTGTGGGCCAGTACGACCTCGTCGGCCCGGCGGCCCGCGATCTCACCGAGGGAACGCAGGATGTCGTCGGTCCGGTCCCCCGCCGTGCCGAGTGCCAAGCGGACCTTGGCGCCGGGCGCGCAGAGTCCATGGCAGACGTCCAGAAGAGCGTCGAGGCCGGCCTCATTGTGGGCAAGGTCGACGATCACCGTGGCCGTGCCGACCGTCACCGGCACGGTGTAGGTGTTCATCCGTCCGGGGTTGAGACGATCGTCGGGCGCGAAGGACCGCAGGCCCTCGACGACGAAGGCGCGCGGGATCCCGATGGCGAGTGCGGCGGCCGCACCGGCCAGGGCATTGGCGACGTTGTGGACCGACAGACCGGACAGCGCCATGGGCAGGTCGACAACCGCGACGAGGCGGTCGTGGACGCGGTGCTCGTCGAGGACGGTGACCCATCCGTCGAGGACCGTGATCGCGCGGCCGCCGGCACCGAGAGCCTCCCGGATCGCCGGCGAGTCTGGGTCAAGAGTGAAGACCCAGGGCTTGGCGCGGGTGCCGCTGCGCATCGCCCAGACGCGTGGGTCGTCGCCGTTCAGGACGCTCCAGCCGGTGGGCCGGGTGACCTTGGTGATGATCGCCTTCACCTCGGCCAGTTGGTCGACGGTGTCGATGCCCTGCTGGCCGAGGTGGTCCGCCGAGACGTTGGTGACGACGGAGACATCGTTGTGGGTCACGCCCAAGCCCTTGAGGAGCATTCCTCCGCGCGCCGTCTCGAGGATGCCGAGTTCGACCCCCGGGGTGGCGAGCACCGTGCGCGCCCCCGCCGGGCCGGAGTAGTCCCCGGGCTCGACGAGCACGCCCTGGGCCAGCACGCCATCTGTCGAGCTCCACGCCACCGTCCGGCCCGCGGTCATCCCGATGTGGGCGAGCAGGCGTGTGGTCGTCGTCTTGCCGTTGGTGCCGGTGACGGCCACCACCGGCACCTTCGGGGTGGTCAGTCGGGCGGGGTCCCCACCGGTCGCCGCGACGATCGGCGCCGCGGCGGCGACCGCCGCCTCGTCGATGTCCGCACCGCCGGCGATCTGGTCCAGCAGGGGCGCCAAGGCTTCACCGAAGGCGACGGCCCGGTGACGGTGGCGCCACACGAAGGCCACGACGACCTCGTCGACACCCGACCCGGCTCGCACCCGCAGGCCGACACGGGTCACCCCGACAGCGCGCACGAGCCTGCGGGTCATCGACTCGATCAGGCGCAGAACCATTCGCTGGCGCCCGGCGGAACCTGCGGGCGCAAGTGCACGCCCGCCACCGCCCCGAGCACCGGCCCGGTCCCACAACGCCGCGAAGTCCGCGTCCGGCATACCGACCAGACCCGGGACGGCGAGCACGACCTTGACGGCCGGTCGCGTGAAATAGAGGTTGGGTCCTTCGAGGACCCGCACCTCACGGGCGAAGACAGCGGCGTTGGTCACGGACGCGAGCCTAATGGGGGCGGGCTCAGACGCCCATCGCGTGGAAGCCACCGTCGACGTGCACGATCTCACCGCTGGTCGCCGGGAACCAGTCAGAGAGCAGAGCCACGCACGCCTTGGCCGCACCGACCGGGTCGTTGATGTCCCAGCCCAGCGGCGCGCGGCTCTCCCACTCCTCCTCGAAGCGTTCGAAGCCGGGGATCGACTTGGCCGCGGTCGTGCGGATCGGCCCGGCGGACACCAGGTTGCAGCGGATGCCCTGAGGGCCGAGGTCACGGGCCAGGTAGCGGTTGGTGGCTTCGAAGGCCGCCTTGGCCACACCCATCCAGTCGTAGACCGGCCATGCGTAGCGTGCGTCAAAGGTGAGGCCGACGATGCTGCCGCCAGGGCCCATGAGCGGCAGGCTCGCCTTGGCGAGAGCCTGCAGCGAGAAGGCGCTGATCTGCACTGCAGTCGAGACGTCCTCCCAGCCGGCCTCCATGAAGTTGAAGGCGCCTTGCGGTGCGAAGCCGATCGAGTGCACCACCCCGTCGAGGTGCGGCACGTGCTCACGGACACGCTCGGCGAGAGCGTCGAGGTCCTCGGAGTTGGAGACGTCGAGTTCGACGACCGGCGGGGTCTGCGGGAGCCGCTTGGCGATCGTCGACGTGATCTTCATCGTGCGGCCGAAGGAGGTCAGCACGACCTCGGCACCCTGTTCCTGGGCCAGGCGCGCGACGTGGAAGGCGATGGAGGAGTCCATGAGGACTCCGGTGACGAGCAGCTTCTTGCCCTCGAGGAGCATGGCGGTCCTTTCGGTTCGTCGGTGGTGAGAGGTATGCCGTGGGGCCGGGTCAGTGCCCCATCCCGAGTCCGCCGTCGACGGGGATGACGGCGCCCGAGATATATCCGGCCTCAGGGCTGGCGAGGAAGGTCGTGGCGGCCGCGACCTCGTCGGGGGCGGCGAACCGGCCGGCCGGAATGGCGGCCAGATAGGCCTTCTTGGTGTCCTCGGGCAGTTCGGCGGTCATGTCGGTGTCGATGAATCCGGGGGCGACGACATTGGCGGTGATGCCGCGGCCGCCGAGCTCACGGGTGATCGATCGGGCCAGACCGACCAGACCGGACTTGCTCGCGGCGTAGTTGGTCTGGCCGGGCGAGCCGTAGAGGCCGACAACACTGGAGATGAAGATCATCCGGCCGCGGCGCAGGCGGATCATCCCCTTGGAGGCGCGGCGGGCGCAGCGGAAAGCGCCGGCGAGATTGGTGTCGACCACGGAGGCGAACTCGTCGTCGCTCATCCGGAGCAGGAGCGTGTCCTTGGTGATGCCCGCATTGGCGACGAGGATCTCGATCGGCCCGCCGAGCGCCTCCTCGGCGGCGGCGAACGCGGCATCCACCGAGGCCGAGTCGGTCACTTCGCAGATGACGCCCACCAGGCCCTCGGGTGGCTCACCGGATCGGTGCGTGATGGCAACCTTGTCCCCCTGAGCGGCGAAAGCCCGGGCAATGGCCAGGCCGATGCCTCGATTGCCACCGGTGACCAGGACGTTGCGTGGCTCGCTCATGACTTCCCTTCGTGGCCGCACGCGCTGCTGTCCCGACGAACCTAGTGGCTACCGGTTGGTAATCGCGCAGCGTCCGAGCGGTGGCGACCGCGATGACGGCGGTGGCGACCGGCTTGCGGCGGGAGTCGGTGGTGACCGCGTGCGGGGGCCGGCCACCCAGGCCAGCCCACCGGCATACAGTGGAGTCGTGGGTGAGGACCGGCATGCGAATGACACCACCAACCGGGTGGTGTCGGTCACGACCGCTACCTCCTCCGGGGACGCCGAGCAGAGCGCCCGGATCAAGCGTTACCTCATCACGATGGCGATTCGCACCGCCTGCTTCGTCCTCATGGTCGTTGTGGACGGCTGGCTGCGCTGGGTCTTCCTCGCCGGTGCGGCTTTCCTGCCTTATGTTGCGGTCGTCCTGGCCAACGCCCGAGCTCCACGGACCCCGGGCACCGTGACGCCGGTGGTGCCGCGCGCGGACGACGTCCGTTACCTGCAGCCCTGAGCGAATCCGTCAACCGCCGATCGCTGACATCGGTCGGTCGGGTTGCACGAAGTCGGGCGAGTCGATGCCGTGCCCGGCGGCCTTGGCGGCCATCTCGTCGATGATCAGCCGGCCCAACTCGCCATCGGTGGCGCCTTCGCGGAGCGGCCCTCTCAGATCCACCTCCCGGCGAGCGAAGAGGCAGTTGCGCAGTTGCCCGTCGGCGGTGAGTCGCACTCGATCACAGGCCGCGCAGAAGGGCGCGGTGACGCTCGCGATGATCCCCACAGTGGCCGGTCCACCGTCCACCAGGAAGCGCTCGGCCGGTGCACTGCCACGCTCGGGCACCGGGGTCAGGGTGAAGCGCTCGCCCAGCCGCGCGAGCAGCTCGTCCTGGGTGACCATCTGGCCGCGGTCCCAGTCGTGTTGCGCGTCGAGCGGCATCTGCTCGATGAAGCGCAGCTCGTAGCCGCGGTCAAGACACCACTGGAGAAGGTCGGGAGCGTCCACGTCGTTGAGTCCACGCATCGCGACTGCATTGACCTTGACCGGGGTGAGCCCGGCGTCCGCGGCGGCCGCCAGACCCGCGATGACGTCCTCGAGGCGGTCGCGCCGGGTGAGCCTGGCGAAGTGCTGTGGGTCCGTGGTGTCGAGGCTGACGTTGACCCGGTCGAGTCCGGCGGCGGCCAGGCGCGCCGCGAGCCGGTCGAGGCCGACACCATTGCTCGTCATGGCGATCCTCGGCCGCGGGTCGAGGGCCGCGATGCCGGCCACGACGTCGACCAGGCTGCGGCGCAGCAACGGCTCGCCTCCCGTGAGGCGCACCGTGTCCACGCCCAATCCGACGAGGATCCCGATGATCCGGAGCAGCTCCTCATCGGTGAGCATCTCCGGTTTGGGCAGCCACGGCAGGCCCTCGGCTGGCATGCAGTAGGTGCACCGCAGATTGCAGCGGTCCGTGACAGACACCCGCAGGTCGCGGCCGACCCGACCGAAACGGTCGAGCAGGCGCGGGGTCGGGAGCGAGGTCGTGGGTGGCATCAGGGGACCAATCTACGACGGGTACCGTGACGGGGTGCTCCGGCGGTTCCTCACTCGCAAGTGGCTGGGGGCCTTCGTCCTGGCCATCCTTGCGGCGATCGCCTGCTATCACCTCGGTCAATGGCAGTACGGCCGACACCTCTACAAGGCCGAGCGCAACGCCCGTCTCGATGCGAACTACCGGGCCGAGCCCGTGCCGCTGGCCTCGGTGATGACGTCTTCCCCACTCCCGCTCGCCCGACAGTGGACACGGGTGACCGCCCGTGGGGAGTACACGACGAGGCACCCGATCTACGTGCGCAACCGGCCCAACCTGGGCAGCACGGGCTTCGAGTTGGTCTCCCCCTTCCGCCTCGACACCGGCCAGGTCGTTCTGGTCGACCGCGGGTGGGTCGAGGCGTCCAGCAGCGGCGCGGACGTGCTGCCCGCCGCACCGGCGCCCCCCACGGAGACGGTCACGCTCGTCGGGTGGGCTCTGCCAGGGGAAGCAAGCAAGGGTCGGAAACTGCCCGCCGGCCAGTTGGCCTCGATCAATCTCCCGGAAGCGGCCCGGGCCACCGGTGAGGACCTGCTCGGCGGCTATGTGCGCCTCCAGGAGGAGCGCAGCGCCTCGGGAGACGTGGCACCCGCCCCGACGCCCCTCGACCCCCCCGATCGATCGCTCGGCCCACACCAGGCCTACGCCTACCAGTGGTGGCTGACGATGCCGCTGGGCTTGGTGCTCATCTGGTTCGGGATTCGCCGGGAACTGCGGATGGAAGCCGAGGACGTGGCCGGTGACGGGGCGGCGAAGAGCCCGCCCAGGCCCAAGAAGGTCCGCGTCTGGGACGAGGAGGACGGCTGAGTCCGCGGCCGCATGTGCCAGACTCCACGGCATGGCTTGGGCCGACCGTGGTGCGGGTCGGGTGACCCGACCGGATCGGCGCTGGGTCCTGGCCGCCGGTGCCGGGTTGGCGGTCGCGACCATCACCGCCGGCGCGACCCACGTCTGGGGCCCGGGGGTGCCACGGCTCCACACCGCGCCCGATTGGTATGCCGCGCACCTGACCAACCGAGGCGCTCGAGCCGAACTCGACCTGCTCAACCAGGAGTGGCTGGTCTCGGGCAGCGTGCCCGGGCGCGGCACCGACATCGAGGACATGGTGCGGTCGGCCCTGCTCGACCTGCGCCGATTGACCGCGCCCAGCGGCGCCCTGGCTGCCGGCGCGGGAATGAAGTGGAACTACTCATGGCCGCGCGACGCCGCCTTCGGCGCACTCGCGCTGGCCTGCGCTGGTCATCTCGAGGAGGCGGCCGCGGCGCTGCGCTTCTTCGCGCCCCTCCAACTGCCGGGAGGAGGTCTCGAGTCGCGCTATCTGCTCGACGGGTCGGGTGTCCCCGATGCGCGGCCGGCGCAGTCCGACGGCCCCGGCTGGGTGCTCTGGGCGCTGGGGTCCCTGACAGCGATCGGCCTGGGCCGCCTGCTGGAGGCACAACCGTCGCTCGCCGTGGATCTCCGCCGCCTCGCGACGGGCTGCCTCGACCACCTGCTCACCTCGACGTCCGCCGGCACCACCTTGCCGGTCGTCACCGCTGATTTCTGGGAGGTGGAGCAGTCACGAGCTTCGCTCGGACTCGTCGCGCCGATGCTCGCCGGCTTGCGGGGCGCCGCCACCTTCTTCACCACGCTGGACGATCCCGGACGAGCGGCGAGGGCCGCGTCGGCAGCGGCAGCGTTCGAGCCGGTCATCCTCAGCCACTTCGGGCCGACCTTCCAGCGGCACGGCGACCGGGGCGGTCGAGACGCCGGCACCGCCATGCTCATGCCACCCTTCACCGACGAGCAGCCCGCCGTGCTCGAGGCCTGGTTGGGCTATCAGCAAGGGGCGGCTCGAGCCAGCGGTGGACTGGCACCCGGGACCGATTGGTGGCAACACGGGGAGTCGTGGACCCCGCAAACGGCACTGGTTGCCTTCAACGCTGCGTCGTCCGGTCGCGCGCCGCTGGCCAAACAGTGGCTGACCTGGCTCGACAGCATCCGCACGCCGTGGGGGTCACTGCCCGAGAAGGTGCTCAACGACGGCGCCCCGGCCGGCCCAGCGCCGCTGGCGTGGACCGCTGCGCTTGTCGTGCTCGCTGCCTACGAGCTGGATCGCGACCGTCAGATCCGGACCGACTCGGTCGCGAACTGGGTGCGATAGAGGTCGGCATAGAGGCCACTGCGCTCGAGCAATTCGAGGTGCGTGCCGCGTTCGACGATTTTCCCGTCGGCCAGGACGAGGATCTGGTCGGCACCCCGCACGGTCGACAGGCGGTGCGCAATCACGATCGCCGTCCGGTCGCGCAAGGCCTCGTCGAGCGCTCGCTGGAGAGCGACCTCCGACTCGCTGTCCAGATGCGCGGTCGCCTCGTCGAGCACCAGCAGGCCGGGGCTCTTCAGCAGCAGCCGGGCGATGGCCAGCCGCTGCTTCTCGCCGCCGGAGAGGCGGTGCCCGCGGTCACCCACCACGGTGTCGAGCCCGGAGGGCAGCAACTCCACCAGCCGGCGGACCTGCGCGGCCTCGAGGGCGGCCCACATCTGCGCGTCGGTGGCCTCCGGCGCGGCATACGCAAGGTTGGCGCGGATGGTGTCGTGGAAGAGGTGCGCCTCCTGGGTGACGACCCCGACCGTGTCGCTGATCGAGGCCAGTGTGGCGTCCCGCAGGTCCACGCCGTTGATCCGGACCGAGCCGGCATCGGGGTCATAGAGCCGCGCGACGAGCCCGGTCAGGGTCGTCTTGCCGGCACCACTCGGGCCGACAAGGGCGACGAGCTGCCCCGGCTCGACGGTGAGGTCGATGCCACGCAGCACCGCACCTCCACCGAGCCGGTCTCCGAGGGCGACTCCTTCCAGGGAGGCGAGGGAGACCCTGTCTGCTGACGGATAACTGAAGGACACATCGCGCAGTTCCACCCCGACCGGGCCACTGGGAAGGTGACGGGCGTCGGGAGCCTCGGCGACGAGCGGCTGGAGGTCGAGGACCTCGAAGACCCGCTGGAAGCTGACGAGCGCGGTCATGATGTCGACGCGCACATTGGAGATCGCGGTGAGGGGGCCGTAGAGGCGGGCGAGCAGCGCAGTGAGCGCAAAGAGGGTGCCGACCGTGAGCACTCCCTCGATCGCCTGGATGCCGCCGAAGCCGTAGACCATGGCGGTTGCCAGCGACGCGACGGTCGTGAGGGCCACGAAGAAGACCGCTCGGTTGATCGCGATCCGGACGCCGATGTCGCGCACACCGGCGGCGCGCGCGGCATACTCCTCGTCCTCGGTGGCGGGCCGCCCGAACAACTTGACCAACAACGCACCGGCGACGTTGAACCGCTCGGTCATCCGGGACGAGAGATCAGCGTTGAGCCCCATCTGCTGGTGGCTGAGGTCGGCCAGTCGGCGCCCCATCAGTTTGGCGGGGACGAGGAAGAGGGGCACGAGGAGCACCGCGCCCAGGGTGAGTTGCCAGGACAGGCTGGCCATGGCGACGAGGATGAGGACCAGCGAGATCGCATTGCTCACGGTGTTGGACAGGACCGACGTGAAGGCCTGCTGCGCGCCGATGACGTCCTGCCCCAGCCGGGAGACCAGGGCCCCCGTCTGCGCGCGGGTGAAGAAGGCGATCGGCTGGCGCAGGACGTGGCCGAAGACCTGGGTGCGCAGGTCGTAGATCAGGCCCTCACCGATCCGGGAGGACAGCCAGCGCTCGGCGAGGGCGACGATGGCCGTGAGGAGAGCCAGCCCTGCGACGAGCACAGCGAGCCGCACGACGACCTGTCGGTCGCCGGGGACGACCCCGTCGTCGACGAGCGACTTGAGGATCAACGGGGTGGCGACGACGAGGACGGCGTCGATGACGACGAGGACGAGGAACGCGGCGATCCGGCCTCGATAGGGCCGCGCATAGGACATGACCCGCTTGGTCGTGCCGTCGGCGAGAGTCTGGTCCTTGACGCTGGAGTCGCGCGACATGCTCCGCATCACCTGCCAGCCCTGCTGCATGCTCATCGGCGGCCTCCTGTGATCGTCGTCATCGCCCCGAAGTCAACCACTGACCCCTGACAGCCATTCCCCCGGCTTCCGGGCGCAGTCGCGATCGCGGCCCGACATCAACGTGGAAGGTCGCGACTTGGTGTCGTCAGCAGGTCAGAGCGATGACATCAGCTCGTCACGTCGCGGACTGACGTGCGTGTTCGCCAACCCGTGGACTCCCCGTTCCGGTATGCCGCGGGGCCGGGCACGATGTGCCGCAAACTCCCGGGTGGGCCGGGCAACCGACGAAGGGCGCAAGAGTGGCAGTCCAACAGCACAAGGTGATCCTCGACGAGTCGGAGATGCCGACCCGCTGGTACAACCTCCTCGCCGACCTGCCCACTCCACCTCCGCCGCCGCTGCACCCGGGCACCGGGCAACCGGTCGGACCTGACGACCTGACACCGATCTTCCCGATGGACCTCATCGCGCAGGAGGTCACGACGGAGCGCTATGTCGACATCCCCGAGGAGGTGCAGGAGGTCTATCGCCTCTGGAGGCCGTCGCCGCTGTACCGCGCGCACCGTCTGGAGAAGGCGCTGGGGACACCCGCTCGGATCTACTACAAGTACGAAGGTGTCTCGCCGGCCGGCTCCCACAAGCCGAACACCGCTGTGCCGCAGGCCTACTACAACGCGAAGGCGGGCATCAAGAAGCTGACGAGCGAGACGGGTGCCGGACAGTGGGGCACGTCATTGGCCTTTGCCTGCGCGCAGTTCGGGCTCGAGTGCGAGATCTGGCAGGTTCGCGCCTCCTATGACGGCAAGCCCTATCGCAAGATCATGATCGAGACCTTCGGCGCGACGATCCACCCCTCACCCTCGGACCTCACGGACGCGGGGCGTGCGGTGCTGGCGACGAACCCGGACTCCCCCGGCTCTCTCGGCTTGGCCATCTCGGAAGCGGTCGAGGTCGCCGCGCAGGACCCGGACGCGAACTATGCGCTCGGGTCGGTCCTCAACCACGTGCTGCTGCACCAGACGATCATCGGCGAGGAGGCACTGCTGCAGCTCGCGAAGATCGGCGAGACCGCGGACCTCATCGTCGGCTGCACCGGTGGCGGCTCGAACTTCGGCGGGCTGACCTTCCCGTTCATCCGCGAGAAGTTGGCCGCGGGCGGGGCCGGGCCGATCATCCGGGCGGTCGAGCCGGCGTCGTGCCCGTCACTGACCCAGGGGGTCTACGCCTACGACTTCGGCGATGTCGCAGGCCTGACGCCGCTGCTCAAGATGCACACCTTGGGCCACGACTTCATGCCGGACCCGATCCACGCGGGCGGACTGCGCTATCACGGGATGAGCCCCATCATCAGCCACCTCTACGAGGAGGGGATGATCGAGGCCGTGGCCAAGACGCAGAAGGACTGCTTCGCCGCTGGCGTGCTGTTCGCCCAGACGGAGGGCATCCTGCCCGCTCCGGAGTCGACCCACGCCATCGCGGCGGCCGTCGATGCCGCGAACGCAGCCACGGCTGCCGGCGACCAGACCTGCATCGTCATCGCCCTGTCGGGGCACGGCCATGTCGACATGATGGCCTACGACGCCTACCTTCGCGGCGACCTCGTCGACCACACCTGGGCAGACACCGAGCTGCAGGAATCGGTGGCCAAGGCACTGACCCGCCTCCCCGAGATCGCCAACTCCTGAGTGAACGACACCTTCTGCGTCACGCAGAAGTTGCCTCGGCGACCGGCAATAACTGCGCGAGAACCCAACTTCTGCGTGACGCAGAAGTTGGGTTCAGGCGAGGGTGATCAGATCGCGGTAGTCGGCGTTGTAGAGGTCCTCGACGCCGTCGGGCAGGAGCAGGATTCGCTCGGGCTCGAGGGCGTCGACGGCACCCTCGTCGTGCGTGACGAGCACGACGGCGCCCTTGTAGGTCGAGAGGGCTCCGAGGATCTCGGCGCGTGAGGCCGGGTCGAGGTTGTTGGTCGGCTCGTCGAGCAGCAGGACATTGGCCGAGGAGACGACCAGCATCGCCAGTGAGAGCCGCGTCTTCTCGCCACCGGACAGGACTCCGGCTGGCTTGTCGACCGCGTCACCGGAGAAGAGGAACGACCCCAGCACCTTGCGGACGTCCGTCTCCCCGAAACTGTCCGGTGCCGCCGACTTCATGTTCTCCAGCACCGACCGCGTGGTGTCGAGGTTCTCGTGCTCCTGGGCGTAATAGCCGACCTTGAGCCCATGCCCGGGCTCGACCTGCCCGGTGTCGGGGGTGTCGACGCCCGCGAGCATCCGCAACAGGGTCGTCTTGCCGGCACCGTTGAGGCCGAGAACCACGACCCGTGATCCGCGGTCGATCGCGAGGTCGACGTCGGTGAAGATCTCCTGCGAGCCATAGGACCGCGACAGACCGGATGCCCGCAGCGGCGTCTTGCCACACGCAGCCGGCTCGGGGAAGCGCAGCTTGGCCACCTTGTCGTGGGCCCGCTCGGACTCCAGACCACCCAGCATCCGCTCAGCCCGACGCGCCATGTTCTGGGCCGCGACCGTCTTGGTCGCCTTGGCGCGCATCTTGTCGGCCTGGGCCAGCAGGACAGCGGCCTTCTTCTCGACGTTGGCGCGCTCGCGCTTTCGGCGGCGCTCGTCGGTCTCGCGTTGGCCCAGGTAGGCCTTCCAGCCCAGGTTGTAGATGTCGAGCTCGGCGCGGTTGGCATCAAGGTGGAAGACCTTGTTGACGACCGCATCGAGCAGGTCGACGTCGTGCGAGATGACGATGAGACCGCCCTTGTAGCCCTTGAGGTGGTCGCGCAGCCAGGCGATCGAGTCGGCGTCGAGGTGATTGGTCGGCTCGTCGAGGAGCAGAGTCTGGGCGCCCGAGAAGAGGATGCGCGCCAGTTCGATGCGGCGCCGCTGACCACCGGAGAGGGTCCCGAGCGCTTGGTCGAGTTGCCGCTCGGTCAGACCCAGAGCCCCGGCGATCTGCGCGGCCTCGGACTCCGCGGCATACCCGCCGGCAGCGGTGAACTCGGCGTCGAGCCGGGCGTAGCGCCTCATGGCGCGCTCCTGCTTCTCGCCTGTCTCGGCGGCCATCGACGTTTCGGCCGCACGCAGGTCCCGCACGATCTGATCCAGCCCCCGAGCCGACAGGATCCGATCCCGCGCCGTCACGTCGAGGTCGCCCGTGCGCGGATCCTGGGGCAGGTAGCCCACGTCACCGGATCGCGTGATCGTCCCGGCGGCCGGCAAGGTCTGGCCCGCCAGCGCCTTGGTCAAGGTCGTCTTGCCGGCACCGTTGCGCCCGACCAGCCCGATCCGATCCCCCGGGGCGACGCGGAAGGTCGCTGCGTCGAGCAGGAGGTGGGAGCCGGCCCGCAGTTCGACGGCGGCAGCGGAGATCATGGTCGAGCCCTCGGTGCGGTGGACGTTGAGAAAGTCCTGTGGCGACGACACGGCGACCGAGCGACTCGCGGGAAGCCATCGACGTCAAAGGACGGTTTAGTGTAGGTGCCGCCGCACGTGCGGCTCGAAACGCCCTGTTCAGGAAGGCCGCACTCATGAGCTTCAACGACGACGTCCGGCTCGACACCTCACAGGTCGAGTCCGGCGGTCGCAGCAGCGGTGGCGGGCCCGGCGGCCTCGTGGTCGGCGGCGGCATCGGCGGCATCATCATGCTCATCCTCGCCCTCATCTTCGGGATCAACCCGGCCGACCTGCCCGGGGGCGGCGGGAGCACGACATCAGGCGACGACACCAGCCAGGTGGAGCCCGGTGGTTCGCAGGCCGACAACTTCTCCGAGTGCAAAACCGGCGCGGACGCCAACCAGAACGCCGAGTGTCGGATCATCGGTACCGTCAACTCGGTGCAGGCCTACTGGACCGCCGAGCTCCCGCGATACGGCAAGCAGTGGCAGCCGACCAAGTCGGTCATCTACAGCGGCGCCACCCAGAGCCAGTGCGGGACAGCGAGCAACCAGGTCGGCCCGTTCTACTGCCCGCTCGACCAGAAGGTCTACCTCGACGCCTCCTTCTTCGACCTGCTGACCCAGAAGTTCGGCGCCGACGACGGAGCCCTCGCCCAGGAGTACGTCGTCGCCCACGAGTACGGCCACGCCCTCCAGGACCAACTCGGCCTGCTCGGCCGCGCTCAGCAGGGCGGAACCGGACCCAACAGCAACGGTGTGCGCATCGAGCTCATGGCCGACTGCCTCGGCGGCGTGTGGGCCAAGCACGCCTCCACGACCAACGGCGCCGACGGCAAGCCCTTCCTGAAGCCGCTGACCGACCAGGACATCCAGTCGGCGCTGTCCGCGGCCGCCGCCGTCGGCGACGACCAGATCCAGTCCAAGACCCAGGGCCAGGTCAACCCTGAGGCGTGGACCCACGGATCGGCCGAGGCGCGCCAGCGCTGGTTCCTCCAGGGCTACAAGACCGGTGACCTCAACCAGTGCGACACCTTCTCGGTGGCAACCGTCGAGTGAGGCCTACTCCTCGATCGTGACGCGAACCCTCCGGCTGCGCCGGAGGGTTTCGTCNAGCACGGACCGCTTCGGGTCCCCGATGTCGTATGCCGCGCGGCTGGGCAACGTGGTCAGGTGCACCAGCCGCGGGTCGGCCAGGACCTCGGCGGCCAGTGCCTTGTCGCCGCCCACGAGCAGTGCCATCGGTGCCGGCTGCCCGTCGAGGATCCGCACGAGGTGGTCCTGCACCGCCCCGACGAGCGCATCGGCCTGGTTGCCCCGACGCCGGGCGAAGCGTTGCTGCGACCAGCCACCGGCGGCCGTGCGCGACTGGACGTGGCGCGACCCGACCTTGTGCGCCAGGAGGCCGTCCTCGGCGGCCAGCACGACGGCATACCCACCTCGACGGAGGAGGAGCACCGCGAGCGGTGAGTGGTCGAAGCGCTCCAGGTTCACCACGCGTTGGGGCTCACCCCCGGGGTTGTTGGCCTCGAAACGCTCCAGCCAACCGTCGAGGCGCTCGGGCGCGACCTCGACGATCCGCTGCGCCACAGCCGAACTCAGATGTTGAAGCCGAGCGCGCGCAACTGCTCGCGGCCGTCGTCGGTGATCTTGTCCGGGCCCCACGGCGGCATCCAGACCCAGTTGATCCGGAAGGACTCGACGAGCCCCTCGAGAGACTGGGCGGTCTGGTCCTCGATGACGTCGGTGAGCGGGCAGGCCGCCGAGGTGAGGGTCATGTCGATGACCGCGTGATTCTGCGGATCGACGGTGATGCCGTAGACGAGGCCGAGATCGACGACGTTGATGCCGAGCTCGGGGTCGACCACGTCGCGCATGGCCTCCTCGACGTCGGCGACGTTCGTCGGCTTGGTGTCGATGTCGCTCATCGGGTCCCTCCATCGGGGTCGGTGTCGATCTGGTGGCCGCTGCGCGCCAGCGCATCGGAGAGTGCCATCCAGGAGAGCAGGGCGCACTTGACGCGCGCGGGGTACTTCGCGACGCCGGCCAGGGCGACGCCGTCGCCGATGACCTCCTCGTCGCCGGGATCCTCACCCTTGGAGGTGAGCATGGATTTCATGGCGGCGAAGGTCTCGCGCACCTCGCCGAGGTCGTGGCCGGTGACCTCCTCGGCCAGGATGGAGGCCGAGGCGACACTGATCGAGCACCCCTGGCTGTCGTAGGACACGTCGTCGATGACGTCGCCGTCAACGTGGACGCGCAGAGTGATCTCGTCACCACATGTGGGGTTGACGTGGTGCACCTCGGCCTGGAACGGCTCTCGCAGACCGGCATTCACCGGGCGCTTGCTGTGGTCGAGGATCAACTGCTGGTAGAGGTCCATCACGCCACCTCGAGTCCGAAGACCTGCGGCACGGTGTCGAGGGCAGCCACGAGCGCGTCGACCTCGCTCGCGGTGTTGTATGCCGCGAAGCTCGCTCGCGTCGTCGCTGCCGCCTTCATCGTCCGATGCAGCGGCCACGCGCAGTGATGTCCCACGCGCACTGCAACACCGGCAGCGTCCAGAACCTGCCCGACGTCGTGGGCATGAACGCCGTCGACGACGAAGGACACCGCTCCCCCACGGTCGGTGAGGTCGGTCGGGCCGACGACCCAGACCCACGGACGCGTCGCCAGGGCGGTCAGCAGCCGCTCGGCAAGGGCGTGCTCGTGGGCCGCGACCCGATCCATTCCCAGGTCGGTGAGGTAGTCGCAGGCTGCGGCGAGCCCGATGGCCTGGGCCGCATTGGGCACCCCGGCCTCGAACTTCTGTGGAACCGGGGCGTAGGTCGCGCCCTCCATCGTGACGGTCTCGATCATCGAGCCGCCGGTGAGGAAGACGGGCATCGCATCGAGCAACTCGGCCCGACCCCACAGGACACCGATGCCCATCGGGCCGAGCATCTTGTGCCCCGAGAAGGCGGCGAAGTCGACACCGAGGGCGTGGACGTCGACACCCATGTGCGGCACTGACTGGCAGGCGTCGAGGACGGTGAGCGCCCCGACCTCCCTGGCCCGGCTCACGAGCTGGTCCACCGGGTTGATCGTGCCCAGCACGTTGGACTGGTGAGCGAAGGCGAGCACCTTGGTGCGCTCGTTCACGATGTCGTGGAGGTGGGANAGGTCGAGGCGACCGTCCTCGGTCACGTCGAGCCACCTCAGCGTTGCCCCGGTGCGGCGGCAGAGTTCCTGCCACGGGATGAGGTTGGCGTGGTGCTCCATCTCGGTGACGACGACCTCGTCGCCCGGACCGAGAACGAACCGGTCGACAGAAAGCTCACTATTGGTGAGTTCTTGTCGCGGGCCGTCGACAGAAAGCTCACTATTGGTGAGTTCTTGTCGCGGGCCGTCGACAGAAAGCTCACTATTGGTGGGTTTCTGGGAGGCGTTGGAAAAGGCATAGGCGACCAAGTTGATCGCCTCGGTGGCGTTCTTGGTGAAGACGACCTCGTCGGACCGTGCGCCGATGAAGGCAGCAATCGTCGCCCGCGCGGCCTCGTAGGCCTCGGTGCCCTCCTCGGAGAGCGCGTGGGCGCCACGGTGAGGTGCGGCGTTGAGACGTTCGTACCAGTCACGCTCGGCGTCGAGCACCTGGCGCGGCTTCTGCGAGGTCGCGCCCGAGTCGAGGTAGACCAACGGCCGGTCGTCACGCACAGTGCGCGCCAGGATCGGGAAGTCGGCCCGGATCGCGGCGACCTCCTCCTCGCTGAAGGGAGCGGACGGCATACGGAACCTCAGGCGTTCGTCAGGAAGCGGTCGTAGCCCTCGGCCTCGAGGTGGTCCGCGAGCTCGGGGCCACCTTCCTCGGCGATCCGGCCGTCGACGAAGACGTGGACGAAGTCGGGGGTGATGTACCGCAGGATCCGCGTGTAGTGGGTGATCAGGAGGATGCCCACGTCGGTGCTCGCCTTGGCCCGGTTGACACCCTCGGAGACGATCCGAAGCGCATCGACGTCGAGGCCGGAGTCGGTTTCGTCGAGAACCGCGAACTTCGGCTTGAGGAGCTCCATCTGGAGGATCTCGTGGCGCTTCTTCTCGCCACCGGAGAAGCCCTCGTTGACATTGCGGTTGGCGAACTCCGGGTCCATCCGCAGACCGGCCATGGCGTCCTTGACGTCCTTGACCCAGGTGCGCAGCTTGGGGGCCTCGCCCTCGATCGCCGTCTTGGCGGTCCGCAGGAAGTTGGACACCGAGACACCGGGGACCTCGACGGGGTACTGCATGCCCAGGAAAATCCCGGCCCGCGCGCGCTCGTCGACGCTCATCGCGAGGACGTCCTCGCCATCGAGGGTGACGGCGCCCTGGGTGACGGTGTACTTCGGGTGGCCGGCAATCGCATAGGCGAGGGTTGACTTGCCGGAACCGTTGGGGCCCATGATCGCGTGCACCTCACCGGACTTGATCGTGAGGTTGACCCCGCGCAGGATCTCCTTGGTGCCCTGGTCGGTCTCGACCGTGACGTGGAGATCGGTGATGGTCAGGGTGGACATGGCTCAGTTCTCCTTCAGGGCGACGTAGACGTCGTCACCCTCGATCGTGACGTGGTGGACGGCGACCGGGACGGTCGCTGGGGGCCCCGAGGGGTCACCGGTGAGCAGGTCGAAGCGGGACCCGTGGAGCCAGCACTCGAGGGTGCAGCCGTCGAGCTCGCCCTCGGCGAGCGAGACGTTGGCGTGGGTGCAGGTGTCGTCGATGCAGTGCACGACGCCGTCGTCGGTGCGCACGAGCGCGACGAGGCGACCGTTGACGTCGGCGGCCGCCGACCCGACCTCGGGGAGTTCGTCGATTCGGCAGACCAACACCCTCTCCCCGTATGCCGCGGGGTTGGGTTGGGCGCTCATACGGAGGCCTGCTCGAGCTCGAGGTCGATGGCGGCCATGAGGCGCTCCTGGACCTCGGGGACCCCGATCCGGGCCACGACCGAGGCGAAGAAGCCACGCACGACGAGACGACGTGCTTGGTCCTCGGGGATCCCACGTGCCATCAGGTAGAAGAGCTGCTGGTCGTCGAATCGCCCTGTCGCAGACGCGTGTCCGGCACCCTCGATCTGGCCGGTCTCGATCTCGAGGTTGGGCACCGAGTCGGCGCGAGCACCTTCGGTGAGGATGAGGTTGCGGTTGAGCTCGTAGGTGTCGGTGCCCTCGGCGGCAGCCCGGATGAGGACGTCTCCGACCCACACCGTGTGCGCGGTCTCCCCCTGGAGGGCGCCCTTGTACTCGACATTGCTGCGGCAGTGCGGCACACCATGGTCGACGAAGAGCCGGTGCTCGAGATGCTGGCCTGCGTCGGCGAAGTAGACGCCGAGCGCCTCGAAGGAGCCGCCCGGGGCTCGATAGCTCGCGTTGGTGTTGAGCCGGACGAGGTGGCCGCCGAGGGTCACCGCGATGTGGCGCACCGACGCATCGCGACCGACGATGACATCGTGCTGGCCCAGGTGGATCGCATCGTCCGCCCACTCCTGCAGGCTCACGAAGGTCACCTGGGCGCCGTCAGCGACATCGAGGGTGAGCATCTCGGAGTAGGTCGACGTTCCGCTGTGGCCGACCACGATCGTGGCGCGAGCGTGTCGACCCACGCGCACGAGGAGGTGCCCATGGACAACACCCTGGTCGTCGCCGGTCAGGTTGATGCGCACCGGCTCGGTGAGCTCGGCCTCGGCGGGGACGTCGAGGACGGCGACTCCCCCACTGTTGGCCGCGGCCACGACGGCAGCTCGGTCAGCGGGCCTGGGTGCCCCGGTGGCCTGCCACTCCTGGACCGACATGCTCGTCAGCGTGACGCCCTCCGGCAGTTGCTCGGCCCAGTCGAGGCAGTTGCCGGTGGACTCGTCAGCGAACAGCGCGGCCAACTCGGCGACCGGCGTGAAACGCCAGTCCTCCTCGCGCCCGTGCGGCACGGGGAAGTCGGCCACGGCATACGACTGGGTCCGCTCGGCGCGCGACTGGTCGGGGACCATCGTCGCGGCCGAGTGGGTGTGGGCTCCGGCAGTGGGATCCGTGGGGCCCTTCAGGCCGGGGTGAACGTCGGTCCCGACGTCGGACTTGGTGAGCAGCGGCATGTCAGCCTACGGCTCCTTCCATCTGGAGTTCGATGAGGCGGTTGAGTTCGAGGGCGTACTCCATCGGGAGTTCCTTGGCGATCGGCTCGACGAAGCCGCGCACGATCATCGCCATCGCCTCCTCCTCGGTCATGCCTCGGGACATGAGATAGAACATCTGGTCCTCGGAGACCTTCGAGACGGTCGCCTCGTGACCCATCTGCACGTCGTCCTCGCGGATGTCGACATAGGGGTAGGTGTCGGAGCGACTGATGTTGTCGACGAGCAGGGCATCGCAGACGACCGAGGACTTCGACCCGTGGGCACCCTCGTTGATCTGCACCAGGCCTCGGTAGGACGTGCGGCCGCCGCCGCGTGCGACCGACTTGGAGACGATCGAGCTGCTCGTGTTGGGGGCGGCGTGGACCATCTTGGAGCCGGCGTCCTGGTGCTGGCCCTCGCCGGCGAAGGCGATGGACAGGGTCTCGCCCTTGGCGTGCTCGCCGAGGAGGAAGACGGCGGGGTACTTCATCGTCACCTTGGAGCCGATGTTGCCGTCGATCCACTCCATCGTCGCGCCCTCGGCGCAGGTCGCGCGCTTGGTGACGAGGTTGTAGACGTTGTTGGACCAGTTCTGGATCGTCGTGTAGCGCACTCGGGCGTTCTTCTTGACGATGATCTCCACGACGGCGCTGTGCAGCGAGTCCGACTTGTAGATCGGCGCAGTGCACCCCTCGACGTAGTGCACATAGGAGCCCTCGTCGGCGATGATCAGCGTCCGCTCGAACTGGCCCATGTTCTCGGTGTTGATCCGGAAGTAGGCCTGCAACGGGATGTCGACGTGGACGCCCGGCGGGACGTAGATGAAGGACCCACCGGACCAGACCGCGGTGTTGAGCGCCGCGAACTTGTTGTCTCCGGCGGGGATCACGGTCGCGAAGTGCTCACGGAAGAGGTCTTCGTACTCCCGCAGTCCGGTGTCGGTGTCGACGAAGATGACGCCCTTCTCCTCCAGGTCCTCACGGATCTGGTGGTAGACGACCTCGGATTCGTACTGCGCGGCCACGCCGGCGACCAGGCGCTGCTTCTCGGCCTCGGGGATGCCGAGCCGGTCGTAGGTGTTCTTGATGTCCTCGGGGAGCTCCTCCCACGAGGTCGCCTGCTTCTCGGTCGACTTCACGAAGTACTTGATGTTCTGGAAGTCGATCCCGGACAGGTCACTGCCCCACGTCGGCATCGGCTTCTTGTCGAAGAGCCGCAACGACTTCAGCCGGAGCTCGCGCATCCACGCGGGCTCACTCTTGCGCCCCGAGATGTCCTCGACGACGGCCTCGTTGAGGCCGCGCTTGGCCGTGGCGCCAGCGGTGTCGCTGTCGGCCCAGCCGTATTCGTAGGTGCCCAGCCCCTTCAGACCGGGGTTCAGGTCCTCGATCGTGGGCTCGTTGGTCGTCGTCATGATTGCGACCTCTCCTCGGTGTTGGCCACGGGAGCGGCGGCTCCCGGGACGAAGGTGGTGCAGACGTGGTCACCCTGCGCGAGGGTGGCCAGTCGCTGGACGTGGACGCCGAGCAGCTCGGAGAAGGCCTCCGTCTCGGCGTCACAGAACTCGGGGAACTCGGCCGCGACGTGCTGCACCGGGCAGTGGCCCTGGCACAGTTGGATGCCGGTGAGCGCCGCGGCACCGGGGACGGCGACGGGTCGCGCGCTCGCGGCATACCCCTCGCGCTGGAGGGCGGTCACGAGAGCCGAGGTGCGCTCGGCGACGGGGGCGTTCGCGTCCGGCATCTGCTCTTGACAGCGCTGGGCGAGCCCGCGCGCCCGCTCGTCGGCGAACGAACGCACGGCGCCGCGGCCGGCGTGGGTGGCCAGGAAGCGGATCGCGCCTTCGGCCAGATGGTCGTAGTCGGAGCGAAGGTGGGCATGCCCCTGGGCGCTCAGCACCCAGGCGCGGGCGGGGCGGCCGCGGCCGCGCTGGCCGACCTGGTCACGACCCTCGATGAGTCCCTCGGCGTGGAGGTTCTCGACGTGTCGACGCACCGCGGTCTCGGTCAGGCCGAGCCGCTCGACGAGCGTCGAGGTCGTGATCGGGCCGAGGGTGGAGATGTCGCGCAGGACGCGCTCGCGCGTGCTGGACTCCACCGGGCGGTTGCCCGTCGAGGCCGTTGCGCGAATATCCACACATCCATGTTAGGTATGTGGTCAAACCGAGTCCAACTCAGGTTTGCCTTACTCCGTCCCAGTGGTATGCCGCGGGGCCGGCGCGTCGGCTCCGTGACACTCCTCAGCCACCGGATCGTCGAGGCCGTCGTCATCGATGACGCCGAGGAAGACCGAGCGGAGCCGGGTGCGCGGTGGAGCGATGGACTCCGGTCCCCACAGGCGCCGACGCAGCGGCGCGGTGAGCACACCCAACGGAGCCTGGAGCACATAGCCGTAGGCAATGGCGAGGCCGGTGAGGCCGGGCGCGACGACCAGGCCGATGAGGACGGCTGCGAGCACCCCGACCGAGACCAGTCGTGCGTGGCGGGTCTGGGGCTGCAACAGGTGGCGGAAGGACCGGAAGCGAATGGTGGTCACCATGAGTACCGCCGGGATCGCCGAGATCGCCACCGGAAGCGCGAACTTGGCCGGATCCGGGCCGATTTCAGGGGTGTCCAGGGCGAAGATCGTGGCCATCACGACGGCCGCGGCGCCCGGGCTGGGCAGGCCGATGAAATAGCGCTTGTCCGCCGTCGGATCCGTCGTCACGTTGAAGCGGGCCAATCGGAAGGCCGCACACGCCAGCCACAGGCAGGCCGCAACCCAGGCCAGGAACGGCCAGGTCGGCAGGGCCCACGTGTGGATGAGCACCGCGGGGGCGATCCCGAAGGAGATGAGGTCGGCCAGCGAGTCCAGCTGGATGCCGAAGGGCGAGGTGGCTCCGACCTTGCGGGCGACGAAGCCGTCGGCGATGTCCATGAGGATCGAGACAGCGATGAGGACAGCCGCCTCGCGGTAGTAGCCCCGGAAGGCCAGCAGGACGCACGAGAGCCCGGAGAACATGTTGAGCGTCGTGAAGATGCTCGGGGAGACCAGACGCAGCCGCTCCTTGGGCCGCAACTGGCGCAGCGAGACCACCTCCACCCCTGAGGGGGCGACCAGACGCCAGCGGTCGAAGGGGCGGCGACCACTCGGCCGACGCCAGCGCGAGGACTGGTCGTCACTCATGGCATCCCCGGCCATCGGGCCAGGACGGTCTCGCCGGCGACGACCCGATCCCCCTTGCGGACCGACAGGGGCACGTGCGGTGGCACGAAGACATCCATCCGCGACCCGAACTTCATCAGACCGATGCGCTGCCCCGTGTGCAGCACATCGCCCACCTGGACGCGGGTGACGACACGACGCGCCATCAGGCCCACGATCTGGCGGAAGTGCACGCGTCGCACCTCACCGTCGACCTCCTGCTCGACCGTGATGTCACTGCGCTCGTTGAGGTAGGCACTCTCGTGCTTGTAGGCCGCCAGCCACTTCCCCGGCCGGAACTCCACCTCGGTCACGCGCCCACCGAAGGGCGCCCGATTGATGTGGACGTCGAAGGCGGAAAGGAAGATCGAGACCTGGTTCCACTCGCCCTCAGGGGCGACGTCGGGTTGGCCGGGGCCGGCATACATGACCTTGCCGTCGGCCGGGGAGCGCACCTCGTCGGCCGGCACCGCCGCGTGGTCAGGGGTCCGCTCGGGGTCGCGGAAGAAGAGCGCCACTCCGGCCGGCAGGGCGGCGAGCACGGTGGCGAGCCCGGGGCGTCGTGCGGCCAGCGCCAGCGCCGCGGGAATGGCAGCGATCGCGGTGGCCGGTCCGGCTTCGCGGTCGATGGAGAGCATGGTGGTCCTTCCCGTCGTTGCCCCTGACCCTATTGGGTGGCGCCTGTCGGCTGCGACCATCGGGCTGCCTAGGATCGGGGCCATGGCCGCCGTCGAGATCACCGACCTCGTGCGCACTTTCGGCCAGGTCGTCGCCGTCGCCGGGGCCAGCTGGCAGGCCGAGGCCGGTCGGGTCACGACGGTCCTCGGCCCCAACGGCGCCGGCAAGTCGACGACGATCGAATGTCTGGAGGGCTTGCAGCGACCCGACGGCGGCACGGCACGGGTGTTGGGGGCGGACCCCTGGCGGGCGGAACCCGATCATCGAGCGCGGGTCGGTGTGATGTTCCAGGACGGCGGACTCCCCAACACTGCCAAACCCCTCGCCCTGCTCCGTCACCTCGCCGCCTTGTATGCCGCGCCGCGAGATGTCGAGGCCCTCACCCGCCGCTTGGGGATCGACTCCTTCGCCGGCACTCCCCTGCGTCGGCTGTCCGGCGGGCAGCGCCAACGCGTGGGCCTCGCAGCAGCTCTCGTGGGCTGCCCGGATGTCGTCTTCCTCGACGAGCCGACAGCCGGGCTGGATCCGCACTCTCGGCGCGAGGTGTGGGAGCTGATGCGTGAGGAGGCCGAGCGAGGGGCCTGCGTCGTCGTCACGACCCACTCCTTCGAGGAGACCGAGCGGGTGGCCGACGACGTCGTGGTGATGGGTCGCGGTCGGGTCCTGGCCACCGGCACGGTCGACGACGTGCGAAATGGGGAGAGCCTCGAGGACCGCTACTTCGCGCTGACCGGAGACCTACGATGACCCCCTCCGCCGCGCCCGAATCGACGGCTCGGCCGCGCGCTGCCGCCCGTCCGGCGCGGGTATTCGCGCAGGGACGCTTCGAGACCCTGACCCTGCTGCGCAATGGCGAGCAGTTGCTCGTGTCCGTGGTGCTGCCGGCGATGGCCCTGGTCGGTCTCACCCTGAGTCCCTATCCGGCGCTCGGCGACGCGCACCGGATCGATGTGACAGCACCGGGGGTGCTGGCCCTGGCCGTCGCGTCGACGGCCTTCACGGGTCAGGCGATCAGCACGGCCTTCGACCGCAGGTACGGCGTGCTGCGCATGTACGGCGTCAGCCCCCTTGGGCGCTCCGGACTGCTCATGGGCAAACTGATCGCCGTCGGCGCGGTCCTGCTCGTGCAGGTCCTGCTCCTCGGCGGGCTGGCGCTTGCCCTGGGCTGGCGCCCCCACCTCGTGGGAATCCCCGCCGCGCTCGTCGCTGGCGTGCTGGGGACCACGGCCTTCCTCGGTCTGGGTCTGCTCATCGCCGGCACCCTGCGGGCCGAAGCCGTCCTGGCCCTGGCCAACCTTGCGTGGGTCCTCTTCCTCGGGCTCGGTCTGCTGCTCCCGGTCGCCACCCTGCCCACGTGGGCAGAACCCCTCGCGAGTGCACTCCCCTCGGGTGCCCTCGGTGAGGCCATGCGCGGCGCCCTGGCGCATGGCACCTGGTCATGGGGTGCCCTGGGGGTTCTGCTCGCCTGGTCGGCGGCGTGCTGGGCCCTGGCCGGTCGCTTGTTCCGCTGGGCCCCCTAGTCAGAACCCGTCGCGCAGGCGCACGAAACGCACGCCGCGGTCGAGCAACGTCGGCAGCGCCGCGGCATACCCCCCGCTCGTGCCGCGACCTGGGCGGTTCATGTGGGAGATCACGATGTCGCCCGGCCGCACGCGGGCGAGCTCGCCGGCCACCTGTGTCGCCGTGTAGGTGGCACCGGCGTCGGCGTTGACCGAGAAGCCGGCGACTGCCTGGCCGACGGACCTGCTGATCGCCACCGCCACCTCGTCGTAGTGCGCGGTGCCCGACCGGAAGAACCACGGGGTCCGCCCAAGCGTCGCAGCGAACCAGTCGTTGGCGGCCACGACCTCGTCGTAGGCCTCCCCCACCGACGCGGTCCCGGCGATTCCATAGGCCGCGCTGCCGGTCACCGAGAGCGGCACATGCCGCACGCCGTGGCTCTCGAGCTCGAAGAGCGGGTCGGCCGCAAGTTCAGCGGCGAGGGCCGGGTTGGCCACGATCCACCGGCGGTTGAGGAAAAGCGTGGCGGGCACCTGCCGCGCGCGGAGAAGGTCGATGAGGGCGGCGTCGTAGCCGTCGCCACCGTTGCCTCCGCCGCAGGCATCGAAGGTCAACGCAACCCCCAGTGCCTGCTCGAGCCGGGAGGTCACCCCCTCGACATCCAGGCCCCACTGCCCGGGCCGCCGCCCGGAGAAGGCGGCCACGGTCGCGGCCCGGGTGGGGATGGGTGCCGCCGCCCATGGCGGCGACATCGGTCCCGACGGCGCCGTCGAGGGTGCCGGCTCAGGGGTGTCGGTCACGGACGGTGTCGGAGTGGGTGCCGGTGTCGGCGTGGCACTCGGGGTGGGGGTCGGCGTCGAGGACCCGAAAGGGGTGGACGACGACGTGGGCGTGGCTGTTGGGGCCGTGTCCGCACATCCGGCGGCCGCCCCGACCACGCCCAGCGCTCCGAGCACCGCGGCTCGACGCGAGACCTCCTGCCTGCCCACGTCACCCTCTCTGCTGATCGCCCCCGCGGGTGGACCACCCGCGGGCGGCTCGTACCCTGCACGTGTGAGTATGCCGTCCAGCCAGGTCACCCGCGACGACGCCACCCCGACCGGTCCCGCCGGTCCGGTCCAGGGACTGCTCGCGCGGTGGTTCGACCGGATCCTGTGGGTCAACGCGATGCTGCAGGTCCTCATCATCGTCAGCGGTGGGCTGGTCCGGCTCACCGGGAGCGGCTTGGGTTGCCCGACTTGGCCACAGTGCGTGCCGGGGAGTTACGTCCCGGTCCCGCACCAGGAGCAGGGCATCCACAAGTTCATCGAATTCGGGAACCGCACGCTCACGGGCGTCCTGGGGGTGGCGGCTCTGCTCGCCGTGATCGCCGTCTGGCAGGTCGCGCCCCGACGACACCTCAAGCGCGACAGTCTGCTCGTGCTCGGCGGCATCGTCCTGCAGGCCCTGCTGGGCGGCCTGACCGTCCTGGCCGGATTGCACCCGGTGACCGTCGCCACGCACTTCCTCGTGTCTGCCGGATTGGTCGCGATCGCCACCCGCCTCCACCTGACCCGTCACGAGCCGGACGTGGCTGCACGATCGCTGGTCCCCTCGCTCGTCCGACAACTCGGCACCGTGACCTGCCTCGTCGCGGCCATCGTGCTCACCCTCGGCACGGTGGTGACCGGCTCGGGACCGCATTCAGGGGATGCCGACACCCCGGCGCGCTTCGGCTTGGACCCGCGCACCATCTCCTGGCTGCACGCCGACGCGGTGATGCTCTTCGTCGGTCTGGTCGTGGCCACGTGGGTTGCGGTGCGCCTCACCGGGTCCGACGACAGCCGCGCAGCCGGCGCCTGGGGTGCGGTGCTCCTCGTCACCGTGGCCCAAGGAGTGGTCGGCTACGCGCAGTACCTCACTGACCTGCCGTGGCTGCTCGTGCTCGGGCACATGCTGCTGGCCGCCCTCCTCGTCGTCACCCTGACGCGAGCGATGGTCGCGCTTCGCACGCGCCACGCCTGACGGCGCGAAAGGGGGCTCGGTCAGCCGATGGCGAGGTGCAGGATCGGGTCGATCGCAACCGCGAGGAAGAGCAAGGTCACATAGGTGATCGAGAAATGGAAGAGCCGCATCGGCTTGAGCACCTTCGAGGCCCCGCCGGCCTTGGCCAGGCGCAGCAGGCGGTGGCCCTCGGTGATGAAGACGCCACCGCTGAGCAGGGCGGTCACGAGGTAGATCCACCCCATGCCGGCAACCGGGACAAGGGCGAGCGATGTCGCCACCATGGCCCACGAGTAGGCGACGATCTGGCGAGCGACGGTGGCCGCGCCGCGTTCCACGGGCAGCATCGGGACGTGTGCGTTGGCGTAGTCGTCCTTGAAGGCCATCGACAGGGGCCAGTAGTGCGGCGGCGTCCAGAAGAAGATGACGAGGAAGAGGATGATCGCCGGCCACCCGACCGTGCCCGTCACCGCCGACCAACCGATGAGGACCGGCATGCACCCGGCGGCGCCACCCCAGACGATGTTCTGCGAGGTCCGCCGCTTGAGGAGCATCGTGTAGCCCACGGCATACATGGCGATCGCGGCGACGGAGAGGACCGCGGACGGCCAGTTCACCAACCACGCGAACCACACCGTCGACACGACCGTGAGCAACACACCGAAGACCATCCCGGCCCGCACGGAGACCTCGCCGGTGACGATCGGCCGCTTCTCGGTCCGGTGCATGAGGGCGTCGATGTCGCGGTCGTAGACCATGTTGAAGGTGTTCGCAGCACCCGCCGACAGGTAGCCACCGATGACAGTTGCAGCCACCAACCAGAGGTCCGGCACGCCGCGGTGCGCGAGGAACATGACCGGAACGGTCGTCACGAGCAGTAGCTCGATGATCCGTGGTTTGGTCAGGGCGACGTAGTTCGCCACCTGTCGTCGCCAGCCACCCGGAGAGGTCTGCGCGGGCGCGGACGGGGCAACAGCGGACACGAAGGATGCCTTCTCACGACGAGTGGTGGTCCCAGCGAGTCTACCGACCGTGAAGCCGCGCGTGGTCACCGCCCGAGTGCTCGACCCGAGTGACTAGGCTGGATCCGATCGTGCACCCCACCCGGCGCCGACAGCGCGCGCCGTTCACGTCGAACAGAAAGGCCCTGACGTGGCTGCTGCCGCCTCTGCCAAGCGCTCCCCCAGCCTCAAGCGCCCGCTGGCGCGCAAGGCCAAGTGGACCGACCTCGACGTCCGTGCGGTCGACACGGTGCGCATCCTGGCCGCCGACAGCGTGCAGAAGGTCGGCAACGGCCACCCGGGCACGGCGATCAGCCTCGCTCCAGTCGCCTACCTGCTCTACCAGAACGTCATGCGCCACGACCCGAGCGATCCGACCTGGCTGGGTCGTGACCGGTTCGTGCTGTCCTGCGGGCACTCCAGCCTGACCCAGTACATCCAGCTCTTCCTCTCCGGCTACGGCCTGCAGCTCGCCGACCTCAAGGCTCTGCGAACTTGGGGGTCGCAGACGCCGGGTCACCCGGAGGTGCACCACACGACGGGTGTCGAGATCACGACCGGGCCGCTGGGGTCCGGTCTGGCCTCCGCGGTGGGCATGGCGATGGCGCAGCGGCGCCAGCGCGGCCTGCTGGATCCCGACGCCAAGCCCGGTGAGAGCCCCTTCGACCACCACATCTGGGTCATCGCTTCCGACGGAGACCTCATGGAGGGCGTCTCCGGCGAGGCGTCATCGTTGGCCGGTCACCAGGAACTCGGCAACCTGACCGTCGTCTACGACGCCAATCAGATCTCGATCGAGGACGACACCGACATCTCCTTCAGCGAGGACGTCGCCGCGCGCTACGCGGCATACGGCTGGGATGTCGTCGACGTCGACTGGCGCAAGAGCAACGACCCGGCCGGCACCCCCGACTACACCGAGGACGTCGACGCCCTCTACACCGCACTCACCAAGAGCCGGAAGGCCAAGCGCCCCACCCTCATTCGCCTCCACACCGTCATCGCGTGGCCGGCCCCGACCAAGAAGGGCACGGGCAAGTCCCACGGCTCCGCCCTCGGCGATCCCGAGATCCAGGGCATGAAGCAGTTGCTGGGCTTCGACCCGGCCAAGACCTTCGAGGTCGACGCCCCAGTGCTGGCGCACGCTCGCAAGGTCAAGGTCCGCGGCAAGGCGGCCCATCGCGAGTGGGACAAGGCCTACAAGACCTGGCGCAAGGCCAACGCGGACCGCGCGGCCCTGCTCGACCGGCTCGTCAAGGGCGAATTGCCCGCGGGGCTGGCCAAGGCCCTGCCCACCTTCCCGGCCGACGCCAAGGGCATCGCGACGCGGGCCGCCTCCGGCAAGGTCCTCGGCGCCATGGCTCCGGTCATGCCTGAGCTGTGGGGCGGGTCGGCCGACCTCGCCGAGTCCAACAACACGACGATGGAGGGCGAGCCGTCCTTCATCCCGAAGTCCAAGCAGACCCACGAGTGGAGGGGCGGCCCCTACGGCCGCACTCTCCACTTCGGCATCCGCGAGTTCGCGATGGGCCTGATCCTCAACGGCATCGCTCTGGAGGGCCTGACGCGGCCCTACGGCGGCACCTTCCTCGTCTTCTCCGACTACATGCGGGCTGCCGTCCGCCTGGCCTGCATCCAGCAGCTCCCGGTCACCTTCGTCTGGACCCACGACTCGATCGGGCTCGGGGAGGACGGACCCACGCACCAGCCGATCGAGCACCTGGCCAGCCTGCGGCTCATCCCCGGCTTCTCGGTCGTCCGCCCGGCCGACGCCAACGAGACCGCGGCCGCCTGGCTGGCCATTCTCGAGCGGGCTGCCCCGGCCGGCCTCGCCCTCTCGCGGCAGGCGCTCCCCGTGGTCGAGCGTGGCAAGGGCGCGGCCGCACCGGCCTCGGGCGTCGCCAAAGGCGGTTACGTCCTGCTCGAGTCGAGCACCGCGACCCCGCAGGTGATCCTCGTCGCCACGGGCTCCGAGGTACAGCTCGCCGTCGAGGCCCGAACCACCCTCGAGAAGGCCGGCATCGGCACGCGCGTGGTGTCGATGCCCTGCGTCGAGTGGTTCGCGGAGCAGTCCGCGGCCTACCGCGAGAAGGTGTTGCCCAAGGCGGTGCGCGCGCGGGTGGCTGTCGAGGCGGGAGTGCCGACCGGGTGGCGCGAGTTCGTCGGGGACGCCGGCGAGGTCATCGGCATCGACCACTACGGTGCGTCAGCCGACGCCGCGACCTTGTTCCGCGAGTTCGGCTTCACGGCCGACAAGGTCGTGGCCGCAGCGAAGCGCTCGCTCAAGGCTGCGGCGGTCGCCGACGTGATCCCGGCTGTCACCCCCGACAGCGCTCGCACCGACAAGCCGGCCGCGAAGGCGACACACCGGCTCGCTGCCAAGACCTCGAAGGGAAAGTGACCATGACGACGAACAAGGCACTCACCGACCTGGCCGACGCCGGCGTCTCGATCTGGCTCGACGACCTCTCCCGGGAGCGGCTGGAATCCGGCAATCTCGCCGATCTCGTCGAGACCAAGGGCGTCGTCGGCGTCACGACCAATCCCTCCATCTTCCAGGCGGCACTGGCCGATGGTGAGGCGTATGCCGCGCAGGTCGCCGACCTCGCGGCGGCGGATTCCGGCGTCGACGACGCCGTCTTCGCGATGACCACCGACGACGTCCGGGCCGCCTGCGACCTCTTCACCCCTCTCTACGAGCGCACGGACGGGGTGGACGGCAGGGTCTCGATCGAGGTCGATCCGCGGCTCGCGCGCGACACCTCGGCCACCGTCGACCAGGCCCAGGCCCTGCATGCCGCGGTGGATCGTCCCAACGTGCTCATCAAGATCCCTGCGACGGTCGAGGGGCTGCCGGCGATCACCGCCACCCTCGCCGAGGGAATCAGCGTCAACGTCACCCTCATCTTCAGCCTCGAGCGGTATCGCGCCGTCATGAACGCCTTCCTCACCGGCCTCGAGCAGGCCAAGGAGGCCGGTCGGGACCTGTCGACGATTCACTCGGTGGCCTCGTTCTTCGTCTCGCGAGTCGACACCGAGATCGACAAGCGCCTCGATGTCCTCGGCACCGAGGAGGCCAAGGCCCTCAAGGGCAAGGCCGGGATCGCCAATGCGCGCCTTGCCTATCAGGCCTATGAGGAGGTCTTCTCCTCGGCGCGGTGGGAGACCCTGGCAGCGGCCGGCGCCCGGCCTCAGCGGCCCTTGTGGGCGTCCACGGGAGTCAAGGACCCGGCATACCCCGACACGATGTATGTCACCGAGCTGGTCGCCCCCGGCACCGTCAACACGATGCCCGAGAAGACACTCGACGCCGTCGCGGACCACGGGGTCGTCACGGGTGACACGGTGACCGACCACTACGGCGACGCGGCCGCCGTGCTCGATGCCCTCGAAGGCCTCGGCATCTCGTACTCCCACGTCGTCGACCAACTCGAGCGTGAGGGCGTCGAGAAGTTCGAGAAGTCCTGGGCCGAACTCCTCGACGGAGTCACCGCCGCCCTCGAGCGAGCCCGATGAGCCCGGCCCGAGTCACCCCGCAGCGCAACCCGCTGCGCGACGAACGCGACAAGCGTCTCCCCCGGATCGCCGGGCCCTGCGGCATCGTCATGTTCGGGGTCACCGGCGACCTGGCGCGTCGCAAGTTGATGCCGGCGATCTACGACCTGGCCAACCGTGGCCTGCTGCCGCCCGGGTTCTCACTCGTCGGCTTCGCCCGCCGGGATTGGGCGACCCAGGACTTCGGCGACATCGTCCACGACGCGGTCAAGGCCGGCGCCCGCACCCCCTTCCGCGAGGAGGTGTGGAAGTCCTTGGCCGAGGGTTTCCGGTTCGTCCCGGGCAGCTTCGACGACGATGCCGCCTTCGACGAGCTGGCGCGGGTCGTCAAGGAACTCGACGAGCACCGCGGCACGGGCGGCAACCACGCCTTCTACCTGTCGATTCCACCCGGATTCTTCGGGTTGGTCTGCGAGCAGTTGCAACGCTCCGGCCTGGCCGGCGGTCCTTCGGACTCCTGGCGGCGCGTCATCATCGAGAAGCCGTTCGGGCATGATCTGGCATCGGCCCAGGAACTCAACAAGATCGTCGAGGGCGTCTTCCCCGCTGACTCGGTCTTCCGGATCGACCACTACCTGGGCAAGGAGACGGTCCAGAACCTGCTCGCCCTGCGCTTCGCCAACTCGATGTTCGAGCCGGTCTGGAATCGCAACTACATCGACCACGTCCAGATCACGATGGCCGAGGACATCGGCATCGGTGGCCGCGCCGGCTATTACGACGGCATCGGTGCGGCCCGCGACGTCATCCAGAACCACCTGCTGCAGTTGCTCGCCCTGACCGCGATGGAGGAGCCGGTCTCCTTCGAGGCCCATCATCTGCGCGCCGAGAAGGAGAAGGTCCTCTCCTCGGTGCGCCTGCCCAAGGACCTCGGGTCGGCGACCGCGCGCGGTCAGTATGCCGAGGGTTGGCAGGGCGCCGAGCAGGTCGTCGGCTACCTCCAGGAGGAGGGGGTCAAGGCCGGCTCCACGACGGAGACGTATGCCGCAGTGCGCCTCGACGTCGCGAACGCCCGGTGGGCGGGGGTGCCGTTCTACCTCCGCACCGGCAAGCGGCTGGGCAAGCGGGTCACCGAAATCGCCCTGGTCTTCAAGACGGCGCCGCACCTGCCGTTCAACGACACCGCGACCGAGGAACTCGGCCAGAACGCCATCGTCATCCGGGTGCAACCGGACGAGGGCGTGACGTTGCGCTTCGGCGCCAAGGTTCCCGGCGCCACCATGGAGGTCCGCGATGTGACCATGGACTTCGGGTATGGCCGGGCCTTCACCGAAACCTCGCCGGAGGCCTACGAACGTCTGATCCTCGATGTCCTGCTCGGGGACCCACCGCTCTTTCCCCGGCACGAGGAGGTCGAGCTGTCCTGGCAGATCCTGGACCCGATCGAGAAGCATTGGGCAGGGATGAAGGGCGGCCTCGACCAGTACCCGGCCGGCACGTGGGGCCCGGCGGAGGCCGACAAGTTGATGCGCCGTGACGGCCGCGAGTGGAGGTTCCCGTGATCGTCGATCTGCCCGACACCACGACGACGGAGTTGTCCAAACGGTTGGTCAAGATCCGCTCCGAGGTGGGCGCCATGGCCCTGTCCAGGGTCCTCACCCTCGTCGTCGTCGTGGACGACGTGGAGGCGGAAGAGGCCATCACGATCGCCAACGAGGCCAGCCGCCAGCACCCCTGTCGAATCATCGTCATCGTGCAGGGCGAGACCCGCGGGCGCGCCCGCCTCGACGGCCAGATCAGGGTGGGCGGCGATGCGGGCGCCAGCGAGGTGGTCGTGGCCCGACTGGTGGGCCGAGTCGTCGCCCACGCGGACAGCATCGTGACCCCCTTGCTGCTCGCCGACAGCCCCATCGTCGTGTGGTGGCCGCGCCACGCGCCGAAGGACCCGGCCAAGGACCCGATCGGCTCGATGGCCCAGCGGCGGATCACGGACTCGGTGTATCTGGCCAAGAACCCCCGGACCGCTCTGCGCCGACTCGCCGACGCCTATGCGGCCGGCGACACCGATCTTGCCTGGGGCCGGATCACGCGCTGGCGCGGTCTGCTCGCGGCCGCGCTCGATCAGGCTCCCTATGAGTCGGTCGAGAGCGCGGTCGTCGTCGGAGCCCCGGACTCACCGTCCGCGGATCTGCTCGCGGCCTGGCTGCACGCAAGACTGAAGTGCCCGGTGAGACTGCGCCGCTCGAAGGAGTCCTCCGGGGTGATCGCGGTCGAGTTGACTCGCGCGAGTGGGGTTCTCGAGCTCCACCGGCCGGTCAACGGCAACGCCGCCACGCTGTCCACACCCGGCCAACCCGACCGAACGATCGCCCTCGCGCACCGCTCGGATGCCGAGTGCCTGGCCGAAGAACTGCGGCGCCTTGACCCGGACGATGTCTACCAGGAGGCCCTCACCGTGGGTCTGGCCGGCGTGGGCACTGCACGGAGCTGACGATCATGGGTTGGTTCCGGAAGAAACCCAGCGGGGCGGGCGACAACGCCGCGGAGTCGACCGAGGTCCCCTCTGCCGACGATCTGGATGGCTCGGACGCCGTCGTCGAGAGCATCATCACGACCGCTCTCGACGCTGGTCAGCACGCGCAGGTCGAGGAGCGCCTACGACAAGCGATCACCCTTGGCGCCGACCCCGAGGACATCGCGTCGATCGGCCACACCCTTGATCGGCTGCGCAGCCTGCCGGATGACACGGTGAGCCGCGCCGACCTCGATGCCGTGGCCACCGCGCTGGGTGAGCACCTGGCTCGGCATGGCGGCTTTCGCTGGGCCTTCATCACCGACCCCTTCGGGAGCGATGTGGGCCTGGAGTCCCGCCGTGGCACGACGACAGTGGTGCCGAGCAATCTCGTCGCGGCGCGGTGGATACGTCGGGAGACCGGTTGGGTCGAGGGCGTGGTGCGGCACCTCGCCCGCGTGGCCGCGTCGCGCTGAGCTGATCGGTCGGCAGATCAGGTGATCAGGCCGCGGTCACGCAGCGCCTGAAGGGACTCCTCGAGGATCGCGGCGCCGTCGGTGTCCGAGCGACGCTCCTTCACATAGGCAAGGTGCGTCTTGTAGGGCTCGACACGCGGCGGAGCCGGCGGATTGTCCTGATCGGTGCCCGCCGGGAAGCCGCAGCGTGGGCAGTCCCACTCCTCGGGGACCACGACGCCCTCTTCCCGCGCGAAGCTCGGACGGGTCTGGTGCCCGTTGGCACAGTAGAAGGTCACAAAGACGCGTGGTGCCGTCTCGCCCCGCTCGGCCTCGCCCATCGGCCCGGCGCCGACACGGCTTCCCCGGATTGCGTTCCCACCAGCCATGACAGCGGCGCTCCTTCACAGCAGACGGTCCCGCGGCGGTGCGGGACGGGTTGGCTCAGGCGAATCGGTCGAGGATCCCGAGCCCGACAATGCAGGTGAACCACACGACAGCCACCGAGATGGTGATTCGGTCGAGGTTGCGCTCGGCAACCGAGGAGCCACCCAGCGAACTGGACATGCCTCCACCGAACATGTCCGACAGACCGCCACCCTTGCCCTTGTGCAGGAGGATGAGCATGGTCAGGAAGAGGCCTCCGAGGACGAGAAGGACCTGTAGGCCGATGCGGACGGCGTTCACGGGATCACCAATCAGAAGTATCGAACGGTCGCGACCGAGGTCGCGGCGATCAGGATAACCCGAGCAGCCGTCAGGACGTCTGCAGGTGGTCGCGGAAGCGGCAGATCGCGGTGAACTCCTCGGCATCCAAGGAGGCGCCACCAACAAGTGCCCCGTCGACGTCCTCCTTGGCCATGATGGCCGCGACGTTGCCGGACTTGACCGAGCCGCCGTAGAGAATGCGGATGCCGTCGGCGAGGTCTCCGCTGTAGAGCTCGGCAACCTTGGTACGGATCGCTGCGCAGACCTCCTGGGCGTCCTCGGGCGTGGCGACCTCACCGGTACCGATGGCCCAGATCGGCTCATAGGCGATGACGATCGAGGCGGCCTGCTCGGCGGGCAGCCCGTCGAGGCCGGCCTCGATCTGGCCCAGGACGTGCGCCACCTGCTCGCCCTCCTTCCGGATCTCCAGGCCCTCTCCGCAGCAGAAGATCGGCGTGAGTCCGTGCGTGTAGGCCGCCTTGATCTTGGCGTTCACGACCGCGTCGGTCTCGTTGTGGTACTCACGGCGTTCACTGTGGCCGACCGCGACATAGGTGCACCCGAGCTTGGCCAGGAAGGCCCCGGAGATCTCGCCGGTGTAGGCGCCCGAGTCGTGGACGGACAGGTCCTGAGCGCCGTACTTGAGCGGCAGCCGGTCACCGTCGATCAGGGTCTGGACGCTGCGGATGTCGGTGAAGGGGGGCAGGACGGCAACCTCGACGGCCCCGTGGTCGTGTTTGCCGTCGCGCAGGCTCCAATCGAGCTTCTGCACCAGATGGGTTGCCTGCAGGTGGTCCAGGTTCATCTTCCAGTTGCCCGCCATGAGCGGGGTGCGGGTCGCCATCAGGCGTCACCTTTCTCTCGTTGCGTCCGGCAAGGTGGTTGGTATGCCGTCAACTCGCCGGACGTTGTCGCTTGGGTTTTCCTTGCGTCCGGCAAGGTGGTTGGTATGCCGTCAACTTGCCGGACGCAAGGGGGGAGGGAGGGGTTGGGCTCAGCCGTTGAGGATCGAGATCCCGGGGAGATCCTTGCCCTCGAGGTACTCCAGCGACGCGCCACCACCGGTCGAGATGTGACCGAACTGGTCGTCGGCGAAGCCGAGTTGCCGCACGGCGGCCGCCGAGTCACCGCCACCGACGACAGTCAACGCGCCGGCGCTCGTGGCGTCGACGAGGGCCTGGGCGACGGCCTTTGTGCCGGCCGCGAACGGAGCCATCTCGAAGGCACCCATCGGTCCGTTCCAGAAGACGGTGCGGGCGTCGGCGAGCTTCGCGGCATAGGCAGCGGCGCTCTCGGGGCCGATGTCCAGGCCCATCATGTCCGCCGGGATGGCGTCCGCCGGCACGACGGCGGTCTCGGTGTCGGCACTGAACTCCTTGCCGCACACGATGTCCGTCGGCAGGACGATCTCGACGCCGGTCTCCTCGGCCCGCTGCAGGTAACCCTTGCAGGCATCGATGGAGTCTGCGTCGAGCAGGCTCTTGCCGACCTCGTGACCCTGGGCCGCGAGGAAGGTGAAGAGCATGCCGCCACCGATGAGGAGGCGGTCGGCCTTGCCCAAGAGGTTGTCGATGACAGCCAACTTGTCGGCGACCTTCGCGCCCCCGAGCACCACGGCATACGGACGCTCAGGGTCCTCGGTGAGGCGACGCAGGACGTCGACCTCGGCCTTGACCAAGCCCCCCATGGCAGACGGCAGCCGGGTGGCGACGTCGTAGACGGAGGCCTGTTTGCGGTGCACGACGCCGAAACCGTCGGAGACGTACGCGTCTGCGAGACCAGCGAGGGCGTCGGCGAACTCGGCCCGGTCGGCGTCGACCTTGGCGGTCTCCCCTGCATTGAAGCGGAGGTTCTCGAGCATGACGACGTCACCGTCGGCCATCGACTCGACGGCAGCGTGGGCGCTCTCCCCCACGGTGTCGCCAGCGAGGGTGACCGGCTGCCCGAGCAGCTCACCGAGACGCGCAGCGGCGGGGGCGAGGGAGTACTTCTCCTCGAAACCGGTGCCTGACGGCCGCCCGAGGTGGGCGCACACGATCACGCGTGCGCCCGCCTCGGTGAGGGCCTTGATCGTCGGCACGCTCGCCCGCACCCGACCGTCGTCGGTGATCTGGCCGTCCTTGAGCGGGACGTTCAGATCGGACCGGACGAGGACGCGCTTGCCACGAACGTCGCCAAGCGAGGCGATATCACTCATTGGTCGCCAGCGTCCTCAGAGGGACTTGCCGACGAGGTTGACCAGGTCGACGAGACGGTTCGAGTAACCCCACTCGTTGTCGTACCAGCCGACAACCTTGACCTGGTTGCCGATGACCTTGGTCAGAGGTGCGTCGAAGATGCAGGACGCCGGGTCGGTGACGATGTCCATGGAGACGAGCGCGTCCTCGGAGTACTTGAGGAAGCCCTTGAGGGAGCCCTCGGCCGCCTTCTTGACGATCGCGTTGACCTCCTCGACCGTGGTCTCGCGGCTGGCCTCGAAGGTGAGGTCGGTGGCCGAGCCGGTGGGGGTGGGCACGCGCAGGGCGTACCCGTCGAGCTTGCCCTTGAGCTCGGGCAGCACGAGGGCGACGGCCTTGGCGGCGCCGGTGGTCGTGGGCACGATGTTGAGGGCGGCGGCGCGGGCGCGACGGAGGTCCTTGTGCGGGCCGTCGAGCAGGTTCTGGTCGCCGGTGTAGGCGTGGATCGTGGTCATGAGGCCCTTGACGATGCCGAGCTCGTCGTTGAGAGCCTTGGCCATCGGTGCCAGGCAGTTCGTCGTGCACGACGCGTTGGAGATGACGTGGTGCTTCTCCGGGTCGTAGTCGCCGTGGTTGACACCCATGACGAAGGTCGCGTCCTCGCCCTTGGCCGGGGCGGAGATGATGACCTTCTTGGCGCCGCCGTCGATGTGGGCCTTGGCCTTCGAGGCGTCGGTGAAGAAGCCGGTCGACTCGATGACGATGTCGGCGCCGACGCCCTTCCAGTCCAGGTTGGCCGGGTCGCGGTCGGCGAAGACCTTGAAGGACTTGCCGTCGACCGAGATCGAGTCGTCGTCGAAGGTGACCTCACCGTCGAGGCGCCCCAGGACCGAGTCGTACTTGAGCAGCGTGGCCAGCGTCTTGTTGTCGGTGAGGTCGTTCACGGCCACGATCTCGATGTCGGCGCCGGAGGCCATCGCGGCCCGGTAGAAGTTGCGGCCGATCCGGCCGAATCCGTTGATGCCTACGCGGACAGTCACGTCAGTGTTGCCTTCCGATGAGAGTGCTCTGGCGTCACCGGTCGGCAACGCCGTGTAACCGGTTTGATCCTATCCCTGAGGCTCGGACGAGAGCATCCCGGTCCGAAGTACGGGCTGGTAACCCCTGAGGGCTCCTCAGTCCTCGAGCATGTCGGGAGTCAGGTTGGCCTCGGTGTTCGGGACGCCGAGGTCGGCGGCTCGTTTGTCGGCCATCGCGAGCAGGCGTCGGATGCGGCCGGCGACGGCATCCTTGGTCATGGGTGGGTCGGCCAACTGACCGAGTTCCTCCAGGCTGGCCTGCTTGTGCTCCAGCCGGAGGGTGCCCGCCTGTCGCAGGTGATCGGGGATCTCGTCGCCGAGGATCTCCATCGCGCGGTGCACCCGCGAGCCCGCCGCCACTGCCGCGCGGGCCGAGCGGCGAAGGTTCGCGTCATCGAAGTTGGCCAGCCGGTTGGCGGTCGCGCGCACCTCGCGCCGCATGCGCCGCTCCTCCCAGGCCAGAACTGCGTCGTGCGCGCCCAGCCGGGTGAGCATGGCGCCGATGGCGTCGCCGTCCCGGATGACGACACGGTCGATCCCCCGGACCTCACGGGCCTTGGCCGCGATCCCGAGCCGTCGGGCGGCGCCGACCAGGGCGAGTGCAGCCTCCGGACCGGGGCAGGTCACCTCCAATGCGGAGGAGCGCCCCGGCTCGGTCAGTGAACCGTGCGCCAAGAACGCTCCACGCCACGCGGCCTCGGCATCGCAATCGGATCCGGCGACGACGCGNGGCGGAAGTCCGCGCACCGGGCGACCCTCCCGGTCGACCAGACCGGTCTGTCGCGCGAGGTCCGGACCACCCTCGACGACCCGCACGACATAGCGTGAGGACTTGCGGATACCGCTGGCCGCGAGCACCAACACCTCGGGCGTCAGGTTGTAGAGCTCGATCAGTTCACGACGCAGCCGACGTGCTGCGTTGGCGGTGTCCAACTCGGCCTCGACGACGACCTGGCGGCCGATCAGGTGCAGGCCACCGGCGAAACGCAGGGTCGCCGCGACTTCGGACTTGCGGCAACACGGCTTGGTCACCTGATGCCTGCTGAGCTCGTCCTTGACCCGAGCCGTCATCGCCATGGCGGTCATCCTGCCACGCCGCGCGGGGTGGTCGGCGGCTGAGCCATGATGTCCTGTAGGGCAGCAGCCAAGCGCAATCGATCGTGCACCCCGACGCGGTCGCGTGCTGACATGGGGGCCAACACCAAGGTTGCTCCCACCCGCTGGCAGGCGGCCTCGAGTTCATCGAGGTCGTCGGTGGCCGAGGGGTCGGCAAGCACCACATCGAGCCGCACACCCGGGGCGTTCAGGGCGAAGGAGTCAACGTGACCAGCCGCCGTGAAGTCCGCCGTCTCCGTCGTTCGGGACTCGAGGTTGAGGATCAGCAGGCGATGGGCCCGCGTGACGGAAAGAGCCTCCTGCAGGTCCGGGACGAGCAGGTGGGGCATCACCGAGGTGAACCATGACCCGGGTCCGAGGATCACCCAGTCGGCCGACCTGATGGCTGCCACCGACTCCGGGTAGGCCGGCGGGGCCTGGGGCACCAACCGCACCTGCTGGACTCTGCCCGCCGTGGTCGCGACCTCCGCCTGCCCCGACACGACGTGGACGCGTCCCGGGTCCGCGTCGTCGAGGCCGGTGACGTCGGCCTCGATGTCGAGCGGCACAGCTGCCATGGGCAGGACGCGACCGTTGGCCCTGAGCAGCCGGGCGACCAGATCGAGCCCGGCCACCGGGTCGTCGAGCAGCTCCCACAGGGCCACGATGAGGAGATTGCCGACAGCGTGCCCGGCGAGGGGACCGTCGCCGTCGAACCGGTGCTGGAGGACGTCACGCCAGGTGTGCCCCCACTCGCTCTCGTCACACAGTGCTGCCAAGGCCATGCGGAGGTCACCGGGCGGGAGAACCCCGAACTCGCTGCGCAGGCGCCCGCTGGATCCACCGTTGTCGGCCACTGTGACGATGGCCGTGATGTCGTCGGTGATGAAGCGGAGTGCCGAGAGCGTGGATGCCAGCCCGTGGCCGCCCCCGAGGGCGGCCACGGCATGCGGTCTCACTCCTGCCCCAGATCTCGGTGGACGACAAAGGTGCTCCTTCGACCGCTCCCCAGACGCTGGGCCAACGCTTCGGCAATCGCGACGCTGCGGTGCTTGCCGCCCGTGCAGCCGACGCCGACGGTCGCGTAGCGGCGGCCTTCGTTCAAGTAGCCCTCGACGACGGTCTCCAGGAGTGCCACCGTCCGATCGAGAAAGTCCTCGGCCCCCGGTTGGGTCAGCACATAGTGACTGACCGGCTCGTCCCGCCCGGTCAGCGCCTTCAGCTCGGGCACCCAGAAGGGATTGGGGAGGAATCGCAGGTCGAAGACGAAGTCGGCGTCCAGGGGGATGCCGTACTTGAAACCGAAGGACATGACGGCGATGCGGAGTCTGGAGCCGCTGTCATCGCCGACCATCGGACCGATCTTGCGAGCCAACTGGTGCACGTTGAGACCCGAGGTGTCGAGGACCACATCTGCCTGGGTTCGCAACTCGCGCAACAGCTCTCGCTCGGCCTGGATACCGTCGAGGAGGCGTCCACCACCCTGCAGAGGGTGCGGTCGACGCACGCTCTCGAAGCGCCGGACGAGGGCCTCGTCGGTGGCGTCGAGAAAGAACAGTTGCGGGCGCCACGGACCTTCTTCCAAGGTGATCAGCGCGTTGTGAAGCTCGTCGAAGAACTGCTTGGCCCGGACGTCGATGACCGCCGCGAGTTTGAGCGCCACCCCTCGCCGGCGCGCCTGCTCCCCGAGCATGACCAGGGCGGGGAGCAGNTGCGGCGGCAGATTGTCGACGACGTACCAGCCGCGGTCCTCCAGCACGTTTGCGGTCGTGCTGCGCCCGGCCCCGCTCATNCCGGTGACGAGCAGCAACTCGGTCGAGTCGTCCGGGACCAGATCGTCACTCATCGTCCAGCACCTCCCCGGTCGTGATGTTGACGGCGGGCACGCTGCCCGTGGATGACAACTCTGCCGCAATGATCGCCGCGAGCGTCGGCCCGATGCCGGAAACCTCGGCGAGCTCTGCAGGAGTGGCGGCCCTCATCTTCTTCACGGAGCCGAACGCCTTGAGCAGGGCCTTGCGCTTGACCTCACCCAGGCCGGGTATGCCGTCGAGCGCGCTCGCGGTCATGGCCTTGGAGCGCCGCTGGCGATGAAAGGTGATGGCAAACCGGTGCGCTTCGTCCCGGACACGCTGGAGGAGATAGAGACCCTCGCTGTTGCGCGGCAGCACCAGCGGATGGTCCTCCCCCGGGACCCAGACCTCTTCGAGCCGTTTCGCCAGCCCGACGACCGTGACGTCGACGACCCCCTTCTCGTCCAACACCGCCTGTGCCGCATTGACCTGGGGAAGGCCACCGTCGACGACGATGAGGTTGGGTGGATAGGCAAAGCGCGCCGGCTTGCCGGTCTCCTCGTCGAGGGCGTGCTGGTCCCGCTCCTTGGCCAGGCGGTGGAGCCGCCGTCCCAACACTTCGTGCATCGCAGCCGTGTCATCGGTGCGGCCGGTCTCGTCCTCACCTCGGATGATGAAACGCCGATACTCCGACTTGCGCGGCAATCCGTCCTCGAAGACCACCATCGAGCCGACCACTTGGGTCCCCTGGACGTGCGAGATGTCGAAACACTCGATGCGCAGTGGTGAGTCCTCCAGGCCCAAGTACTCCTGCAGTTGCTGGAGCGCCTGGCTGCGGGCGGTGAGGTCCCCGGCGCGGGCGACCTTGTGCCGGGCCAGGCTCTGCGTGGCATTGCGGGTCACGGTCTCCATCAGGCTTCGCTTGTCGCCCCGCTGGGGGACCCGGATCCGGACTGTCGAGCCACGCCGACCGCTGAGCCAGGCCTCGAGGGTCGGCCTGTTCTCGGGCTCGATGGGCACGAGCACCTCGCGGGGGATCTCGTCATCGCCGTCGGCGCCGTAGACCTCNTGGAGCAGGTGCCCGATGATCTCGGGAGTCGTTTCGGCGTCCTTCTCGGCGACCCAGCCGCGCTGGCCNCGGATCCGACCGCCGCGCACATGGAAGACCTGCACGGCAGTCTCCAACTCGTCGTCCTCGATGCCGAAGACATCAGCGTCGGTGCCGTCGGGCAGGACGATCGTGGACTTCTCGAGCACCCGCTCCAGTGCCGCAATGTCGTCGCGAAGGGTCGCCGCCCGCTCGAAGTCGAGGTCCGCGGCGGCCGCACGCATCTCCACATCCAGTCGCTTGACGAAACGGGCGCTGTCCCCCGCCATGAAGTCGCAGAAGTCCTCGGCGATCGCCCGGTGGTGATCGGCATCGATCCGGCCCACACATGGGGCCGAGCACTTGTCGATGTAGCCCAGCAGACAGGGTCGCCCGACCTGGCCGGCTCGGCGGAAGACGCCGGCAGAGCAGGTGCGCATCGGGAACACGCGCAGCGCCAGATCCAGGCTCTCCCGGATCGCCCAGGCGTGGGCGAAGGGGCCGAAATAGCGAGTGCCCTTGCGCTTTGCGCCACGCATCACCTGGGCGCGCGGAAACTCCTCCCCGAGGGTGACGGCGAGATAGGGGTAGGACTTGTCGTCGCGATACTTGACGTTGAAGCGCGGATCGAACTCCTTGATCCACGCATACTCCAACTGCAACGCTTCGACCTCGGTGCGCACGACGGTCCACTCGACGCTCGCGCCGGTGCGCACCATCTGCTGGGTTCGCGGATGCAGAGCGGCCGTGTCCTGGAAGTAGGACGACAGGCGCGGTCGCAGGGACTTGGCCTTCCCGACATAGATGACCCGACCGACGTCGTCCCGGAAGCGATACACGCCCGGATCGACCGGGATCTCGCCCGGCGAGGGGCGATACGAGCGCGGAGCGGCCATTCGTTCACCCTAATGGCGGCCGCCGTCACTCTCGGGGTGGGTTCTCCCGTGCCGGGGCACGGCCAAACCCTCCCCCACGGCAGCGCGCGATGCACCGAGACGAGGGAACGGCCCCTGTCCAGCGTTTCCGCTGGTCAGGGGCCGTTCCTTCTGGTGGGCGATACTGGGTTTGAACTTTTGAGAGCCGGGTTTGTCGTGGTCTCGTCGGCGATACTCGCTCTGACGTAAACTCGCAGGTCAGAGGGCATTTTCGGGATCTTGTGACGCCTGACAGATCGAGACATCTTCGGACAGAATCTGACGTCTATGTTCCCCGTATGTTTCCCCGAAAGGCGACACTGGAGGGACAGAAGATGGCTCGGGAATCTTCAATCGCCCGGCGCGGCTTCGGGCGGATCGAGCGGCGTGAATCCGGCCGCTATCGCGCGGCGTACACCGGCCCTGACGGCCGGCTGTATCGAGCTCCGACGACGTTCGACGCCAAGGAGGACGCCGTCGCCTGGCTGGCCAACCGGCGTGCCGAGATCCAGATGGAGGTCTGGGCGCCGGACGCGGCCGCCCGCGGTGCCTCGCGCAAGGCGGTGCCGACGATGAGGACGTACGGCGACCAGTGGCTCGAGGGCCGCAAGACCCGCGGCCGCGAGCTGCGCCCGACCACCCGCCAGCAGTACCGGATGCTGCTCGACATCTACATCTACCAACCTTCGGCGACGAGCGGCTCGACCGGATCACGGCCGACGACGTCACGAAGTGGTACGACGCGCTCGCGCCTGGCAAGGAGACGATCCGGTCGCAGGCCTACAGCCTGCTCCGAACCATCCTCGGCTCGGCGGCATCAGCTCGACCGAAGCCGCTGATCCCGTACAACCCCGCGCACATCCGCGGCGCCGGCAACGTCAAGCGCGCCCACAGGGTTCGCCCACGGTCTTCTCGTCCGTAGCCTCCGCGGGATGGATCGTAGCCGCGATCTCGCAGATGATCGTGTGGGGGTGGGCGCTCATCAACGGCGCGGCGGATGCCGACGATCAGGCTGCTGCTGTCGTGTTGGGCTACGCGGAGTTCCTCGGCTGGGCGGGGCTGGGCATCGGTTTGGCCACGGCCTTCATCGCCACCGGTCTTGCTGGATGGCAAGGGTCGGTCCTGCCGCGCTGGTTTGCCGTCGTGTCCGTCGTTCTTGGCGTGCTTGCCGCCCTCGGCAACGCCGGGATCCCGCCAGGCGGTTTGGTGACCTACTTGCTGCTTCCCTTCTGGCTTCTGACCCCTTCGGTCGCTATCTCCAAGCGGCAGCGCGCCCGCCTCAAGGTCGGCGGGTAGCAGAGTGAGGTAGAGGAAGGGTCGCTTCGACCCGGCCTCCTGTGGGGCTCGGTCCTGCGTGGATCGTGCCGCCGAGCAGTTCGGCCCGCTCGTGCATCGAGGTGAGCCCGGTACCCGCCTCCCAAGAGGGGCCAGGTGACGCGCCGTTGTCGGTGACGTTGATGCGCAGGGTGTTGCCGTCTTCGGTCACCTTGATTCGCACCTGCCGGGCGAGCGAGTGACGCGCGGCGTTGGTGAGTGCTTCGACGGCAATGCGGTAAGTCGTGACCTCAATGGCTGCCGGTAGCGGCCCAGCCTCGATCTGGACGCCGACCTCGATCCGGCGGCCATCCGCTCCGTAGGTGGACTCGGCGCGTTGACGAAGTGCCCCGTTGAGGCCGAGCTGGTCCAGGGCGGGTGGCCGCAGGTCCAGGGCGATGCGGCGGATTTCTCCCAATGCCGCCGTCACCTCGCCACGCACGGCTGCGATCAGCGCAAAGGACTCCGTCGGGGAGTCCTGCACGCGATTGGCCGCCGCATCGGCGGTGAAGGCCGCGCCGCTGAGCAGGGGCCCGATCCCATCGTGCAGGTCGCGGCGCAGCCGTCTGCGTTCCTCCTCGACCGCCGTGATCTCCCGCTCTACCGAGTGCCGAAGGCGTTCAGCGAGCTGGCCGGCGCGCAAGGTCTGGGTGAACAACGGCGTGACGATGCGCAGCACCTGCTCGTCGTCCGCGGACAACCGCAGATCACCGGGTCTCATTCCCACGATGAGGCGGGTGTCCGGCTGGTCTGCGCTAGTTAGCGCGAAAGTGCGTGTGTAGGCGACGGGGGTTCCGCTGTGCAACTCGACACGTCCGCTGGTCTCGATGGCGGCATACGGCAACAGCATCGCCTCACGGAGTGCGTCGAGTCCGGTTTGCGGCGAGTCCGCGACCTCGCCCACGAGACTGGACGCGGCACGGAGCGGATCAGGGCGCTTTCCGAACAGCACCTCGTCCACGACACCGCGCAGGACGACCTGCAAGGGGCGCACCGCGAACGCGAGTCCGGCGCAGGTCAACGCCACCACACCAAGCGGCAGCGGCCCGCCTCGGTCGGCTTCCACCAGGCCTAGCCCGCCGACGGTCACCGCCACGAAGACAGCCACGACCGTCGCGTTGACCACTAGCGGCGTAACGATCCCGCGCACATCGACGACGTCACCGCTTACTGCCCCGACGACCATCGCGATCGGGCCGAACAGGCCCAGCAGCGGAACCAGCGGACCTGGGTCTACAGCAGTCCCGGCCAAGGCGTCGCCGGTGAAGGACACCAGAGCGATCAGAAGGCAAGCGCCGAGCCAGGCGGTGGTGGACCACATCAGTGCACGGCGGGTGTGGGCCTCCCCGTTCTCCCAGGCCCACCAGATCGCCAGCAGGAGGAACAAGACGATGGCCAGCGGCATCCAGGCAACGGCCGGGGCCGCCAACACCATCACAGTGCCAGCAAGGCCGACCGCGCTCAGCAGGGTCAGCGAGATCACGCCCGCTTGCACACGGGGATAGCAGGCCACCGCGAGCGACAGCAGAACGCCGAGCGTGATCCGCAGACCGATGTCGACGGCTTGGGTGGCTCCATTGGCCGCGCAGCCGATGACGCCAAACACGCCGATACCCGTGGCAGCAAGCAGCGCGCCGGAGGCCGTCGCAGACCGGGTGCGGAGCAGCCAGACGCCACAGACCAACGTGGTGACAGCGAACGCGGCCTCGGACAGCGTCAGCCAGGCACTCATCAGATGGTCGCTCGCTGTCGCTCGCTCATAGTTCTCCGAAGCCCTCTCGCCGTGCACGCACGATCGCCTCGGAGCGGTCAGTGACGCCCAGCTTGGCGAAGATCGACGATACATGGTTGGCGACCGTCTTGGGTGACACGAACAACTGTTCCGCGATTGCATGGTTGCGATGACCCGACGCCACCAGGTCGAGCACCTCGCGCTCACGGATCGTAAGGTCAGGAAACGGTGTGGCCGACGGTGAGGTGGAGAAGTCAACGACCGCCTGCACGACCTCGGCCCCGAAGATCGCTTCACCCGCCGCCACGGCACGGATCGCCCTGTCGATGTCGCGCTGCTCGGCGCCTTTGAGCACGTAGCCCAGCGCCCCTGCCCTCATTGCCGCCTGCACCGTCTCGCGGTCATCGAACATCGTGAGTATCAGGATCGCCGTCTCGGGCACGCCACTTCTGATCCGGCGGGTGGCGTCGATGCCGTCACCATCGGGCATCTTCACGTCGAGAAGCACAACGTCAGGCCGATGCTCGAGCACGGCTGCCACCGCGGCGTCTCCGCTCCCTGCCTCGGCCACCACCTCGTAGCCACCGAGTGAGTCGAGCAGGGCACGCAACCCGCTTCGCACGACAGGATGGTCGTCGGCGAGCACGACCCGGAGCAGGCCGTCGGGATGGGGCATGGTCACCATTGTTCCGTGTGATAGCCGTCGCCGTCATGGGGCCGCGTTCCCGGCTTGGCTGGGATCATTCCCGAGCAGATTGGGGCGAGGCGTCGATGCGCTTGTGATGGGCGAGGACCCATAGTCGAAGGGTCGGAGTCGAATCACCAAGTCACCGAAGGAGTAGCTGAATGAACCCACGACCGCCATCTGCCGCCGACACTGCCGTGGCGCAACACGAACCCGTCAGGAGCAACCCCATGGCCCCTCACCAGTCGCCCCCTGCATGGAGCCCGCTCAACAAGGTCGGCCTCGCGCTGACGATCCTGCTGTCGATCGGCAACATCGCCAGCGCCCTCGGTCCGTCGCCGGACGTAGAGACCGGGCCCCCGCTCGGCATCCTGCTGGCAGGATCGATACTCGGTCTCATCGGCACCGTCGCCGGCATCCTCGCCTGGGTCAAGAACAACCGGGCCGCCGCGCGGCTGGCCGCCATCACGATTGTGCTCTGTTTGATCTCGGCCCTGCCCGCGTTCTTCGTCGATGTGCCCGCAGGCATCAAGGCGCTCGTCGCTGCGATGGTGTTGGTCACCGTGACCGCACTCGTCCTCACCTTCTCCGGCCCCAGGAGCACCCGATGATCGCCGCGGTCAGCGTGCTGCTGGCCTTCCCGCTGGGCTTCTTCTTCCGCTCNCAGTTGACCGCCGGGGTGATCTTCGGGTTCGCGTGGATGTGGGCCTTCACCTATCAGAGCGTCTACCTGCTGGTCGACACCCTCGGCGGCAGCAAGGTGTTCATCCCCGGAGAATTCCCTTGGTCGTACGGACTGATCAGCCTGGCGATCGGGCTCATCGGCGTCGGCCTGCTTGCCCTCGGCCACCGGCTCGGAACCAAGCGCCGGAACAAGACGGCCCTCTCCGTCTGAGAGCCGGACCGTCACGGGGTGACTCCATGTCACCCCGTGCGGCGGCTTCGGATGATCGCGATGGCGTCGGCGCGGTCCTCGACGCCGAGTTTGAGCATGACCGCCGATACGTTGTTGGCGACGGTCTTGACCGACACGTACAGCCGTTCGGCGATCGTCCTGTGGCGAACAGCCGCGCGGGAAGGCGCCAGCGACATGGGCCAAGAGCGACCGGAACATCACGCCATACATGGCCACTCGCGTACAGACCGCGGCCTTGGGGGAGTGAGGCCGTCGTCGGACGGTCGCGAACCCAGGAGGTCATCATGACTGCCACCATCTCCCGTCGACTCGTCTCGCTCGCCGACGCTGCCGCCGCGCTCGCTGTGTCGACGCGGACCGTTCGTCGCTACATCGCCGACGGTCAGCTCGACGCCGTACGCCTCGGCCGCAAGACGCTGCGGATCAAGGTCGAGTCGATCGAGCGCTTCATCGATGCTAAGCCCGTAGGGAACTGGCGCTGAGGCGTCGCGGGGTCAGGAGCGGCCAAAAGTGGCTGTTTCTTGTTCCCCGTATGTTCTCGAAAACGACCAGAGCCCCTCGAAAGGGGCTCTGACCTGCGGTTAGATGGTGGGCGATACTGGGTTTGAACCAGTGACCTCTTCCGTGTCAAGGAAGCGCGCTACCACTGCGCCAATCGCCCGAGTCAGGTCCTACTCGAGGTGGAGACGGGATTTGAACCCGTGTACGCGGCTTTGCAGGCCGCTGCCTCGCCTCTCGGCCACTCCACCATTGGGGGCGGCAAAACCCTCCGAGCGGATGACCGGCCTCGAACCGGCGACCTCAACCTTGGCAAGGTTGCGCTCTACCAACTGAGCTACATCCGCGCATCCATCCGGTTTCCCGTCTGGCGTGCTCGGAGACATTAACCCATCGGCGCAGCGTTCTCCAAAATCAGGACGGTGGCCCACTGCTCTCGTGCACATCGGCGAGGTCGTCCTCCAGGGTGCGGCCTCCCCCGACCGGGGTGAGCGGTCGCCGGGCCGCTTCCTTGATCCCGTGCAGCGAGAGCGGATCGTCGTCCGCCGGAGCATCGAGGTCATCGGTCGCCCGGCGCACCATCCGCCGCCGCACGGTGGCTGCCGCCCGCTCGCGCAGCCCTCGGGTCTCCGGTGAGGGCCACAGGGTGCGGATCGCCGCATTGAGCGCCGCACCGATGAGCACGGCGATGGCGAGGAAGTAGAGCCAGATCAGGATGACGATCGGGGCCGCGAGAGGGCCGTAGATCGAGGTGCTCTCACCACCCAAGGAGCCCGCGATCGTCCCGCGCAGGACGAAGGACGCGATGAACCAGATGACCAACGTGAGGGCCGCACCGGGCGCATCGCGTAGCCACGGACTGCGTTGCGGTGTCGCGACATGGAACAGACTCGTCAGGCTCGCCGCGGTGACGATTGACACCACGGGCCAGTAGGCCCGCACGAGGAAGTCCCAGCGATCGGGGAGCAACTCACCCAGCAGGGTCGGCCCGATGAGGACCAGTGGAATGGTGAGCACCCCGATGAGCAGGGCCACGACGTAGAGCAACAGGCTCAGTGCCCGGGTGCGCACGATCCCCCGCACGTCGGACTGGCCGTACATGATCGAGATCGTGTCGAGGAAGACGTTGAGGGCACGGCTCCCTGACCAGATCGACAGCAGGAAGCCCAGCGAGATCAACTCGAAGCGGCCCGACCCGAAGACGTCGTCGATCGTCGGGGTGAGGGTCGAATTGATGACATCGGGGGTGAGGAAGCGCGCGGCATACGTCTCGATGGCGTTGCGCACCTGATCCACGGTCACCGGACCCAACCACCGACCGATGTAGCCGACCCCACCGAAGAGCCCGAGGATGAGGGGCGGAAGCGACAGGAGCGCGAAGAAGCCGGCCTCCGAGGCCAATCCGGTCACCCGGTACCGCAGGCACACACGAATGGTCTCCAGCGTGAGACGAGCCAGCGCCTCCAGCCACGGGACGCGCGCGAGCCACTCGCGCGCCACCGCGCGCGCCGGACTCACCCCCGCACTCACCACGCACCCACGGTAACGGCCACCCCGAGCCCCATCGGGCCGGACACGGCCGTAGGCTCGCAGTGCCATGGCGACCCACGAGGTGACGAATCAGGTGCCCGACTTCGTCGGCCACGACCTCTTCGCGACCGATCCCGTGCTCGTGGACGCGATCCAACGGTGGGGCGATGCACGCGATGCCGACGATCTGGGCGGTCTCGGGCGTCTGGCCAACGCGGAACCGACGCAGGCCCACGCCGACCGGGCCGACCGGCACACGCCCATCCTGCGCACCCACGACCGCACCGGCCGGCGGATCGATGAGGTCGACTACGACCCCTCCTATCACTGGCTCATGGCCCGGGCCATCGGGCACGGCCTGACCGCCGAGGCCTGGACCCGGCCGACCGGCTCGGGAGCACATCTGCGGCGCGCGGTCGGCTTCCACCTGTGGTCCCAGGCGGAGGCCGGTCACCTCTGCCCCATCTCCATGACGTATGCCGCGGCGCCGGCGCTGCGCTCGAACCCCACCCTCGCCGCCGAGGTGCTGCCGCGCATCGCGTCCCGTCATTACGACTCGCCCCTGGCACCCCTGGCGACCAAGTCGGGCGCGACGATGGGCATGGGCATGACCGAGAAGCAGGGCGGCTCGGATGTCCGGGCCAACACCACGGTCGCGGTCCCCGACGGGGACGTGCACCGGCTGACCGGGCACAAGTGGTTCTGCTCGGCGCCGATGAGTGACGCCTTCCTCGTCCTGGCGAACACCGAGTCCGGGTCCAGTTGCTTCTTCGTCCCGCGCGTGCTACCCGACGGTGAGCGCAACCGCTTCGCCGTTCAGCGGCTCAAGGACAAATTGGGCAACCGGTCCAATGCCTCGAGCGAGGTCGAGTTCGAGGGCACGGTCGGAACCCTCGTCGGTGAGGAGGGCCGGGGAATCCGGACGATCATCGACATGGTGGCCTCGACCAGGCTCGACTGCGTCCTGGGCTCGGCTGCCGGGATGAGAGCCGCCCTGACGCGAGCCATCTGGCACGCCAGGCATCGGTCGGCCTTCGGGGCGCGGCTTGTCGATCAGCCCTTGATGCAGAACGTCCTCGCGGATCTGGCTCTCGAGTCCGAGGCCGCCACCCTGCTCGGGCTACGGCTGGCGGCGGCCGTCGACCACGGCGACACCGACGTGTCACGGCTCGGCGTGGCGGTCGGGAAGTTCTGGGTCTGCAAACGCACCCCACCGGTCGTCGCGGAGGCGCTCGAGTGCCTCGGAGGCGCGGGCTATGTCGAGGAGAACGGTCTGGCCCGTCGCTATCGGGAAGCACCCCTGAACTCGATCTGGGAGGGATCGGGGAACGTCAACGCCCTCGACGTCGTGCGCGCCCTCACCCGTCAACCCGCGGCACTGGCCGCGCTCGGCAAGGAACTCGCCCTGGCCAGGGGGCACAGCACGACCCTCGATGCCGCAATCGACCGAGTCGAGTCGGCACACGCGGAGGCGCTCGGCGCCGACGCGCAACTTCGAGCACGCCGGCTCGTCGAGCACCTGGCGATCACCCTGCAGGCCGCGTTGCTGGTGCAGCACTCGCCGGCCATCGTCGCGGACGCCTTCGTCGCGTCCCGACTGGGTGGCGAGCACGGCCACACTTTCGGAACCCTGTCCGGGGTGAGTGCAGCGCACGCCGGGGCACTGGTCGACCGCGCCTTCCTCCCCGCCTGATCGACGACGCGCCCCCGGTCAGGGCATCGCGGCCAGTCGAGCCTTCTGCTCCTCGACGTCGAAGTCGGCCGGCGGCCACTGCGGGTCCATCGCCTTGAGGTGCTCGAGAACGAGATTGGCGACGGCCAATCGGGCGTACCACTTGCGGTTGGCGGGCACGACGAACCAGGGGGCGACGTCGGTGGAGCACTTGTCGAAGGCCGCTTGGTAGGCCTGCATGTAGTCCGCCCAGTAGGCGCGCTCATCGAGATCACCGGGGTTGAACTTCCAGTACTTGTCCGGACGGTCGAGCCGCTCCCCCAGTCGCGCCTTCTGCTCGTCGCTGGAGATGTGCAGCATGATCTTGACGATCGTGGTGCCCGAGTCGGCGACCTTCTTCTCCCAGGCGTTGATCTGCGCGTAGCGACGCGACCACTGGGTGCGGGGCACGAGGTCGTGGACCCGGACGATGAGGACGTCTTCGTACTGCGACCGGTCGAAGACACCGATCTCCCCCGGCAGCGGCAGCGCGTTGGTGATCCGCCAGAGGAAGGGGTGCGCACGCTCCTCCTTGGTCGGCGCCTTGAAGGCCGTGTGCTTGACACCCTGCGGGTCGAAGGCGCCGACGACGTACCGCATGATCCCGCCCTTGCCGGAGGTGTCCATCCCCTGCACCACGAGCAGGAGCGAGCGCTTCCGATCACCCTTGCTCTCGGCATAGAGCCGCTCCTGGAGCTCGGACAGTTGCTCGTCGATACCTTCGAGCGCCAACTGGCCGGCCGCCTTGTCACCGGCAAACCCGGGGGTGGACTCCGCGTCCAGGTCGAGCAAGGAGAAGCCAGGGGCGACGCGCAGGGTTTGTGTCCAGTTCGTGGCGGCCGCCTCCTTGCCCTTCTTCTCCGCCTTGGCCTTGGCCGACTTCGCGGTCTTGTCCAGGGTCTTGTCCTTGGCCGACTTCTTGCCCTTGTCCTTCGTCTTCGCCATGGCCGCATCCTTGCAGGTCCGGTGCCAGACTGGGCCGATGCGAGTCCTCTCCACCCGTCTGCGCGGCATACCGTCCGGCGCGGTGTCCGATGCGACCCTCGAGCGGCTCTACGCCTTCCCCAGGGCGCGGTGGCTGCGGGCCAACTTCGTCTCAACCCTCGACGGTGCGGCGCAGGGTGCCGACGGTCTCAGCGGCTCGATCAACACGCCGGCCGACGCGCGTGTCTTCAGCGCCAACCGGCGGCTCGCCGACTGCGTCATGGTTGGCGCGGGCACGGCACGGGTGGAGAACTACGGGCCGGCTCGCAAGCCCCTGATCATCGTGTCACGACGGGGCCGACTGCCGGAAGGGTTGCGGAACAGCCGGACTCGCGTCGTCCTCGCGACGTGTGAGTCCTCGCGACGTCGCCCGGGCGACGACGTCTGGGTGATCGGGGACGACGCGGTCGACCTCGCCGGGGTCGTGGCTCGCTGCGCGGCCGAGGGTATGCCGCGGGTGCTCACCGAGGGTGGACCGCACCTCTTCGCAGACCTGCTCGCGGCAGGGTTGGTCGACGACCTCGCGCTGACCGTCTCGCCGCGGCTGGTCGGGGGTGATCCGTTGCGGATCGTCGCGCCCGGTGGCGCCCTCGCCGGGCGCGCCGACCTGCGGCACGTTCTGGAGGAGGACGGTTCCCTGATGACTCTGTGGCGGCTCAGCCGCTGAGTCCCTCGACGAAGTCGGTGAGGACGGACTCCCAGCGTTGTGGATCGACGTTCCACTCCTTGCAGTGCCGCGCAACGGTGAACTCCTCGTAGCGGATCAGGTCCGGTCGCCGGTGCGCGAGAGCCCTGGACGGGCCGACCGGCACGAACTCGTCGTCGGCCGAGTGGATGAGAAGCATGGGGTGCGTGAGTTCGTCGGCGCGGCTGACCCAGTCGGTCTGGGCGACGTCGAGGACGTCGTGGACACCGACGAGCCGCTTGCCCCAGCGTCGGCCCATCATCGCTCGCGAGAGGCCGAGGACCGGGTCCGGGACATGGTGCAAACGGCCGTGGTGGGCCAGGACGTCTCCCCAGTCGATGACCGGCCCGTCGAGCACGACGCCGTCGACGAGTTGGGACAATGGCGAACGGTCGAGGAATTGCAGGACGATGGCCCCGCCCATCGACCATCCGACGAGGACGATCTCCTGGGCGCCCAGGCGAGCCGCGTGATCGATCGCGGCCTCGATGTCGCGCCACTCGGACAGACCGAGGTTGTACCGGCCGTCCGGGCCGGCAACGACGCCCTCGTCATTGCGATAGTTGGGCACCAGGGCGGTCCAACCCAACTCGTGCAGGGGGCCGATCGCACGCAAGGCCTCCTCGCGGCGCGCTCCGCGGCCATGGACGAGGATCGCCCACCGGTCACCACCGCCGGGGGCAGGATCGGCCGGGGGGACGACCCACGCCGGCAGGATGCCCAACTCGCCACGCACCGACAGGTGGTGGGTGCGCAGGCCCAGTGACTCGTCCGGAGGGGCACCCCAGTAGTACGCGTTCCAGCGCGCCGGGCCCGGGGCGAGAAAGCCGCGGTCGACAGCGGTCACCGTGCGGGTCACCTGGCCGTGGTCGACGTCGTGGGCCACGATGTCGCCGACCCTGGCATGGCCGAGACCGCCGTCGAGCCACAGTCCATAGCGACCGGGAACGACCGTGTCCGGGGTCGCGGACACGGTGACCACATCGCGCCCGATCGACGTGATGACGACGTCGTCGGGGCGGCGACGGTCCGGGGTGAGCACCTTGCGCGCAAAATAGGCCGCCCCGGCCAACGACCCCAGGCCGGCGGCCGCCGATGCCGACCCGATCGCGATCCCCGCACCGACAGCAGCACGACCCAGGTTTCCCAGGGCCCGGCTCTCAGCCACGCGCACCCTCGGGGCCGCCGAGCACCTCGGAGAGGTCGTAGGAGACCGGCTCCTCGAGTTGGTCGTAGGTGCAGTCGGCCGGATCCTTGTCCGGGCGCCACCGCACGAACTGTGCGGTGTGGCGGAAGCGGACGCCCTCCATGTGGTCATAGCGAACCTCGACGACTCGCTCCGGCCGCAGTGGCGTGAACGACAGGTCCTTGCCGGCAGCCCAGCGACTGCCGCCGGCCGCCTGCGGTGTCCGCACGCCCTCCTCGAGTTTGGCCCAGCTCCACGGATGGTCGTCGAAGTCGGTGACGAGATCCTGCAACTCCTCGTAGAGCGCCTTGCGGGTGGCCATCGGGAAGGCACCGATGACCCCGACCGAGCGCAGGTCACCGTCCGGGCCGTTGATGCCCAGCAGCAGGGAACCGATCGCCTGCGGGTCGTTCTTGTGGGTGCGATAGCCGGCGACGACGCAGTCGGCGGTCCGCTCGTGCTTGAGCTTGAACATCACCCGTTTGTCGGGCTCGTAGGCCGTGTCGGCGGGCTTGGCCATCACACCGTCCAGCCCGGCACCCTCGAACTCCGTGAACCACGACTTCGCCTCGTCGACCTCACGTGTCGCGCGGGTCAGGTGGATCGGTGGCTGCACAGAGGCAAATGCCTCCTCCAGGAGGGCGCGTCGCTCCCCAAAGGGCCGACCCATGAGGTCTTCGTCACCCAGGGCGAGCAGGTCGAAGGCGACGAACTGCGCCGGTGTCTCGATCGACAGCTTCTTGACCCGGCTGGCCGCCGGGTGGATCCGCTGGCTCAACAGCTCGAAGTCCAGCCGCTCCTCCCCCGGCCGCTGCACGATGATCTCGCCGTCGACAACGCACTTGGCGGGGAAGTTGGCCAGCACGGCCTCGACGACCTCGGGGAAGTAGCGCGTCATCGGCTTCTCGTTGCGGCTACCGATCTCCACCCGGTCACCGGAGCGGAAGATGATCGACCGGAAGCCATCCCACTTCGGCTCGAAGACGACATCCGCGTCCTTGACCCCCTTGGCGTCGAAACCCTTGACCGCCTTGGCGAGCATCGGCGGGATCGGCGGCACGAGCGGCATACCCCACTCCTCGCGGAGGGCGGCATCGCGATCGGCCTTGGGGGCCATGTAGTCCTCGTCCGCCTTGTCCTGCCGGCGTTTGCTCGGCTGGACCCGGGGCGGCTCCCCCGGCATCTTCGGATAGTCCGGCGGGAAGTTCAGCTCACCCAACCCATGCTCGTTGACATCCCTGTCCCACAGCGCAATCGCCGCCGCCACCTCACCGACCGCATCATCGATCCCGGCCCACGCGTCGCCTCGATCCTGGACGATCTCGGGGACTGTCAGCACCGTGAAGTCGGCCGGCGACGCCACCCGAAGTTCCTCCCACGTCACCGGCATCGAGACGGGCGCACCCGGCAGCGGCCGGGGGCTGTAGGCAGAGGCAATGGTGCGGTCCCGGCAGGCCTGGTTGAAGTCGACGAAGACGCGCTCGCCGCGCTCCTCCTTCCACCACGAGGAGGTCACCAGATCAGGCAGCCGCCGCTCCAACTCGCGGGCGATGCCGATGACACCGTGACGCACGTCGAGGAACTCGTGGGTCGGCGCGATGCGGGCATAGACGTGCACTCCCCGGTTGCCGCTCGTCTTCGCCCACCCGGTGAGCCCGAGCTCGGCAAGCAACTCCCGCAACGCAAATGCGGCTTCCACGGCATCGGCGAAGCCACGGCCGGGCTGGGGATCGAGGTCGATTCGCAACTCGTCTGGGTTGTCGTTGTTGTCGGCACGGACCGGCCACGGATGGAAGGTCACCGTGTTCATCTGCACGGCATACACGGCCGTTGCCAACTCGTCGACGACGATCTGGTCGTGCCGCCGCCCACTCGGATAACGGCAACTCACCGTGCGCACCCACTCGGGCATCCCCTTGGGCGGATTCTTCTGGTAGAACTCCTCACCCTCGATGCCCTCCGGGAAGCGCTGCAGGGTGACCGGTCGGTCACCGATGGCGCGCAGAAGCGGCTCCCCCACCGCGAGCACATAAGCCGCCAGGTCGCCCTTGGTGATGCCGTCATCGGGCCACATGAGCCGGTCGGGGCTGCTCAGCCGTACCTCACGGATGCCGTGGGGGCCGGGAACCTCGAGCACCTGGGGGGCCGACATGGACCTGAGCCTAGGCGAGCAGGATCCTTTGCCAACTCCTTACCTTTGCGCCGTCCGGAGTTCAGCATCCCGGGCCTACCTTCAGAAGGGTCCGCACCGGTGACGTCCTGACCGCGTCATCGGTCACCTCTTGGAGGAAGAACACCCTGATGCCCGCAGCAGTCCGAGGTCGCGCAAGCGTGGCCATAGCCGGTCTCGTCCTGGGGAGTGCCGCGATCGCGGCGTCCCCCAGCGCGACAGCCGCCCCCAGCACGACCATCCTCATCTCCGAGGTCTACGGCGGCGGCGGGAACTCCGGCGCCCCGTTCACCAACGACTTCGTCGAACTCCACAACATCTCCACCGCGGCGGTGGACCTCAAGGATTGGACTCTCAAGTACTACTCGAGCAGCACCGGCAACACCGGGGGGACCTGCACCATCGGCTCGGGATCGATCGCCCCGGGCGGCTTCTTCCTCGTCCAGCTCGCCGGCTCGACCAGTGGCGTCGCACTCCCGGCTCCGGACTCCTCCTGCTCCAGCCCCAACCTGAGCGGCACGACCGGGTCGGTCGAACTCGCCAATCCAGCCGGCCTCGTCGATCTGGTCGGTTACGGAGCGGCCACCGACGCCAACGCGGGCAAGTTCCGGTTCGAGACCGCCCCGGCCCCCGGGACGTCCAACACCACGTCAACGGCCCGCAAGGACCCGAAGGTCGACACCGACAACAACTCGGCCGACTTCGCCAGCGGAGCCCCCACCCCGAAGAACACCGGATCAGGAGGCGGCCCGGTCGATCCCCCTGAGCCGGTCAGCAAGACCATCGCCGAGATCCAGGGCACGGGCGCGACCACCCCGCTGGCTGGTCAGGAGGTGACCACGACCGGAGTGGTGACCGCGGCATACCCGTCGGGCGGTTTCAACGGCGCATACCTCCAGACCCCCGGCAGCGGCGGCCCGAACGACGCCACGCCAGGGGCGTCGGACGGCATCTTCGTCTTCTCGGCTGCGGCCGCCGGACTGGCCGTGGGTGCCTGTGTCACGGTGACCGGGACGGCCAAGGAGTTCAACGGCCTGACCGAACTCGACAAGCCCACCATCACGCCGAAGGCCGACTGTGCGCCGGTCCTGCCGACGGCGCTCACCACACTGCCGGTGAGTGACGCCGACAAGGAGCAGTACGAAGGGATGCTCGTGGCCCCGCAGGGGACCTACACGATCACGAACAACTACGCCCTCAACCAGTTCGGTCAGGTGGGGCTCGCGGTCGGTGACCAACCGCTCTACCAGGCGACCGATGTCGTGGCACCGGGCGCGGCGGCCGCGGAGTATGAGGCCGAAAACCTCAAGAAGTACATCACCCTCGATGACGGGTCGAGTTGGGACTACATGCGCAACACCACCGCACAGGGCTCACCGTTGCCCTACCTCTCTCAGGAGGAGCCGATGCGCACGGGCTCGCAGGTCACCTTCGCCAAGCCCGTCATCCTCGACTACCGCTTCCAGTGGAACTACCAGCCCACCGGTCAGATCGTGGGCGCCACCGACGCCGACGACCCGCTGACGACCGAGAACGACCGCGAGGCCGCCCCTCCGGCCGTCGGCGGGAACCTCAAACTGGCGGCCTTCAACGTCCTCAACTACTTCACCGAGTTGGGTGACGACGAGGACGAATTCAAGAACTGCCCCTACTACGCCGACCGTGAGGGCGACCCGGTCACGACGAACTTCTGCGAGGTCCGCGGCGCCTGGACCGATGCCGCCTTCGAGGACCAGAAGGCCAAGCTCATGTCGGCGGTCAACGGCCTGGGTTCCAGTGTCGTGGCACTGATGGAGATCGAGAACTCGGCCGGTGTGACGTGGGTGGACCGCGATCGCGACTACACCCTGCGCGAGTTCGTGGACTCACTCAACGCTGCGGGGGGTCACTGGGCCTACGTCCCGTCACCCGTGGTCACCCCGGCGACCGAGGACGTGATCCGGACGGCGTTCATCTACAACCCGGATCTGGTCCGACCCGTGGACACCTCCTACATCCAGATGGACTCCGCCTTCGCGAATGCGCGTTACCCCCTGGCCCAGCGCTGGCAGGCACCGAAGTCCTCCACCCAGTTCGTCACCGTCGCCAACCACTTCAAGTCCAAGGGCTCGGGTGACGACGACGGCACCGGTCAGGGCCTGTCCAACCCGTCGCGCGAGGCCCAGGCCCGTGCCCTGACGTCGTGGACGAGCCAGATGTGGCCGGCCAAGCCGATCTTCCTCATGGGTGACTTCAACGCCTACTCGAAGGAGACGCCGGTCTCGATCATCGAGTCGGCCGGCTTCACCGAACTGGAGAAGAAGTACGAGCCGACGTCGGCGACCTACCAGTTCTCGGGCCGGCTGGGCTCGCTGGACCACGTCTTCGCCAACCAGTCGGCGCTGAGCCTGGTGACCGGCGCGGGCGTGTGGGACATCAACGCGGACGAGTCGATCGCCATGCAGTACTCGCGGCGCAACTACAACGTCACCGACTTCTACACGACCTCGCAGTTCGCCTCGTCCGACCACGACCCGGTGGTCGTCGGACTCCAGGTGCGGGTGCCCAGCCAGAAGTAGCCGGCAGCGGCCTGCTCACCGTGGGCGCCCCCGGAACGATCCGGGGGCGCCTACTGTTGGAGTCACCATGACGATGAAGCCCAGCGACCGGTCCTACTCCGTCAACCGCACCGATGAGGAGTGGCGCGAGCACCTGTCCGCCGACGAGTTCGCGGTGCTCCGCCAAGCGGGCACCGAACGCCCCTTCACCGGTGAGTACACCGACAGCAAGACCGTCGGCGTCTACGCGTGCCGGGCCTGCGGAGCCGAGCTCTTCGCGTCCGAGACCAAGTTCGACAGTCACTGCGGGTGGCCATCCTTCTTCTCACCCCTGGCCGGTGACTCGGTCGAGTTCCTCGAGGACCGCTCCCTGCCCGGCCGGCCGCGCGTCGAGGTGCGCTGTGCGACCTGCGGCTCGCACCTGGGTCACGTCTTCGAGGGCGAGGGCTACGACACCCCGACCGACCAGCGCTACTGCATCAACTCGATCAGCCTCACCTTGCGCCCGGCCGACGGCTGAGTCCCAGAGGTCGATGCTGGCCGGCTGGCATCAGCGCTGGCGCGCGACCAGGTCCGCGACGGTCACGCGGGGGCCCGTGTAGAACGGCGTCTCCTCGCGCACGTGCAGGCGCGCGCGGGTCGCCCGCATGTCACGCATGAGGTCGACGATCCGGTGCAGATCATCGGCCTCGAAGGCCAGGATCCACTCGTAGTCGTTCAACCCGAAGGACGCGATCGTGTTGGCTCGCACGTCCGGATAGGTTCGCGCCGCCTTGCCGTGCTCGGCCAGAATCGTGCGTCGCTCGGTCTCCTCCATCAGATACCAGTCGTAGGACCGCACGAACGGGTACACGCAGATGTAGTTCCGCACCGCCTCGTCGGCCATGAAGGCCGGAATGTGCGAAGCGTTGAACTCCGCCGGACGGTGCAGTGCGACCACGGACCACACCGGGTCCAGGTGGGCCCCGAAGTCGGTGCCCAGAAAGCGGTGATAGGCGTCCTGCACGCCCTCCACGGTCTCGGCGTGCCACCACACCATGAGGTCGGCATCGGCGCGCAACCCGGCGACGTCATAGCAGCCGCGAGTCACGACCCCTGCCTCTGCGAGGTCGGCGAAGAGCGCATCGACCTGCGCGGCATACGCCTCCCGATCGGCGTCGCCCAAGGCCTCGGCGACCGCGAAGACCGACCACATCGCATACCGGATCGAGGCGTTGATCTCCTTGATCTTGTGCACTCCGGGCTTGCGTGGGGTTGCTGGCGTCGTCATACCCGTCATTGTCACAAGCGCGGGTGGAGGGTCCGAAGGTGGGTCAGGACCCGCTGCGCCGCGCCGGTCGCCGAGGCGATGACCGCGGGGATGCCCACTCCTTGGTATGCCGCGCCGCTCACCTCGAGCCCCGGTCGCCGGGCCACCGCCTCACGCACGGTCGCCATCCTCGTGGCGTGGCCGACGGTGTACTGCGGCAGTCCGCCGCCCCAACGCTGGACGTGGGCATCGACGAGGTCCGGCAGGGGGGCACCGATCGCCTCACCGATCTCCTGGTGCGCGATCGTCACGAGGTCACGATCGTCGCGCTGGAGGTCCCGCACGTCGCCGGCTCGGCCGAGCGATGCCCGCACGAAGGTCACCTCCGGGTCGAGGGCATCGGTCCAGGCCCACTTGTTGGCGCTGAAGGTCGCGCCCTTGATGACGTGGCCGTCGACCGCCGGGACGAGGAAGCCGGATCCCGGAAGTCCCGGGAGCCCGGCCCTCGGCAGAGCCAGGGTCACGACGGCGCTGGACGAGGACTCGACCTCACCGAGCGCGGTGGCCGCCTCCGGAATCAGCTGTGCCAGCAGGCGACTCGCGGCGGTTGGCGGCGTCGCCAGCACGACGGCATCGGCGAGGATCCGCTCCTCGGCCATCGTGGGGCCCACCGTCACCGAGAACCGGCGCTCCTTTCCTGTCGAGACGGCCCGGACGGTGGTCGAGGTCCGAACCCGCACACCTCTGCGCGTCAGGTCGTCGGCCAGCAGTCCGGGCAGGCGGCCCATTCCCCCGATGATCCCGGCGAAAGCAGGCCGGGCTGCTTGGTCGGTGACTGGCGCGGGCTGCGGCAGGGGGCCGTCCGCGACCGCCGCCGCCCACAGCGCCGGCATGGTCGCCTCGAGGGAGAGCTCGTCGGCGCGACCGGCATACACACCACCCAGGAGCGGTTCGACGAGACGGTCGGCGACGGCATCGCCCCAACGCGTCCGGACGTAGCTGCCGACGGCGAGGTCAGCCGTCACCGACCCGCCGGGCCAGGGCCGCTCGGCGCGCCAGCGTTCGAGCTCATCGGCGGTGAGGAGGCCGGAGAGACCGTCCTGCGCAGTGGGCACACCCATCAGGGTGGCCCGAGGCAGGGGGTGAAGTGCCCCGCGCGACCAGATCGAGGCCGAAGTCGCTGTCGGAGAGACGAGTTCGTCGGCTGCACCCAGATCGCGGAGGAGATCCACCCCCTCGGGACGAACCGCGAGCATGGCCTCGGCGCCGACGTCGACCCGATGACCGGCCACCTCCGCGAGCCTCAATTTGCCGCCGAGGACAGAACCCGCCTCGCACACCGTGACGTCGACACCGGCGGTCGCGAGCGCGCGCGCTGTGACGAGCCCCGCCAGGCCCCCACCGACGACCACCACGTGCGCCGGCCCCCCGGGCTCGAGGAACGCCGTCGACGGAGCAGGCGGGGGACCGTCTGGAGCCATGCCCAACACTTTGTCACTTCGTGATCCGATCGATATCCCCGGGTCCGGAACGACTGCCACAGTGGCTGCGTCTGGAGTTCGATGGGGTCGGCCAGCGAGTGTCGATGACCGCCGCCATTGCCATCCGGAAGTCGTCGTCATGATCGGAGCGGTCCCATGCATCTCACCCCTCGCCGCCGGAAGATTCTGCCCGCACTCGCCCTTGCGGCCGGCTTGGCGCTCGGACTGGGCGCGTGCGGCGGGAGCGCAGGCTCCAGTTCGGCCAGCGGCGGCGTTGCCCAGGATTCCGTCGGCTCGGCTCCGCGCGAAGCTGAGGGCAGTGGCGCGTCTGCCCCGGACGCGGCCAAGGGCGGCGCCGGTGCGGTCACGGCAACCGAGCAGAAGATCATCCGCCGCGCGGACATCTCCGTGCTCGTCAAGGATGTCGGCGCGGCCGCCGAGACGGTGCGCGCCATCGCGACCACGGCAGGCGGGACGGTGACGAACGAAATGCTGAGCACCTACAGCGGCGATTCCACCGACCTGTCGGGATCGGTCACCATCTCGGTGCCCTCGGACAAGCTCGACGACACGATGAAGCGGCTGGCCGAACTCGGGGATGTCGTGTCGCGCACCACGAGTTCGGACGACGTCACCGGGCAGTACGTCGACACCGAGTCCCGGTTGGCCACCATGCGGGCCAGTGTCGATCGGGTGCGGGGCCTGATGGCCCAGGCCACCAAGATCGAGGACATCGTGGCGCTCGAGTCCGAACTCTCCCGTCGTCAGGCCGATCTCGAGGCCCTCGAGGCGCAGTTGCGCTCCCTCAAGGACCAGGTGGCCATGTCACCCATCACCGTCCAGCTCAGCGCCGACCGCAGCCAACTCGCCGATTCAGGTGGCGGCTTCCTCTCCGGACTCAAGGCCGGGTGGAAGGCCTTCACGGCCTCGGTCGTCGTGCTCCTGACCGCCCTGGGTGCACTGCTGCCCTTCCTCGTGGCGATCGCCGTCATCGTGGTGCCGCTCGTGTGGTTCCTGCGCGAGCGCAACCGCAGGCGCACAGCCGCCTCCGCGGCCTCGGTCGCGCCGCGACCGGCGGCACCCATGCCCGCGCCGCCCGTCGGGTCCGCGGATTCCGTCGCCACAGCCGCGGATCCCGCGGACGCAAGCGAGCCGCAGGCCTGATCGGTCCGCTCAGCGGGCCGAGGCCGCGTGGACGATCTCGACCACGCGGGTGAGGACATCGGGGTCGGTGTGCGGAGGGACGCCGTGACCGAGGTTGAAGATGTGACCCGGCGCATGGCGTCCCTCTGCCACGATCGCGCGCACCTTGGCCTCGAGGACGTCAGCGGGCGCGAAGAGCAGCGCGGGATCGAGGTTGCCCTGCACGGCATACCGTCCCTGGAGTCGGGCGAGCGCGTCGGTGAGCGACACCCGGTAGTCCACGCCGACGACCTCGGCACCGGCCTGCCCCATGAGGGCGAGCAGTTCGCCGGTGCCGACGCCGAAGTGGATGCGTGGCACGCCGAGGTCGGCGACCGCTGACAACGCGGCCGCCGAGTGCTCCTGCACGTATGCCGCGTAGTCGCCTCGCGGCAGTGCACCCACCCACGAGTCGAAGAGTTGGACGGCCGACGCCCCGGCCTCGACCTGGACGCGCAGGAAGGCTCCGGAGATCTGGGCGAGGCGGGCGCAGAGGTCGTGCCAGAGGGCAGGATCACCGTGCATGAGCGCCTTGGTGCGCTCGTGGGTTCGCGATGGCCCGCCCTCGACGAGGTAGGACGCCAGGGTGAAGGGTGCCCCGGCGAAGCCGATGAGCGGTGTCGGGCCCAGCGCCTCGACCAGACGCCGGACGGACTCGGTGATGTAGGGCACGGCGTCGGAGGTGAGTTCGGGGAGGCGGTCGAGGTCGGCGCGGGTCCGGATCGGCTCGGCGACCACCGGTCCCGTGCCGGGGACGATGTCGAGGTCGACGCCGATCGCCTTGAGCGGCACGACGATGTCGGAGAAGAAGATCGCCGCGTCCACGCCGTGGCGACGCACCGGCTGCAGAGTGATCTCGGTCACCAGGTCCGGGGTCGCGCAGGCCTCGAGCATGGCGTTCCCCACGCGGATCTCGCGGTACTCCGGCAGCGAGCGCCCGGCCTGGCGCATGAACCACACCGGTGTGTGCGGCACGGGAAGCCCACGGGCGGCTCGGACGAGGGCTGAGTTCGCTGGGTAGGTCACGACCGTCGATCCTCTCATGGGCGCAGCGAGATGACCGCCGCGCCGACGAGGGCCAGCAGCACGCCGGCCTGCTGCACGCGGCGCAGTCGCTCGCCGAGGATCGCCCAGGCGAGCAGGATCGTCATCACCGGGTAGAGGCTCCCGAGGACGGTGACGACGGCCAGCGAGTCGCCGGCGATGCGCGAGGCGGTGCCGAAGAAGAAGTTGGCGGCCAGGTCCCCGACGCCGATGGCCGCCAGACCCGGCACCTCGCGGGTGCGCACTCCACCCACGGACCGCAGGACCAGGGCCGCTCCGACGAAGAGGGTCACCGACGCGGCCCGCATGCCCCACACGGTGAGCAGGGGCGAGGCCTGCGCGCCCCGATTGAGCAGGAACAGGGTGAAGCCGAAGAACAGGGCGGACGCCACCGCCAGCAGCACCGGTCGGGGGCTCACGGCACCACTGAGTTCGGGCCCCGAGGCGAGCACCACCCCCACGAGCGCCACGACGACACCGAGCCACGTCACCGCACCCGGCCGCTCCCCCATGGCCAACCCGATGCCGACCGGCACCAGTGCTCCCATCGAGGCGATCGGCGAGACCACCCCCATCGTTCCCTGCGCCAGCGCGGTGTAAAAGCAGAGCAGGCCGGCGACACCACACAGCCCTGCGGACGCGGCATACACCAACCATGACCACCCCGAGACCTCCGGGCGGACCAGGAGCGCGGCCACGGAAACCACGACGAACGCGCAGGCCTGACTCCACCCGGTGACCGCCGCCGCCGAGCGGGCGCGTGTCGCGAGCCCGCCGAAGAAGTCGGAGGTGCCCCAGGTGAGCGACGAGAGCAGTGCGAAGACGATCCCCACCGGAGCAGGCTAGGTCCCTCGGCGTGGCCTGACGGCCGCAGTCCGCCCACCGGCATACCCTGAGCGAGTGTCAGGACGCAGCGTGCCGGGTCGGGAGGCGACCGAGTTCTCCCGCGCCGTGGAGGCGCTGCGCGCCGCTCGCTTGCGGCCCGAGGTGCGGCTCACCGAAGTGCCCGCGCCGCAGCGCATTGCTCCGTATGCCGTGGCGATGACCGCCGACGTGCTCACCTCCGTCGACGATGACGACGAGCTCGCGACCGGGCGCTTCGTGCTCCTCTTCGACCCCTCCGCCCCAGAGCCGTGGAGTGGTCAGTGGCGGGTCGTCACCTTCGCGCGCGCCGAGTTGGAGCCCGAGTTCGCCTCGGACCCGCTGCTCGGCGAGGTTGGTTGGACGTGGCTGACCGACTCCCTCGACCAGCGTGGCGTCGACTACACCGCGGACGCTGGCACCGTCACCCGCGTGGTCTCCGAATCCTTCGGGGGACTCTCCGACAAGGATCCGAGCGTCGAAATGGAAGTGCGTGCCTCGTGGTCCCCGGTCGGCGGCAGCGTCGCCGACCACTTGCTCGCCTGGTCGGACCTGCTGTGCACGATCGCCGGCCTGCCGCCCCTGCCCGAGGGAGTCATCGCCCTCCCGGGGCCGCGTCGCTGACCATGTCGGACTCCCCCATCCCCGAACTGCACCTCCTCACCGAGCCGGTCGACGGCATACCCCACGTCCTCACCGAGGAGTCCGAGCTCGCCGACGCCGCTCGCGCGATCGCAGCCGGCGAGGGGTCGGTGGCCCTGGACGCCGAACGGGCTTCGGGTTACCGCTACAGCCAACGGGCCTATCTGGTGCAGGTGCGCCGCGAGGGCGCCGGTTCCTTTCTCATCGACCCGATTGCCTGCCCGGACCTGTCACCGATCGACGACGCGATCGGCGGTGCCGAGTGGATCCTGCACGCGGCCACCCAGGACCTGGCCTGTCTGGCCGAGGTCGGACTGCGCCCCCGACAACTCTTCGACACCGAACTGGCCGCCCGCATCCTGGGCCTGCCGCGCGTCGGCCTGGCCGCGACGGTCGAGCACTACCTGGGCGTGTCGCTGGCCAAGGAGCACTCAGCCGTCGACTGGTCGACGCGGCCGCTTCCCGAGCCGTGGCTGCGCTATGCCGCGCTCGATGTCGAAGTCCTCAGCGAGCTGCGCAACCTCATGGGCGTCGACCTGGCGATGAGCGGCAAGGCCGAATGGGCGCGCCAGGAGTTCGAGGCCCTGCTGTCGTGGGCCCCGGCCGAGCGCCCCGACCCGTGGCGGCGAACGACGGGGCTGGCGTCGATGAAGTCACGGCGGGGGTATGCCGTGGTGCGCGAGCTCTGGTACGCGCGGGACGCCATCGCGCGGGACCGTGACATCTCAGCCGGCCGGATCGCCAGCGACAAGATCCTCATGGAGATCGCGCACGCCGATCCGCGCACGATCGGTCAACTGCCCCAGGGCCATCGACCGATCGCGCGCTATGGCCGTCAGTGGGTCGCCGCGGTCGCGGCCGCCCATGACCTTCCCGAGCGTGAGCTGCCCGAACGGGTGGTGCGCAGCGACGGTCCTCCCCCTGCGCGCAGTTGGGCGGACAAGGATCCCGTGGCTGCTGCTCGCCTCAACGCGACACGCGCCGCGTTGGCGGTCTTCGCGGACGAGCACACGATCCCGATCGAGAACGTCTGCTCACCCGAGCCGCTACGACGGGTCGTCTGGACCCCGCCGACCACGTACGACACCGAGTCCTTCGAGGCCGCACTCCTCGCCGAGGGTGTCCGCCGCTGGCAGGCCCAGATCGTGGCGCCGATGCTCGCCGACGCCTTCGCCGCCTCCTGAGCCCAGGGCTTGCGTCCGGCGCGTGGACGGCATACCAACCGTCGCGCCGGACACAGCGTGACGGGGTTCACCGCGAAGGTCGCTGACACTGTGATTACCCACGAGTAATGTGGGTCGGGACGGCGCGTGACGAACGGGCCGATGCCACCCATCCTCGAATCGCACAGGAGGCCATCGTGCCCCGCACTCTGCAGGACGTCGTCTTTGTCGACGGGGTCCGCACCCCGTTCGGCAAGGCCGGTGAGAAAGGGATCTACGCCCAGACCCGGGCCGACGACCTCGTCATCAAGTGCATCCGTGAGTTGCTCCGTCGCAATCCGAACCTGCCGAAGGACAAGGTCGAGGAAGTCGCGATCGCGGCGACGACCCAGATCGGCGACCAGGGCCTGACCCTGGGCCGCCTGGCTGCGCTGCTCTCCGGTCTGCCGAACACGACCCCGGGCTACTCGGTGGACCGGATGTGTGCCGGCGCGATGACCGCTGTCACCAATGTCGCATCCGCCATCGGGTTCGGGGCCATCGATGTGGCGATCGCCGGTGGTGTCGAGCACATGGGCCGCCACCCGATGGGCGAGGGCATCGACCCCAACCCGCGGATCGTCGCCGAGAAGATCGTCGACCAGAGCGCGCTCGTCATGGGCAGCACGGCCGAGAACCTCCACGACCGATTCCCGACCCTCACCAAGGCGCGCTCCGATGCGTATGCCGTGAACAGCCAGGCCAAGCTGGCCGCCGCGTATGCCGCGGGGAAGGTCCAACCGGACCTGGTGCCAGTCGCCACCCGGCACGCGGAGAAGGGCTGGGGGCTGGCCACGACCGATGAGCCACCGCGCCCTGGGACCACGATCGAGGAGCTCGGCGCGCTCAAGACGCCCTTCCGGCCGCACGGCAACGTCACTGCCGGCAACGCGGCCGGGCTCAACGATGGTGCGACAGCCTGCATCCTCGCGTCGGCCTCCGCGGCGCAGGAGTTGGGGCTGACCGCCAAGATGCGCCTGGTGTCGTATGCCTTCGTCGGCGTCGAGCCCGAGGTCATGGGCATCGGCCCGGTGCCGGCCGCCGAGAAGGCATTGCGGCAGGCGGGGCTGACGATCGACGACATCGGTCTCTTCGAACTCAACGAGGCCTTCGCCGTGCAGGTGCTGGCCTTCCTCGAGCATTTCGGCATCGCCGACGACGACCCACGAGTCAATGAGTACGGCGGCGCCATCGCGACCGGCCACCCGCTCGCGTCCTCAGGCGTGCGGCTGATGACCCAACTCGCGGCGCAGTTCGCCGAGCACCCCGAGGTGCGCTACGGCCTGACGGCGATGTGCATCGGCATCGGCATGGGCGGCTGCGTCATCTGGGAGAACCCGCATCACGCCGACTACGGCAAGGAGTCCTGAACATGAGTTCTGCAACCACTGAGAAGGCCCCGACTGCTTTCGAATCCGAGGTCGTCACACGCTCGATCGTCCAGGACGTCACACTTCCCGGGGGCGCGGGGACGCTCGCCCTGGTGACGCTCGACAACGGCTTCGACCACACCAAGCCGAACACCTTCGGCCCAGCGACGCTGGTCCAACTGCAGGCCGTCGTCGACGGCTTGCACGCACGAGCCGAGGCTGGCGAGATCGCGGCAGTCGGGATCACCGGCAAGCCCTTCATCTTCGCCGTCGGGGCAGACCTCACGGGAGTCCCCCACGTCTCGCAGCGCGAGCAGGCGGTCGAGATCGCCCGAGCCGGCCACCGCGCCTTCGCCTCGATCATGGACCTGCCGGTTCCCACGTTCGGCTTCGTCAACGGCGCCGCGATGGGTGGTGGCGTCGAGATCGCGCTCGCCTGTGATTACCGGACCATCTCCGGTGGCGTGCCCGCTGTGGCCCTGCCCGAGTGCTTCCTCGGACTGGTGCCCGGCTGGGGCGGCTGCTACCTGCTACCGCGCCTGCTCGGTGCGCCGAAGGCCCTCAAGGTGATCATCGAGAACCCACTGTCGATGAACCGGATGCTCAAGGGCGTCGAGGCCTACCAGCTTGGGATCGCCGATGCGATCTTCGAGCCGGCCGACTTCCTCGAGGATTCCCTGCGCTGGGCCGCCGACGTCGTGAGCGGCCAGGTCACGATCACCCGCCCGGACCGCACGCAGGACGCGGCCGAGTGGGACGCCGCCTGCGATGCGGCCGGCAAGCTCGCGGACGCCAAGACTGCGCGCCGCTCCCCCGCGCCCTACCGTGCGATCGACCTCGTGCGGGCGGCTCGCACCTCTTCGCGCGATGACGCCTTCGCGGCCGAGGACGCCGCGCTGGGCGACCTGCTCATGGGCGACGAGTTGCGCGCGGGTCTCTATGCCTTCGACCTCGTGCAGCGGCGTGCCAAGCGCCCGGCCGGTGCGCCGGACAGGGCCCTGGCGCGCAAGGTGACCAAGGTCGGCATCGTCGGCGCCGGTCTGATGGCCAGCCAGTTGGCCATGCTCTTCGCGCGCAGTCTCGGAGTGCCGGTGGTCATGACGGACCTCGACGAGGATCGAGTCGCCAAGGGCGTCGGCTATGTCCACGGTGAGGTGGACGGATTGCTCGCCAAGGGTCGGATCGGCCAGGACAAGGCCAACTTCCTCAAGGGGCTGGTGACCGGGTCGACGTCCAAGGACGGCTTCGCTGATGCCGACTTCGTCATCGAGGCAGTCTTCGAGGAGATGGCGGTCAAGCAGCAGGTCTTCGCCGAGGTCGAGGCGGTCGTCTCGTCCGAGTGCGTGCTCGCAACAAACACCTCGTCCCTGTCGATCACACAGATGGCCAGCGCATTGGAGCACCCGGAGCGCGTCGTCGGCTTCCACTTCTTCAACCCGGTCGCGGTCATGCCGCTGCTCGAGATCATCCCCGGCGAGAAGACCGACGACGCCACCTTGGCCACGGCCTTCGCCACCGGCAAGGGCCTGAAGAAGACGACCATCCTGGTCAAGGACAGCGCGTCCTTCATCACCAACCGCCTCTTGGGCCGGTTCATGGGCGAGTTCAGCCGGATCGTCGACGAAGGCACGCCGGTGCAGGTCGCGGACCGGGCCGTCGCCGGGCTCGCCCCGATGCCGCCCTTCGTCCTCATGGGACTGGTCGGCCCGGCCATTGCGCTGCACAACAGCCAGACCCTGGTGCGTGCCTTTGGTGATCGCTTCTACGCCTCGCCCAGCCTCGAGGCCATGGTCGCGGCTCGCAAGCCCGGCTACTACACCGTCGTCGACGGTGTGCAGGTGCCCGATCCGGAAGTGCTGGCCATGCAGGTCACGCCGGAGCACCCAGTCGAGCTCACGGTCCCCCAGGTGCGCGAGCGCGTGCTCTCGGCGATCGCCGACGAGGTCGCCAGGATGCTCGACGAAAAGGTGGCCCAGGCACCGATGGACATCGACCTGGCGATGATCACCGGCGCCGGCTTCCAGTTCTGGAACGGCGGGATCATCCCGCTGCTCGACCGCGAGGGGATCTCGCAGAAGGTCGTCGGCCACCGCTTCCTGCCCCCGGGCGTGGCGAGCGTCCCTTCCTGAGCGGCGTGGTGAGCGTCCCTTCCTGAGCGGCGTGGATGCGTCCCTTCCTGAGCGGCGTGGTGAGCGTCCCTTCCTGAGCGGCGTGGATGCTCCCGCGACGAGCCTCGTCTCCGCCTGTGTTGCCTGCTACGTCGCAGTAAGTGCTGCGATTGCCGCACCTACTGCGACGTAGCGCGCAAGGAAGGGGCCAAAAGTGCGGGAAGCTCGACTCGCAGATATCTCACATGTGATCTATCGTGGACGAGTGAGTGACTCCACCTATCTCAACCGCATCGGGACCCTGATCCGCGACGCACGCCGCCACAAGGGCTTGACCCAGAGCGAATTGGCCGATCTGCTCGGCACCAGCCAGAGCGCAGTGGCCCGCATCGAGCAGGGCAAGCAGAACCTCAGCCTTGAGATGCTGGCGCGTATCGGCGAGAGCCTGGACAGCGAGTTCGTCTCCCTCGGCACCGGCGGACCCCAGCACCTGCGGATCGTCGGCGGGAAGCAACTCTCCGGGTCGATCCCGGTCAAGACGAGCAAGAACGCCGCCGTCGGCCTCCTGTGTGCCGCTCTGCTCAACAAGGGCCGCACGACGCTGCGCAATCTGGCTCGCATCGAGGAGGTCAATCGGATCATCGAGGTGCTGACCTCGGTCGGCGTCAAGGTGCGGTGGCTNCCGGACAGCAGCGACCTCGAGATCATCCCGCCGGCTCGCCTCGAGCTGGACTCGATCGACCTGGACGCCGCNCGGCGCACCCGCACCATCATCATGTTNCTCGGGCCCCTGCTCCACGACTACGACTNCTTCCAACTCCCGTATGCCGGTGGCTGCGACCTGGGCACCCGCACCGTCGAGCCGCACCTGGGTGCNCTGCGCAGCTTCGGCCTCGACGTCCAGGCCACGCACGGCTTCTACGAGGCCAAGGTCGCCAGCGACGCCCCCGACGGCACCCACACGATCGTCCTCACCGAGCGCGGAGACACGGTGACCGAGAATGTTCTCTTCGCCGCCGCGCGCCACCCCGGCACGACGATCATCCGCAATGCCTCCCCCAACTACATGGTCCAGGACGTCTGCTTCTTCCTGACCAAGCTGGGCGTCATCGTCGAGGGCATCGGCACCACCACGTTGACGGTCACCGGTGTGGAGCACATCGATGTCGACGTCGACTACTCGCCCAGCGAGGACCCGATCGAGGCCATGAGCCTGATCGCGGCCGCGGTCGTCACCCGCTCCTCGATCACCATCGAGCGGGCCCCCATCGAGTTCCTCGAGATCGAACTGGCCACCTTGGCCCTGATGGGCCTCAAGTACGACCAATCGCCGGAGTACGTCGCGGCCAACGGCGAGACCCGGCTGGTCGACCTGACGATCCACCCGGGGCCGCTCAAGGCACCCATCGACAAGATCGCCCCGATGGCCTTTCCCGGGCTCAACATCGACAACCTGCCCTTCTTCGCTCTCATCGCGGCCTGCGCCGATGGGACGACGATGATTCACGACTGGGTCTACGAGAACCGGGCGATCTACCTCACCGAGCTGAACAAGGTCGGTGCTCAGGTCCAACTTCTCGACCCGCACCGGGTCATGGTCACCGGGCCCACCCCCAAGTGGCGCGCAGCCGAGGTCATGTGCCCACCGGCGCTGCGCCCGGGCGTGGTCATCCTGCTGGCGATGCTGGCTGCGCCGGGTACCTCGGTGCTGCGCAACGTCTACGTCATCAACCGTGGCTACGAGGAGCTCGCCGAGCGCCTCAACGCCCTCGGCGCGACGATCGAGACCTTCCGCGACATCTGATCCGGACTCCCCGCACGCGGCCGCACGGCCCTGGTCACGGGTGGCGGCGAGGACGGAGTTGGAGATCCACTCCCCCGAGCCGTCGTCGGCCGGGGTGAGGTCGTGGAGCAGGTAGGACTCGACGAGGCCGCCCTCGTCGGCGGCGACGAGGGGCCCGACCGCCGGGTGGGCCCGCCAGAACTCGAGGTATGCCGCGGGGCCGGTGGGTGATTGGACGGGCCTGCTCCGGACAATCCGAACTGCTCAGGCCAGTCGAGAGCGCAGGCTGGTGACGATCGCGTCCGCGGTGAGTCCGCTCGCCTCGAGCACCTGCCCGCGAGAGCCATGGTCGAGGAACTCGCGCGGCAGTCCGAAGATGTCGACCGGCACGTCGAGACCTGCTTGGCGCACGGCATACGCCACTTGGGAGCCGATCCCTCCGGCGACCGAGCCGTCCTCGACGACGGCGACCCGTCGTGCCGTGCCAGCCAGGCCAGTGAGCGCTGAGGGCACCGGCAGCGCCCAGACCGGGTCGATGACCCGCACCCGCAGGCCCTCCGCGGTGAGTTTGTCGGCGACGGCGAGCGCGGTGGCGACCATCGAGCCGATGCCGACGATGAGCACGTCGACGTCACCGTCGTCGGGCTCGACGAGGACGTCGACCCCTCCCACTTGGCGTCGGGCGACGATCGGGTCACCGACGGTGCCCTTGGGGAAGCGGATGATCGAGGGCGCGTCATCGATGTCTGCGGCCGCACGCAGGGCCATCGGCACCTGCTGGCCGTCGCGCGGGGCGGCGAGGTGCAGCCCGGGCACGACGCCGGCGATCGTCAAGTCCCACATTCCGTGGTGCGAAGCGCCATCGGGGCCGGTGACACCGGAGCGGTCGAGGACGAAGGTGACGCCCGCCCTGTGGAGTGCGCAGTCCATGAGGACCTGGTCGAAGGCCCGGTTGAGGAAGGTCGCATAGATCGCGACGACCGGGTGCAGGCCGGTGAAGGCCAGGCCGGCGGCCATCGTCGCGGCATGCTGCTCGGCGATGCCGACGTCGAAGATGCGATCGGGGTAGGCATCGGCAAAACCCTTCAGCCCCACCGGAATCATCATCGCAGCCGTGATCGCGACAATGTCCTCGCGCTCGCGGCCGAGTTCGACCATCGCGTCGCTGAACTCGTCGGTCCAACTGCGTCCGGCGATCTGGATCGGGAGCCCGGTCTCGGGATTGATGACGCCGATCCCGTGGAACTGGTCGGCCTCGTCGTTGACGGCGTGCTCGTAACCCCGACCCTTCTGGGTGATGACGTGGACGAGCACCGGGCCGCCGAATGATCTGGCCTTGCGCAGGGCGTGCTCGAGAGCCGGGATGTCGTGACCGTTGACAGGGCCGACGTACTTGAGACCCAGGTCCTCGAACATCCCCTGGGGGGCCACGACGTCCTTGATGCCCTTCTTCATGCCGTGCAGGGCACGCTCCATCGGGCCGCCGACGACAGGTGTCCTGCGCAACTGCACCTTGCCCCAGTCGAGGAACTGCTCATAGCCGCGGGTGGTGCGCAGGGTCGCCAGATGGTCGGCCAAGCCGCCCTTGGTCGGGGCGTAGGAACGCTCGTTGTCGTTGACGACGATGACGAGCGGCAGGTCCTTGTCGGCGGCGATGTTGTTGAGGGCCTCCCAGGCCATCCCGCCGGTGAGCGCGCCATCCCCGATGACGGCGACCGTGTGACGGTCGTGCTCGCCGCGGACGCGGCGTCCCTCGGCGATGCCGTGCGCCCAGGACAGCGAACTCGAGGCGTGCGAGGACTCGACGACGTCATGCGCGGACTCGGCGCGGCTGGGATAGCCCGACAAGCCGCCCTGCTGCCGCAGCCCGGAGAAGTCCTGACGACCGGTGAGCAACTTGTGCACATAGGACTGGTGTCCGGTGTCGAAGACGATCGCGTCGCGTGGGCTGTCGAACACGCGGTGGATCGCCATGGTGAGCTCGACGACGCCGAGGTTGGGTCCGAGGTGGCCGCCGGTGCGCGAGACCTGATCGACGAGAAAGGCCCGGATCTCCTCGGCCAATGCCGGGAGTTCGGCCTCCGGCACGGCCTTGAGGTCGGCAGGCTCCTGGATGCGCTCCAGCAGGCTCACGTTGGGGACTCCTCGTCGGTTCGGCAACCCACCAAGTCTAGGCGCTCTCCCCCGCTCGGACCCTCGTAGAAGGGCCCTGCTGGAGTGTGAATCTCGTGACGGAAGAGGGCGGAAGTCGCAAGCCGGCTCACAGGCGCGGCACAAAGACCTTGCCCTCCATGGCGTCCAGCACCAAGGAGGCCGAGCGGCGACTGGCGACCAGCCGAGCACCCTCGGCGGAGAGGACCTCCAGGACATCGGTCAGGGCGTCGGCGGCGACCTGGTCGGCCAGGTCCACCCGCATCCCCCGGTATGCCGTGCGCAAGGCCGCCAACTGCCCCTCGAGATGCTGCACGGTCAGCCAGGCGAGCACGAGCGGGTGGCGGCGCCACGCGGCATACGTGCGGTAGTCGGCGGGGCACTGGTCGAGCAACCAGGCGACCGCCGGGACCTGCCAGCCGGCGACCTCCGGCGGCGGGACCCGCGGCGGCCACCCCGGCGGCCCACCGCGTGCAGCACCCGGCGAGCCGGGGCTGGCGGCCCGACGTGGGGGTGGCGCCGTGGCCGACGGATCGAACATGCGTTCGATTGTAGGCATCCCCCACCCCTGCCATCCACATCGTGGACCGTCGCGGCCTGCCCATAAGGCACTGTTATGGTTTTCATCATGCGAAGTGATCGGTCCGTGCGCTGCACCAAGCGCCGCCATGTCGACCTCCTTCGTGTGGCCTCCAATCTCATGTGTCGCTGACGGGCCACCCGCCTCCGCCCGACCCCTTTGCGTCCGACCGTTCGGTTGCTTGCGAGCGCCCGTGCCGCGGACCCCCCACTCACCCAGGAGTCCTTCCATGACGCTTGCCCCCGCCCGAACGGAGCGCGCGCTGCGCGGCCCCCGTGAGGGTCGCAGCAACGGCCAGTGGGCCGTGGACGGTCACGAGCCGCTCAACGGCAACGAGGTCTTCAAGGCCGAAGGGCCCCCACTGGAGGTGCGAGAGCGGATCGAGACGATCTACGCCAAGGAGGGCTTCGACGCGATCCCGTCCGAGGACCTGCGGGGGCGCTTTCGCTGGTGGGGCCTCTACACCCAACGCAAACCCGGCATCGACGGTGGGCGCACCGCCTCCCTGGAGCCGGAGGAGCTCGAGGACAAGTACTTCATGCTCCGCGTGCGCACCGACGGCCAGGCCCTCGACACCCGGGCGCTGCGCGTTCTCGGGGACATCTCGAGCGAGTTCGCCCGCGGCAGCGCCGACATCAGCGACCGCCAGAACATCCAATATCACTGGATCCGCATCGAGGACGTGCCCGAGATCTGGCGGCGCCTGGAGTCCGTGGGGCTCGAGACGACCACCGCCTGCGGCGACTCCCCTCGTGGCTTCCTCGGCAGCCCGGTGGCCGGCATCGCCGCCGACGAGATCATCGACCCAACCCCGGTCATTCTCGAGATCAAGCGCCGCTTCATCGGGGACCCCGACCTGGCCAATCTCCCCCGCAAGTTCAAGACCGCCGTCACCGGCCACCCGAGCCTCGACGTCGTCCACGAGATCAACGACATCTCCCTCGTCGGCGTCGTCCATCCAGACTTGGGCCCGGGGTACGACCTCTGGGTCGGCGGCGGTCTGTCCACCGCGCCACGGCTGGCCGAGCGGATCGGTGTCTTCGTCAGCGAGGACGAGGCAGCGGAGGTGTGGCACAGCGTCATCAAGATCTTCCGCGACTACGGCTATCGCCGCCTGCGCAACAAGGCCCGTCTGAAGTTCCTCCTCGCCGACTGGGGCGTCGAGCGCTTCCGCCAGGTGCTCGAGGACGAATACCTCGGGCACGGCCTGCCCGACGGGCCGGCCCCCGAGGTGCCGGCCGTCCCCGGCGACCACGTCGGGGTCCACGCCCAGAAGGACGGACGCTTCTACGTCGGTGCGGCTCCCACGGTCGGCCGGGTCGGAGGCATCACCCTGGCCGGGCTCGCCGACCTCATGGATCGGGTCGGCGCCGGCCGTGTGCGCTTCACCGCCTTCCAGAAGCTCGTCATTCTCGACGTGCCGGCCGACGGCGTGGACGACCTCGTCGCCGGACTGCAGGGTCTCGGCCTGACCGCAACCCCGAGCCCGTTCCGGCGCGCGACGATGGCCTGCACCGGCATCGAGTTCTGCAAGCTGGCGATCGTCGACACCAAGGACACCGCGACCGAGGTCATCCGTGACCTCGAGCAGCGGCTGGCCGATGTCCAGCTCGATCGGCCGATCGCCCTGAACCTCAACGGCTGCCCCAACTCGTGCGCCCGGATCCAGACAGCCGACATCGGCCTCAAGGGCCAGGTGATCACCGTCGACGGCGAGCAGGTCGCCGGCTACCAGGTGCACCTGGGTGGCGGACTCGCCGGCGAGGGGCGCGAGGAGGCCGGACTGGGCCGGACCGTGCGTGGCCTCAAGGTGCCGGCGACCGAACTCGCCGACTACGTGGAGCGCCTCACCCGCCGTTTTGTCGCTGCCCGCGAGCCCGATGAATCCTTCGCCCAGTGGGCGCACCGCGCCGATGAGGAGGCCTTGTCATGACGACCTCGACGACCACCACAACACCGACGACCAGGACGGGGCGCACGCGCAGCGCCGACGAGTTGCGTGCTCTCGCCGCAGAGGGCGCCGACCTCGGCGAGGTGAGCGCCGACGAGATCGTGCGCTGGCTCGCCGAGCGAGTGGGCAGCCAGGTGGCAGTGGCCTGCTCCATGGCCGATGGTGTTCTCCCCCACTTGGTCTCGCAACAGGTGCCGGGGGTGGACGTGCTCTTCCTGGACACCGGCTATCACTTCATCGAAACCCGGATTGCGCGCGACGAGGTGGCCCAACGGCTCGACGTCAACGTCATCGACGTCCTCCCGACGCTCACCCTGAAGGAGCAGGCCGCGGAGTACGGCCCCGACCTCTTCGCCCGCGACCCGGCGCGCTGCTGTGCGATCCGCAAGATGGAGCCGCTGGCAGGTGCACTCGCCGGCTACGACGCATGGGTGACCGGCGTGCGGCGTGAGGAGGCACCGACCCGGACGACGACCCCGCTGGTCGACTTCGACGAGCGACACGGCCTGATCAAGGTCAACCCGCTCGCGGCGTGGACCTTCGACGACCTCACGTCGTATGCCGGTACGCATGCCGTCCCGCTCAACCTCCTTCTCTCACAGGGCTATCCGTCGATCGGCTGCGAGCCCTGCACTCAGCCCGTCGAGGACGGCGCCGACCCCCGATCCGGCCGTTGGGCCGGCCTGGCCAAGACCGAATGCGGGATCCACACATGACCATCACCCTTGCGTCCGCGAGTTCCGGCGCTGTCACGACGAGTTCCGCGGACGCAGCGGCGGGGAACTCGGCGGCGGGGGGCGCGCGGCATACCCCACTCACGCAACTGGACCTGCTGGAGGCCGAGGGGATCCACGTGATCCGCGAGGTGGCCGGTGAGCTCGAGCGCCCGGTGCTGCTCTTCAGCGGCGGGAAGGACTCGGTCGTGATGCTGCACCTGGCCGTCAAGGCCTTCTGGCCGGCGCCGATCCCCTTCCCGGTGCTGCACATCGACACCGGACACAACTTCCCGGAGGTGCTCGCCTTCCGCGACCGCACCGTCGAGCAACTCGGCCTCCGTCTGGTCGTCGAGCACGTTCAGGACTGGATCGACGACGGCCGCCTGCGGGAGCGGGCCGACGGCACCCGCAACCCGCTCCAGACGCAGCCGCTGCTCCACGCCATCGGTCAGGGCCGCTTCGACGGCGTCTTCGGGGGCGGCCGCCGGGACGAGGAGAAGGCGCGCGCCAAGGAGCGGATCATCAGCCTGCGCGACGACTTCGGCCAGTGGGACCCACGCAACCAGCGGCCGGAACTCTGGAACCTGCTCAACCCGCGCCACCGCGCCGGCCAGCACGTGCGCGCCTTCCCGCTCTCGAACTGGACCGAGCTCGACGTGTGGCGCTACATCGAGCGCGAGGGTATCGAGTTGCCGGCGCTCTACTACGCCCACGAACGCGAGGTCTTCGAGCGCGACGGGATGTGGCTCGCCGTCGGTCCGCACAGCACGCCGCGTGGCGACGAGCAGGTGAGCACACGCACCGTGCGTTACCGGACCGTCGGCGACATGTCCTGCACGGGCGCCGTCGACTCCCCCGCCGCCACCGTGGCCGAGGTCGTCGCCGAAGTGGCTGCCTCCACGCTCACCGAGCGCGGAGCGACCCGCGCCGATGACCGGATCTCGGAAGCCGCCATGGAGGACCGCAAGAAGGAGGGCTACTTCTGATGCCCCCGACGTTCAGCGCTCCCCCGTCGCTCCGACACGCCGCGAGGACCCCGAGATGACACACCAATCAACCATGTTGCGCCTGGCCACGGCCGGCTCCGTCGACGACGGCAAGTCCACCCTCGTGGGCCGGCTGCTCCACGACTCCAAGGCGATCCTCGCCGACCAGTGGGACGCCGTCGAGCGAATCAGCCGTGACCGCGGACTCACCGGCGCCGACCTCGCCCTGCTCACCGATGGCCTGCGCGCCGAGCGCGAGCAGGGCATCACGATCGATGTCGCCTACCGCTACTTCGCGACCGAGAAGCGGTCCTTCGTCCTGGCCGACTGCCCCGGCCATGTCCAGTACACACGCAACACCGTCACCGGGGCGAGCACCGCCGATGTCGTCGTCCTCCTCGTCGATGCCCGCAAGGGCGTGGTCGAGCAGACCCGCCGCCACCTGGCCGTCGCCGCCCTGTTGCGCGTGCCGCACGTGATCCTCGCCGTCAACAAGATCGACCTCGTCGATGACGCCGAGGCACGCTTCCTCGAGGTGGCCGCTGGCGCCGCCGAGGTGGCCCTCGGCCTCGGGCTGGCCGATCTTCGAGCCATTCCGGTGTCGGCGTTGCACGGCGACAACGTCGTCGACCGGTCCGCGACGACGAGTTGGTACTCCGGCCCCAGCCTGCTCGAGGTGCTCGAGTCCCTGCCCGTCGGTGAGGTCTCCGATGGTGAGGCCAGGCTCCCGGTCCAACTCGTCATCCGCCCCCAGGGCGCGGTGCGCCCCGGTGCCGATCCCGATTTCCGGGGGTATGCCGGCCGGCTCGACTCGGGCGTTCTGCGGCGCGGGGACGAGGTGCAGGTGCTGCCCTCGGGGCGGCGGACGCGCGTGGCCGGACTGTGGCTGGGTGATCGGAACATCGAGGAGGCGACCGCACCGCAGTCGGTGACGGTCGAGCTCGACGACGACATCGACGTCAGCCGCGGCGACGTCATTTCCGCGGTCACGGCAGCGCCGGCCGTGCGCGAGTTCACCGCCACTTTGACGTGGCTCGCCGACACTCCCCTTCGCCCGGGGGCCCGTCTGCTGCTCAAGCACGGAACGCGGACCGTGCCGGTGATCATCCGTGCCCTCACGGGGCGACTGGACCTCGACGCGCTCGAGCAGCATCCGACGGATGTGCTGTCACTCAATGACATCGGTGCCGTCGACTTGGTCGTCGCCGAACCCCTCCCGGTGCTCCCGTATGCCGCGTCGCGCCACGGTGGCGCCTTCCTCCTCCTCGACCCCAGCGACGGCAACACGCTGGCCGCCGGGCTCGTGGCGGGCTGAGTCATGGCCCTTCCCGTCGCCCTCGACCTCGCCGGTCGGCGTGTCGTCGCCATCGGCGGGGGCCCGGTCTCGGCGCGCCGCGTGATGGCCTTCGTCGAGGAAGGGGCCATCGTCACGGTCATCGCACCGTGGATCTGCGAGGACCTCACCGATCTCGTGACGACGGGCGAGATCGCCTGGCTGGAGCGTGACTACGTCGGGGTGTCCGATCTCGACGGGGCTCGGCTGGTGCACACCGCAACCGGTGAGGCAGCCGCCGATGACCGCGTCCTCACCGACGCGGACACGGTGGGCATCTGGTGCGTCCACGCCGGCGACGCCGGGGCCACTCCGGTTGCGGTCCTCGCCCGCACGACGGTCTCCCTTCCCGACGGCCCGCTCACGGTCGCGACCCACGCCGCCGGTGATCCCCGGCTGGCCGTGCGCGCCCGGGATGCCGTGGCGGAGCACCTGGCGACGGGTTCCGTGGCGCTACAACGCAGTCGGCGACGCGACGGCGCGGGCTGGGTGGCGCTCGTCGGCGGAGGTCCGGGAACCGATGCCCTGCTCACCGTCCGCGGCCGACACCTGCTGTCGACCGCCGATGTCGTCGTCGTCGACCGCCTCGCCCCCCGAGGGCTGCTCGCCGACCTGCCGGCCGCGGTGCGGATCGTCGACGTCGGCAAGGTGCCGGGGCGGCATGCCGTCACCCAGGACGAGATCAACGCGGTCCTCGTCGAGGAGGCCTTGGCCGGGCACGGCGTCGTCCGCCTCAAGGGGGGCGACCCCTATGTCCTCGGGCGCGGTGGTGAGGAGCGCCTCGCGTGCGAGGCACACGGCATACCCGTCGAGGTCGTGCCCGGCGTGACGAGCGCGATCTCGGTGCCCGCCGCGGCCGGCATACCTGTCACGCATCGAGGTGTCGCCCGCGGCTTCACCGTCGTGAACGGGCACGAGGAGATCCCCTCGTTGCCCAGCGGCCGTGATCACACGCTCGTCCTGCTCATGGGTGTTGCCGGCCTGCAGCGGACCACGGATCTGCTGATCGCCGGCGGTCGGGACCCGCGATGTCCCGTGGCGATCGTCGAGCGCGGCTGGCTCCCCGACCAACGGGTGACCATCGCGCCCCTCGACGAGATCGCCGCCACCGCCACCGCGGTGGGCGTCGAGTCCCCGGCCGTCATCGTCGTCGGCGACGTCGTCGCCCTGTCACCGCATGCACTCACTCCGTGAAAGACCTGTCCCAGAAGGAAACTCGTCATGCGTAAACTCATCATCTTCGCCCTCGTCGGCTTCGGTGCCCAACTCGTCGACGGAGCCATGGGCATGGGGTACGGCGTCACCTCGACGTCACTTCTCCTCCTCGCCGGCCTCACGCCAGTGGTGGCCAGTGCCTCGGTCCACCTGGCCGAGCTCGGCACCAACATCGCCTCGGCACTGACGCACTGGAAGCTCGGCAATGTCGACTGGCGCCTTGTCGCCCGGCTCGGGGTTCCTGGGGCCGTCGGCGCCTTCGCCGGGGCGACCTTCCTGTCCAAGTTGTCGACGGAGGCCTCGGCGCCGGTCATGGCCGCGATCCTGCTCGCCCTCGGCGCCTACATCCTCATCCGCTTCGCGGTGCGTCCGCCGCGCGTGGCCGACGCTCGGGTCTCCCCGCACGGCAAGAAGCTCCTTGCGCCTCTCGGCCTCTTCGGCGGGTTCGTCGACGCCACCGGAGGCGGCGGCTGGGGCCCGGTCACGACCACGACCCTGGTGTCGGCGGGCAAGACGTCGCCGCGCACCGTCGTCGGTTCCGTGGACACCTCGGAGTTCCTCGTCACTGCTTCTGCGAGCCTCGGCTTCCTCATCGGACTGGGGACGGCGGGGATCAACTTCGCCTTCGTGGGAGCGCTGCTGGTCGGCGGCCTCCTCGCCGCGCCGCTCGCCGCCTGGTTGGTGAGCCGTCTCCCAGCGACCATCCTCGGAGTGGCGGTCGGCGGTCTGGTCATCGTCACCAGCCTGCGCACCCTCACCAAGAGCGTCGAGGTCGTGGCGGCCAATGCGGGCTCCCTGCGCACGGTGGCGCTGGTGGCCTGGGCTGCTGCCGTCGTCTGGGCGGTCATCCGCCACCGACGCGACCGTCGCGCCGCCACCACAACCCTCAATGCCCGGCGAGTGGACGGCATACCAACCACGGTGCCGGACGCAGTGGGTGCCGGGGAGCGGTGACCGCCGCCCACGCGTTGGTCCTGGTGGCTCACGGGACCCGGTCCCCGATCGGTCGCGCCCGCGTGCGGGAGCTCGTCGATGGGGTGCGCATGCTGGCACCCCATCGGCGAGTGCTCCTGGCTCATGTCGACGTCGAGGAGCCCCGGGTGGGAGACCTGCTCGCGCACGAGGGGGATAGCGCGGATGTCGTGCCCCTCTTCCTGTCAGCAGGCGTCCACGTCCGTCAGGACGTCCTCGATGCGGCCCGCGACGTCCACGGCGCCCGGGTGCTGGAGCATCTCGGGATGCGCCCGGTGATCACTGACCTCCTCGTCGAGGCGGCGCAGACCCTGCCGGGGTCCGGCCCTGTCGTTCTGGCGTCGGCGGGCTCCTCGAACGACCGCGCGCGGGCGGAGGTCCAGGCTCTCGGCGAGCGGCTCGCGGAGCGTCTGGGGCGCGAGGTCATGGTCGGTTTCGTCGGTGGGCCCGGCCCGTCCGTGGAGGCCGCCATCGCGACGGCTTCCGCTGCCGAAGGGATCGTCACCCACTTGCTCGCACCCGGCCTTTTCGCTGACCTGGTGGCGAAACACGCTGGGGCACACGGCATACCGGTCACGGCGCCACTCCTCGACACCGACCACGGCCGCGCCGCCGTCGCGCGCGACATCGTCGCCCACGTGGCGGCTGCGGTGTGAGCGGTCCTGGCGCGTTCAGGCGTCGAGAGCCAGGCTGGCGCAGGTGCTGGGTCGCCAGCGGCAGGGAGCGCTGGTAGAGGACCTCGCGGATACCCGCGAGCAGGAACTCTCCGGCCGGATCGGCGACGACGGGCCCATCTCGATCGAGTGGGAGGACGACGGGATGGACCGGTTGCGCGGAGCACCCGAGGCGCTGGCCATGCTGCGACCGCTGAACTCGCCCCACCGGCGCTCACCTTCGACGCCGCCTTCAGCACGCAGTCCGAAGGCTGAGTCGTCGTCAGCGGCTGGTGTCGATGACGCAGAAGAGGGTGCCGACCGGGTCCGCGAGCACGACGAAGTCTGCGTCCTGCGGGTAGTCCCACTCGACCCGCGTCGCGCCCAGACCGACCAGTCGCTCGACCTCGGCCGCCTGCTCCCGCGGGCTGTCGGTCCACAGGTCGAGGTGCGTGCGGTCGCTCTCGTCGAGGTGGAGGCGCACACCGTCGCTTGGTGCGGGCGGCACGAGGAAGTCGGGGTTGGCACCGCGCTCAAATCCCAGTGCCCGGCTCCAGAACTCCCCGGACCGCGTGGTGTCGGCCACCTGGAGGACGACGGCCCCGATGCGCAGCATGGTCCCGACGCTACCGTCGTCGTGGGAGGGTGAGCGGGTGATCGCACTCCCCCGATTGGCTGCGCGCGGCATACGCACCGCGCTCGAACGCTATCGCGCCGGGGGTGCGGACCTCCCCTTCGGCGACCCGCTGCCCGCGCACGGCGTGGCCATGGAGGGCTATTTCTGGCGGATCACCGACCCCGTCGACGGCCGTGTCGTCATCGCCCTCATCGGGGTCAACCGCGACGCTCGCGGCGGACACTGGGCGACGCTGGGACTCGCGACCCACCCGGCGGGGACGCTCGCGATCGCGGCGGCCCCTGACGGGTGGGCAGCCCCCGACCACCTGGCCGTGCGATCCGAGACCGAGGTGGGCAGCTTTGTCGCTGACGCCGATCGGCTCGAAGTGGATCTGGGTCCCGGTGCGCGACTTCGGATCTCGATCGATGAGGCCGCGCCGTGGCCGCACCGCGCCTTCGGTGGGTCGAGCGTCTTCCAGTCGGTGCCGGCGCTCAACCAGTACTGGCATCCCTGGCTGCTCGGGGGTGTGGTCCACGGCGATGCGGAGGTCGGCGACGAGCGGTGGTCACTCGACGGCGCCACGGTGTACGGGGAGAAGAACTGGGGCAAGGAAGGCTTCCCCGACGCGTGGTGGTGGGGTCAGGCCCAAGCCTTCGCGGACCCGGGTGCCTGCGTCGCCTTTGCCGGCGGTCAGGTGCACTCCGGGCCGTTGCGCGCCGAGGTGACTGCCGTCGTCGTCCGCCTCCCCGACGGCTCGGTCATCCGCCTGGGCAACCCCGGCACGTCGCCCGTGACCGCCCGGGTCACCGACACGACGTGGGACCTCCACGGGCGCTCGCTCGCCGGCTGGGAGGTCGACATCAGCGGGTATGCCGCGCTCGGCGACGCGCACGTCCTGCCGGTCCCGCTGCCGTCGGAGCGCCGCAACACCGCCGGGGCCCTCGAGCACCTCGGCGCGACGATGTCGGTGACGTTGCGGCGGCGAGGAGTTCTGGTGTGGGAGGGGCGCTCGGACCTCGCGGCCCTCGAACACGGCGGCCTGGCCAGGGCCGAGGCGGAGTTGCGGCGGCGCGGCATACCGGCCTCTGCGGGAGCCACGCACGCGGCTCCCCGCCTCCCCTGACCCGTCGAGAGGGAGCAAATCGCGGGCCCGGGGACCGCGCGCCCGCGTTTTGCTCCCTCTCGACTCAGCGGGGAGTGGTCGCGGCGCCGGTCTGACCCAGGTCAGCCCCTGAGGAAGCGCCCGATCGTCGTCGCCAACCAGACCGGCGTCTCGAACATCGGGTAGTGCCCGGCGTTGGGCAGCACCTCGATGGTCGCGTTGGGGAAGTACGGCTTCCAGGTCTGGTTCACCGTCGCCTCACCGAGCGCCGGGTCGTGCTCACCGGGCAGGACGAGCATCGGGGTGTCGTTCCCCTCGATCTCGGCCAGGAAGTCGGCATTGGCCCAGGCCTGGACAGCTCCCCGGAAGCCCTCGACAGTGCTGTGCGCGCGGCTCCAATCGACGACCGACTGCACGAAGCGCGGCGAGAGCCGGTTGCCGGTGGTGAAGTCGACGATCCCGAAGCGGCGACCGTCGTCGTCGGGAGCGCCGTAGAAGAGATCAGCACCGGCCTCGTCGAGCGCGGTGGGCTGTGCCCCCACGGGGGTGATCCCGACGAGCTTGGTCACTCGATCAGGTGCCTTGGCCAGGACGCGGAGCACTTCGGCGCCGCCCATCGAGTGGCCGATGATCGAGAAGGTGTCGACGCCAAGTTCGTCGGCGAGGGCGAGGATGTCGTCGGCGACCTCGTCGAGCGAGAAGTCGCCCTCCTCGTCCCGGCGCGCACCGTACCCACGGTTGTCGGTGAAGACCCAGGTGAAGGCCTCACCGTCGAGGTATGCCGGGAAGTCGCCCCATCCGTCGGCCGAGCCGAACCAGCCGTGGAGGACGAAGACCGTGTGCGGTCCGGTGCCGACGGTGCGGTGGGCGATGGACATGGGCTGCTCCTGGCGTGGTCGACGACTCTTCACCTCGACCCTAGCGATCCCACTCGCCCACCGGCAGGCTTCGCGAGGATCACTCCGCCCACTTCCGGGCGACCGCCTCGAGGACCGCGAGCGTGCGTGCCGTCCCCTCGCCCAGGGCCCTGAACTCCTTGGACCGCAACAGTTTCGAGTCGTGGATGTCGCCACCCAGGAGTGCGTATGCCGCACGGCCGGCCACGACGCAGCGGTCCCCCGGCAGGTCGAGACTCTCGACCGCCCGTGCCGCCGCGGGGCTCGGTGGCTCGGGGAAGAGGGTGACGTAGTGCTTGCCCTTCGGCTGGTGCTCGTCCTCCAGCTCGCGGCCCCGACGCGCGATCTCGGCCACCTCGCTCGCCCGGAAGACGACGACGGGGACGTCGAAGCAACGATCCGCGGCATACGCAGCGGCCAACACCTTCGCGACGGCGGCCGCCGACCGCTTGGTCGAGGAGAGTCGGACATTGCCGGTGGCCAGGTGAGTGGCGATGTCGGTCCCACCCGCGGCCTCGGTGGCTGCGACCACGGCGGACATCGGGAACTTGCGCGTCGGGCCGAGATTGATCGCTCGCAGGAAGGCGATCCAAGTTGCCATCAGGCAAACCTCGAGAGGAAGCCCTGCACGCGCGCGGCGAACAACTCGGCGCCCTCGGCGTCGAACTCTGTGGTCAGCTCTGGGTCCATGAAGAGGTGCCCGGAGCCGGGATAGACATAGTCGGAGACGTCGGAGCCGTTGGTTGCGGCCTCCCGGACGAGCGCTGCCAGTGGGTCGGCGTCCACCCACTCGTCCGCGATGGCGTGGTGCACCGCCAGCGGTATGCCGGGTCGCCACCTCCCGCCGTCGTCCCACGTCCCGCCGTAGCGGCCACCGCCACCGACGAGCAGTGCCCCGACCACGCCAGGTTCGGTCTCGGCGAGACGCTGGGCCTGGCCAGCACCCCAGGAGAAGCCGAGCACGACCACCGGACCGGTGAGCGCGGCATACACCTGGGTGACCCGACTCGCGGCCGCCTCGCCGTGGGTCTCCAAGTGGGCCATCGCGGCGGCATACCCGTCCGTGCCACCGTCGAACACCGCGCCCTCGAAGAGGTCCGGCGCGACCGCCTCATGGCCGAGGGATCGGATGGTCTCCGCGAGCCCGATGATCGCCGGGCGCCGGCCGAGCGCGGAGTGGAGCAGAAGAACCGTCGCCATGCCCACACGCTAGCGAGAACGGTGCTGCGCCTGCGCCCAACGCGTACCCTCGGGTGCCATGAGTGAGTACCGAGCGGCGGCCGCACAGTGGCGTGGCCTCGACATCAACGGCGTGCGGTGCACGGTCGGCGACCACCTCGACCTCTTCGCCCGCTGATGGATGCACGAGTGGGGCATCCGCCGCGAGTGGAGCGGCTGGTCAGGGTATGCCGCGGACCCGGACGGCTATCGGTGGGAGATCGCAACGCCGGCAACGGCCCGCTCACCGCTCTTGTCGTGCCCCGACCACACGAGTTTGCCTCTGGACGTGCCTGCGCACGACCAGAGGCAAATTCGGACTCTCGATGACTCGACGGTCAGCTCACCAGCGACCGCAGCACGTACTGCAGGATGCCGCCGTTGCGGTAGTAGTCCGCCTCACCCGGGGTGTCGATGCGCACGACCGCGTCGAACTCGATCGGCCCCTCGGCACCCTCGGCGTGGACCTTGACCGTCTTCGGGGTCGTGCCCTCGTTGAGCGCCTCGACCCCGGTGATGGTGAAGGTCTCCTCGCCGGTCAGGCCGAGGCTGGTGGCGGACTCACCCTTGGGGTACTGCAGCGGCAGCACGCCCATGCCGATGAGGTTGGAGCGGTGGATCCGCTCGTAGGACTCGGCGATGACCGCCTTGACCCCGAGCAGGGCCGTGCCCTTGGCGGCCCAGTCCCGTGAGGAGCCCGAGCCGTACTCCTTGCCGGCGAGCACCACGAGCGGGACACCCGCCGCCTGGTAGGCAGCCGACGCGTCGTAGATCGTCGTCTGGTCGCCGACCGAGAAGCCGTCGCCGTCGATGAACGCCTTGGTGAAGCCACCCTCGACATCGTTGAGCAGCTGGTTGCGCAGGCGGATGTTGGCGAAGGTGCCGCGAATCATGACCTCGTGGTTGCCGCGGCGTGAGCCGTAGGAGTTGAAGTCGCGCGGACCCACGCCGTGGTCGGCGAGGTAGCGACCGGCGGGGCTGTCGGCCTTGATCGAGCCGGCCGGGCTGATGTGGTCGGTCGTCACCGAGTCGCCGAGCTTGGCCAGCACGCGCGCCCCGGAGATGTCGGAGACAGGGGCCGGCTCCTTGGGCATCCCGTCGAAGTACGGAGGCTTGCGAACATAGGTCGAATCGGCATCCCAGGCGAAGGTGTCGCCAGCCGGGGTGTCGAGACCCTGCCACCTCTCGTCACCGGCGAAGACGTCGGCGTAGTCCTTCTCGAAGAGGTCGCGCGACAGGGACGACTGGATCGTCGCCTCGACGTCCTCGGGTGCGGGCCAGATGTCCTTGAGGAAGACGTCGTTGCCCTGCTCGTCCTGGCCGAGCGGGTCGGTGTCGAAGTCGAAGTCCATCGTCCCGGCCAGACCGTAGGCGATGACCAGCGGCGGCGACGCGAGGTAGTTCATCTTGACGTCCGGGTTGATCCGGCCCTCGAAGTTGCGGTTGCCCGACAGCACCGCGGTGACGGCGAGGTCACCCTTCTGCACGGCGGCCGAGACCTCCTCGGGCAGCGGGCCCGAGTTGCCGATGCAGGTCGCGCAGCCGTAGCCGACGAGGTTGTAGCCGAGCTTGTCGAGGTAGGGCCACAGACCTGCCTTCTCGTAGTAGCCGGTGACGACCTTGGAGCCCGGAGCCATCGAGGTCTTGACCCACGGCTTGACCGACAGCCCCTTCTCGACAGCGTTCTTTGCGAGCATGGCGGCGGCCATCATGACCGACGGGTTGGACGTGTTGGTGCACGACGTGATCGAGGAGATGACGACGGCGCCGTCCTTCAGGCCATAACCACCGTGTTGGTGCTCGCCGCCACCGGCAGCGACCGGGACCTCACGCAGGTCGCCGTCGACGCCGTAGTTCTTGACGTCGATCCCGAACTGCTGCTTGGCCTCCGAGAGCACGATCCGGTCCTGCGGACGCTTCGGGCCGGCGATCGACGGGACGACCGTGGAGAGGTCGAGCTCGAGCTTCTCGGAGAAGCGCGGCTCAGCGGCCGGGTCGAGCCACATGCCCTGCTCCTTGGCGTAGGCCTCGACCAGGGCGACCTGCTCGTCGGAGCGGCCGGTCAGGTGCAGGTAGTCCAGGGTGATCTGGTCGATCGGGAAGATCGCGCAGGTCGAGCCGAACTCCGGGCTCATGTTGCCGATCGTCGCCCGGTTGGCCAGCGGCAGGGCGGCCACGCCGGCGCCGTAGAACTCCACGAACTTCCCGACGACGCCCTGCTTGCGCAGCATGTCGGTGATCGTCAACACGACATCCGTCGCGGTCACGCCGGGGTTCATCGCACCCGTCAGCTTGAAGCCGACGACCCGCGGGATGAGCATGGAGACGGGCTGGCCGAGCATGGCCGCCTCGGCCTCGATGCCACCGACGCCCCAGCCGAGAACCCCCAGGCCGTTGACCATCGTGGTGTGGCTGTCTGTGCCGACGCAGGTGTCGGGGTAGGCCACGCCGTCACGCACCATCGTCACGTGAGCGAGCCGCTCGATGTTGACCTGGTGGACGATGCCGGTGCCGGGCGGCACGACCTTGAAGTCGTCGAAGGCGGTCTGGCCCCACCGCAGGAACTTGTAGCGCTCACCGTTGCGCTCGTACTCGATCTCGACATTGCGCCGGAAGGCATCTGCGCGACCGAAGACGTCGATCTGGACGGAGTGGTCGATGACCAACTCAGCCGGGGCAAGCGGGTTGATCTTGGAGGCATCCCCACCGAGGTCGGCCACGGCCTCGCGCATGGTGGCCAGGTCGACGATGCAGGGCACGCCGGTGAAGTCCTGCATGATCACGCGGGCCGGGGTGAACTGGATCTCGGTGTCCGGCTCGGCGTTCTCGTCCCACTGACCGATGGCGTTGATGTGGTCAGCGGTGATGTTCGCGCCGTCCTCAGTGCGGAGAAGGTTCTCCAGCAACACTTTCAGGCTGTACGGGAGGGTCTCGTGGCCCTCGACCGTGTCGATCCGGTAGATCTCGTAGGACTGCTCACCGACTGTCAGCTCGCCGTGGGCGTTGAAGCTGTTCGTGCTGGCCACCAAAGGCTCCTTCCGGATTTATCTTGATATCAAGATATCTAACCACAGGTGTCGCAGACCGTCGACACTGTCGGGCTCGATCTGACCCTAGGCCCTCACCCCGTGATCACGCAGCCCCGGCCGTGCCCCGGCCGGCTACTGCGCCGAGCGCGGCATGAAGAGCGCGACGCACTCGACGTGGTGGGTCATCGGGAAGGCATCGAAGGCGCGCAGGGTCACCAGGTCGTAACCACGCTCCCCCAGGTATGCCGTGTCGCGGGCGAGCGCTGCCGGGTCGCAGGCCACGTAGACGATGGCCTTCGGCTCGAGGGCCGTGAGAGCGGTGACGACCAGTTGGCCCGCGCCCGTTCGCGGCGGGTCGAGCAGGATGCGGTCGGCGCGCGGTGGGGCGAGGGGATGCCGGGCAGGCACCTTGCGCAGCCGCTGGCCTCCGGGCCCCCTGCGCTTGGGGCGGGCCACACCGAGGAAGTCGTCGACCCGCGCGCGCACCACCGCCACCCCCTGGTATGCCGCGCAGTTGGCCTTCGCGTGGACTGTCGCCTCCGCGTCGGACTCCACGGCAAGGACGCGCCCGGTCGGGCCGACGGCCTCGGCGAGCGCCGCCGTGAAGACGCCGACGCCGCTGTAGAGGTCGAGGACCGTCTCACCCGGTTGCGGGACCAACAGTTCCAGGGCCGCGTCGACGAAGGTGGCGGCAGCGCCCGGATGCACCTGCCAGAATCCGCGTGCCGACACCTCGAAGTCTCGCGTCAATCGCTGTCCGGCAACCGATTCGTGCACGACCGGCACGGCCTCACCAGCCACGACGGGAAGCGGCACGATGACGGTCCCGCCGGCGGCGGGTGAGACGACGTCGAGGCCGGTGCGACCGGCATACGCCTCGTCGGTGGTGAGGGCCGGAACCAACGCCTCCACCGCGATGAGGCAGTCCTCCACCGGGAGCACCTCGTGCGAGCGGTGTGGGTGCATCCCGATGCGGCCGTCCTGGTCGAGGGCGAACTCGGCGCGGGTGCGCCATCGCAGGCCCTCCCGGTCGCCCGGGACCGGCGCCACGGCGACGTCGACGGCGCGGCGGGCCAGTCGCGCGAACTGCTCGCCCACCACCTCTGCCTTGAGGCGACGCTGCGCCGACAGCGAGACGTGCTGGAAGTCGCAGCCGCCGCAGCGACCGGCATACCGGCAGGGCGCGCTCACCCGGTCCGGGGAGGCGAGGAGCACCTCGACGGCATCGGCCCGCAGGAAGCGGTCACCGGCAGCACCTTCGGTGACCTCCGCGACGACCCGCTCACCCGGGAGGGCATGGCGGACAAAGAGCACGCGCCCCTCGTGGCGGGCGACGCAATGTCCCCCGTGGGCGATCGGGCCGACCTCGACCTCGACGCGGTCCCCGACGGACAGGTCCCCCATCAGGACCCGCGACGGACGTCGCCGGCCATCGGTCGGTTCTCGTCGAGCCGCTCCCGCGCCTGGTCCGAGCCCTCGAGTTGCCACGGCACGCTGGAGACCATGACGCCCGGCGTGAAGAGCAGCCGGGCACGCAGCCGCAGGGCGCTCTGGTTGTGAAGGACCTGCTCCCACCAGTGACCCAGGACGTATTGCGGGATGTAGACGACGACCAGGTCTCGTGGGTTGCCGCTGCGGATGCTCTTGACGTAGTCGACGACCGGGCGGGTGATCTCGCGATACGGGCTGTCGAGGGCCTTGAGCGGCATCGGGATGTCGCGTCGGTCCCACTCGGCCTGCAGCGCCTTGGTCTCCTCGGGTTCGACATTGACGGTCAGCGCCTCGAGCACCTGAGGTCGGGTTGCTCGCGCATAGGCCAGGGCGCGCAGGGTCGGCTTGTGGATCTTGGAGACCAGGACGATGGCATGGACGCGCGATGGGAGCAGTTGCGCCTTGGTGTCGCCCTCGTGCACCGCCAGCTCGTCCCGCACCCGGTCGTAGTGGCGGCGAATGCCGAGCATGAGCACGAAGAGGACCGCCATCGCCGCGATCGCGTAACCGGCGCCATGGATGAACTTGGTGGCGAGCACGACGAGCAGGACGGTGCCCGACATGGCCGCGCCGATGCCGTTGATGATGCGGGAGCGGCCCATCCGACCGCGAGCGGCCGGGTCCTTCTCGACGGCGAGCAGTCGGTTCCAGTGTCGGATCATGCCGAGTTGGCTCAGGGTGAAGGAGACGAAGACGCCGACGATGTAGAGCTGGATGAGCTTGGTGACCTCGGCGTTGTAGAGGACGATCAGGCCGGCCGCCGCGGCCGCCAGGATGATGATGCCGTTGGAGAAGGCGAGCCGGTTGCCGCGGGTGTGCAGTTGACGAGGCAGGTAACCGTCCTTGGCGAGAATCGAGCCGAGGACAGGAAAGCCGTTGAAGGCGGTGTTCGCCGCGAGGAAGAGGATCAGGCCGGTCACGACGGAGACCAGGACGACGCCGGGCGTGAAACCGTCGAAGACGGCCTGGGCGACCTGACCCATGACGGTGTGCTGGATGTAGGCATCACCGACCGGAGCGCCATCGCGCAGCAACTGGGTGGCCGGGTCCTCCGCGAAGTGCACATGGGTGAGCCGGGCCAGGACGATCATCGAGAGCAACATGGTCACGGCAATGGTGCCCATGAGCAGCAGGGTCGTGGCCGCGTTGCGGCTCTTGGGCTTCTGGAAGGCGGGCACGCCGTTCGAGATCGCCTCGACGCCGGTGAGTGCCGCACACCCTGACGAGAAGGCTCGCAGCAACAGGAAGGCCAACGCGAAGCCGCCCAGGGTCTCGTAGCCGGACTCCGGGGCGAGGGTGAGGTTGGCGCTCTCGGCCAGGGGCAGGTTGCCCATCGCGGAGCGGAAGAAGCCCACACCGGCCATCCCGATGACGGCGCCCATGAACAAATAGGTCGGGACGGCGAAGGCGCTGCCCGACTCTCGAACACCACGCAGGTTCATCGCCGTCAGCAGCGCGACGATGACGACCGCCGTGATGGCCTCGTGCCCACGCAGAAAGGGCAGCGCGGTGGCGGCGTTCTGGACGCCGGAGCTCACCGAGACGGCGACGGTCAGGACGTAGTCGACGAGGAGCGCGCTGGCCACGGTCAGACCGGCCTTCGGGCCGAGGTTGACGCTGGCCACCTCGTAGTCACCGCCCCCGGAGGGATAGGCGTGGACGTTCTGCCGATAGGACATGACGACGATGACCATGACGAAGGCCACCGCCAGACCAATCTTCCACGACTGGGTCACCGCGAGGGCACCACCAGCCATGCCCAGGGTCAGCAGGATCTCGTCGGGGGCATAGGCCACCGACGAGAGCGCATCGCTGGCGAAGACCGGCAGCGCCAACTTCTTGGGCAGCAGGGTCTCGGACAGTCGGTCGCTGCGCATGGCGCGGCCGATGAGGATGCGCTTGACGACGCGCCCGCTCGTGCTCACGGAGGACCACTCTAGGTCCACTGGGCACCACCGCGAAGGGCGAGCGGCACGGGTGTAGCGTCGGGGCCGTGCACTTCGTCATCATGGGTTGCGGACGCGTGGGCGCCTCCCTCGCCCGGGCACTGGAACGCCGTGGTCACGAGGTGGCCGTCATCGATCAGGACGAGTTGTCCTTCCGCCGTCTCGGTTCAGGTTTCGAGGGCCAGCGGGTGCTTGGGGTCGGTTTCGATCGAGACACCCTGCGCGAGGCGCGGATCGGGGACGCCTACGCCTTCGCCGCCGTCTCCAGCGGTGACAACTCCAACATCCTCGCGGCGCGCGTCGCGCGCGAGAAGTTCGGTGTCGAGAACGTCGTGGCGCGCATCTACGACCCGGGCCGCGCCGAGATCTACCAGCGCCTCGGCATCCCCACCGTGGCGACGGTGAAGTGGACCAGCGACCAGGTGCTGCGGCGACTCCTTCCCCAAGGGCACGTCCCAGAGTTCACCGACCCCTCGGGCAAGGTCGTGCTGGCCGAGATCCCCCTCGCGGAGGCGTGGATCGGTCACCGGGTGGCCGAGATCGAGGAGGCCTCCTCGGGCAGGGTCGCCTATGTGTCCCGACTCGGGGTCGGCTTCATCCCCGATGCCTCGACGGTCTACCAGGCCGGCGACTTCGTCCACCTCGTCCTCGCACGCGACGACCTCGCCGCCGCCGAGCGCGTCCTCGACGCGGCTCCCCCGACCCACTGACCACCAGGAAAGCGCCATGCGAGTCGTCATCGCCGGAGCCGGGAGCGTCGGTCGCTCCATCGCCCGAGAACTCATCCGCAACGGTCACACCGTGCTGCTCATCGACCGCGAGACCGACACCGATCGCGTGAGCAAGGTGCCGGAGGCCAGTTGGCTCAAGGCCGACGCCTGCGAGTTGTCCGCCCTCGACGAGTCCGGCCTCGCGGACTGTGACGTCGTCGTCGCCGCCACCGGTGACGACAAGGTCAACCTCGTGCTCTCGCTGCTCGCCAAGACCGAGTTCGCGGTTCCCCGCACCGTCGCACGGGTCAACAACCCCAAGAACGAGTGGATGTTCGACGAGGCCTGGGGTGTCGATGTCGCGGTGTCGACGCCCCGCCTGATGACCGCCCTCATCGAGGAGGCCGTCTCGATCGGTGACCTCGTGCGGATCTTCGAGTTCCAACAGGGTCGCGCCTCCATGGTCGAACTCACGCTCCCCGAGGGCAGTGCGTATGCCGGTGCGAGACTCGGCGACATCACCTTCCCCGCCGACACGGTCCTGACCGCGATCATCCGCGACGGGCGCCCGATCGCCCCCAGCCGCGATGATGCCCTCGAAGCCCTCGACGAGTTGCTCTTCATCACCACGGCCGAGGGCGAGGATCAACTCGAGGACCTCCTCAGCCCCGGCGAGCGTGCCCCGCGCGAGCGCGACGACGACTGATCAGCCTTGACTGTCGTCCTGAGGGGGTTCTGACCCCCTCAGGACCACACTCAGCGTCGTCGTCCCGCGGTGAGGAATCAGGCCGTGGGGTCTGGGGGCACGAGCGGGGTGCGGCCACGCATCAGCAGCCAACCCATGAGGGCGACTCCCCCGAGCCAGAGGGGCCAGCCCAGGACGATCTTGGCGACGCCCAGGCCGGCGACATTTCCGGCCAGGTAGAGCGGCACCATGAGACCGAGCCGCACGGCATACACGGCCACGAGGACCCAGGTGAGTCGGCTGCACACTCGGACCACGCCCGGGTCACGCCGCCAGGCGAAGGGCTCGGTCTGGGCGCGTGGATCGGACAGCCCGACGAGGAAGCCGACGACCGGCCAGCGCACGAGAATGCTCACCAAGGTGCCCGCGCCGTAGGCCGCGCTCAAGAGGATGCCAGGTAGGAAGGCGTCCTCGGCCTTGCCGCTGCGCATCGCGAACCACGCAGCCAGCGCGGTCGCGAAGACGGCACCGAGCACGTGCTGCAGGCTCTGCCGCTGCGCCACCCGGATCCCAGCCAGGATGACGGCCACGACGATTGCGGCGATGACCGCTCCCTTGAGGTCGTGCGCGATCAGCCACCAGGAGACGAAGACGGCCGTCGGCAGGGCGGTCTCGAGCGCACCGCGGCCGCCGCCGAGAGCCGCGGAGAGGCGGTAGCGGATCAGTTCCTCTACGGTCGCCGGCAAGGGCGCGCTGGCCTCGGTCGGAGTGGCCGTCACGAGCGCGGCAGGAGGGCATAGGGCGGGTTGAAGATCGTGGGGATCCCACGCTTCATCGCCACCCGTCCTTGGGCGGACAGCAGTGCCCCTGGCTCGATGCCGGGGATCCGCCGTCGACCGATCCACACCAGATTGACCGAGGTGGACCCGTCGAAGACCTCGGCGACGAGCACCGGCACATTGGCTCGGGCCGGCATGGTCACCGACCGGACGACTCCGCACACCTGACCGATCGCCCGGTCGTGCAGCGGCTCGGTCATCGACACCCGGGCGGAGGTGGCGGCCCTGATCTCGTCGGCCTCGTGCTCGGCGGCCGACTTCGCGAGATCCTTGAACGACTGGAGCAGTCCCATCAGCGGACCTCGGTGATCTCCGGGCCGCGTTCGAAGGGGTTGAGTTCTGGTGCCGACGGCTCGTCGGGCGCCTCCACCGGCTGCGCCTCGGTCGGCAGGGTCAGGGTGAGCAGTTCGCGCGGCGCCATCGGGTCCTGGCCGCGCACGACGACCGTGTCGCGGAAGACCTGGAGGAGAGGCTCGGCCTTGGTGTCCTCGACGGCCGCGCGACCGCTGATGACGCCGCGCAGGAACCACCGAGGCCCGTCGACGCCGAGGAAGCGCGCGGGCGCGAAGACGGTCCGACCGTTCTTGTCCTGGGAGGGCATCCGCGTGCGCAGTTCGATGCCGAAGGGACCCTCGACGCTCTCGGCGGTGCCGCCGCGCGTCGTCACGGACTCTGACAACTCACCGCGGATCGACTCCCACAGCCCCTCGCTGCGGGGTGCCGCGAACGCCTGCAACTGCAGGTTCGAGTCACCCATGAGGACGCTGGCGGCGACGACCGCCTGCTGCTCCTGGTCGATCTCCAGACGCAACTGCATGCCCTCGGCGCCGAGAATGCGCAAGGCACCCAGGTCGATGCGCTGGTCGGAGCCACCGACCTCGGAGTGGTCGAAGGGGCCACTCGAGCGGTCGAGGACCGGCGCGTCCACCTGCTCGCTCGCGTCCTCCCCCGTCTCGACGGTGGCGTCGGTTCGGGCCGGCTCCGTCTCGTCGCGGGAGCGCCGTCGGAAGATCGCCACGTCAGGTCCTTGTCGTTGTGCCGCCGGCGGCGAACCCACCGGTCGATCCGTGTCCAGTCTCGCCCCGGTCACTGTCCGGAAGCGAATCCGCTTCGGTGAACGTCGCCGCGACGTACTCCTGGATGACCAATTGCGCGATCCGGTCGCCGGGATGGATCTCGATGGGGGTGCGCGGGTCGAGGTTGACCAGGTTGACCATGATCTCGCCCCGATAACCGGAGTCGACCGTGCCCGGAGCATTGACAATGCTCAGGCCCAGGCGCGCGGCTGCCCCCGAGCGCGGGTGCACGAGTCCGACGTGGCCCTGCGGGATCGCCATCGCGATCCCGGTCGGGACCAGTGCTCGCTCCCCCGGCTCGAGGGTCACACGCGCGGTGCTCGCCAGGTCGGCCCCCGCATCACCGGGCCGGGCGTATGCCGGCAGCACGGCCTGCGGATGAAGGCGCCGGACCGCGACCCGCTTGTCCGCGTCCACGGTCAGGCAGCGCACTCCCGGCAGACCATCTGGCCGCCCTGGTTGCTGGCCAATTGGCTGCGGTGGTGCACCAGGAAGCAGCGCGAGCAGGTGAACTCGTCCGCCTGGCGCGGGAGCACCCGCACCGACAACTCCTCGCCGGAGAGGTCGGCGCCGGGCAGTTCGAAGCCCTCGGCCTGCTCGGTCTCGTCCACGTCGACACTGCTGGCGCGCTTGTCGACGCGACGACTCTTCAACTCCTCGATGGAGTCCTCGGAGAGGTCGTCGTCGGTCTTGCGCGGTGCATCGTAATCGGTAGCCATGTCCCACCCTTCTTCATCGTCAGTGCCGGGGGCGCCCTGTGCCCGGCATGTTCGTCGCCCCCAACGCGCGGACGGCCGATTTTGTGCCCGGTCGCGCGAGATTGTGCACCATCAAGAGGTCATTCGTCATACCGAGATGGACAAAAGTGGTCACCGGGCCCGGATCCGCGTCGGATCGAGGCGCGTCAGGACCCGTGGTGACGCCGGGCCAGTGTGGTGACACGGGCCGTGAACTCCTGCGCGATGGCCGGCTGAGCCGCCCAGGTCAGGCCTGCCGTCGGCGCGGATCCGAGGCCACCTGGACCACCGACCAGGCACCCAGCCTCCGTCACGACGAGCCACCCCGCTGCCAGGTCCCAGGGATTGAGGGCTCGCTCGTAATACGCGTCGACCTCCCCGGCCGCGAGACGACAGAGGTCGAGGGCAGCACTTCCGATCCGCCGGATGTCGCGCACCTCCGGGAGCAGTTCGACGAGCAGTCCGGCCTGCTCGGCCCGGGTCGACGCGGCATACGAGAAGCCAGTGGCGACCAGCGTGTCGGCCAGGGTCGACGCCGCGCGGCCCACCTCCAGCCGTCGTTCGACACCTGCGCCGCTGCGACGAAGGGCGCCGCGGCCGAGGGCGGCACGGAAGGTCTCACCGCTCACCGGGTTGACCACCGCAGCCGCGATCGGTTGCCATGCGCCCGGCACCGAAGGGTCCCCCACCACCGCGGCGACGGACACGGCATACGCGGGAAGGTCGTAGAGGTAATTGACGGTGCCATCGATCGGGTCCACGACCCACGTGATGCCCGAGGTCCCGGCGCGACCGCCCTTCTCCTCGCCCATGACCGCATCCATCGGCCGCAGCGTGTCGAGGCGAGCCAGGAGGTGGTCCTGGGACCGCTGGTCCATGACGGTGACGATGTCGGTCACGCTCGATTTGGTCGCGGCGACACCAAGGTCGCGGGGGCGATCATCGACGACGAGCCGACCCGCACTGGTCGCGATGTCGACGGCGATGGCCTCGAGGTCACGGACGTCCACGCCCGCGGGAACGACCAGCCCGCTCATGAGACACCACACAGTGCCGGGCGCGGTCCGCGCAGACTGGCGCAGCAGCCGGCTTCACACTCCGCGGGACGCTGATCACCGGCCAGGATCGTGCGAGCCGGCACCTCGAGCCCACGGGCCTGCGCAGCTCGATCGGCCATGAGGGCCACCAGGTCGCGGACCAGCCGGGGGTCCGTCCCCACGGTCGGGACTCGAATCACCTCGACACCTACTGCCTCCCCGGCCGCCACGGCGTCGGTGTCGAGATCGCTGACCACCTCCATGTGGTCGGAGACGAAGCCGATCGGGGCCAGGACGACGCAGCGGACTCCTTCCTGCGCGAGTCCTCGAAGGCGATCGCTCACGTCGGGCTCGAGCCACGGTTGGGAGGGCGGCCCGGAGCGCGAGCAGTAGACGAGCTCCGGAGCGGGGATCTCGGGATGCCTGGCGCGAACCCGGTCTCCCACCGCGGCCAGCACGCGTTCGTGTTGGTCGAGGTAGAGGCCGCGCACCGAGGGGGGTCCGGACGCATCGTTCATCGCCTGCGGGATCGAGTGCGTCACCCCCAGAACCCGCGTGGTGTGCGGGGGACGATCGGCCAAGGCGGCCAGGACATGTCCGGCCGTGATCTCGACGAAGGCAGGCAGCCCGTGCCACGGCTCGATCTTGTCGATGACGAGGTCGCCGGCACCGGCCACCACCGAAACCGCGTCGGCGAGGTTCTCGCGATATTGCCGGCACGAGGAGTACGACGAATAGGCGCTGGTCAGCACGGCGAGCAGGCGCTTGTGGCCGGCAGCGACGAATTCCTGGATCGTGTCGGCGAGGAAGGGTGGTGAGTTGCGGTTGCCGAGTCGGACAGGAATCGGCTCGCCCGCGGTCGCCAACTCGGCGGCGAGGGCGTCGACCAGGGCCCGGTTCTGGGCATTGATCGGGCTGATGCCGCCGCGGCAGTGGTAGTGCGAGGCCACCTCCTCCAGGCGCTCGGCGGGTATGCCGCGCCCGGCCGTCACCCGCTCGAGGAAGGGCATCACCTCGTCATGCCCTTCGGGACCACCGAAGGAGACCAGAAGGACCCCGTCATACGGGGCCAGGGCGGGCACAGGGGCGACAGGAGAGCTGATCACCACGCAAACGTAACCGGTCGGCGGCGCGCCCTCTTGGGCGGATCCGTGGCACGGTGGCAGAGTCGAGCAGAACGCGAGCCATGACGGCCACCACCACGGAAGCGAAGCACGCATGCAGGACCTCAAGTTGATCGGCGTCCACGAGGACGGTGATCACCTCCTCCTCGCCGATGGCGACGGCGGCCGATACCGTCTGGCGCTCGACGACGCCCTGCGTGCCGCCGCCCGTCGGGACCGGCCGCGCCTGGGCCAGTTGCAGATCGAGATCGAGGGGGGCCTGCGTCCTCGCGATGTCCAGTCCCTCATCCGCTCGGGGCTCAGCACCGAGGAGGTCGCCGGCCGCTCCGGCTGGACCGTCGAGAAGGTGCGGCGCTTCGAGGGACCGGTCCTCGCCGAGCGCGAGTTCATCGCGAACAAGGCACGCGCGACGGTGCTCGCCCACGACGGGAAGTCGGCGGAGACCTTCGGCGAGCGGGTGGAGACGCGCTTGCGCGACCGGGGGGTGGCCGCCGATCAGGTGCAGTGGGACTCCCAGCGGCTCGACTCCGGCCAGTGGGTCGTGACGGTCACCTTCCCCGCGGGTGGGCGTGAGCGAACCGGCTCATGGCGCTTCGACCCCACCATGCAGCAGGTGCGCGCGCAGAACGATGACGCTCGCTTCCTCAGCGAGGACGAACGCGGTGGGTCGCTGCCGACCCCGCACGTGGCCGAGGGCGGCCGAACCGAGGAGGTCTTCGACGTGACCGCGCCGGTGCGCGGGAGTCGGCCACGCACACGCTCCGCCGCCGGGGAGGAGGACGAACTCACCGAGTCCCTGCGTGCGCACCACAGCAGCCTGCGCGGCCGACGCACCCGTCGTCGCACCGGCCCCGGCACAGCACCCGGTGAGCACCTCAGCCCCGTCGACGCATTGCCGCTCGAACCCCTTGTCGGGAGTGTCGAGGAGTGGGGTCCGCCCCCGGATCGTCCTCGCGCTGCACCCGAGGCGGTGGAAGCGATCGAACCGATCGAACCGATCGAGCCGATCGAGCCGATCGAGCCATCGGAGCAGGCCGGAAGCGAGAAGCAGCCGCAGAGCCAGGAGCCTGGGTCAGCACCCGCGGCCGCCGACGCAGGTCGCAAGGGTCGAACCCGTGTGCCCAGTTGGGACGATGTCGTGTTCGGCGCTCGCGCACCGCGGGACCCGAAGGCCTGAGTCAGGCGGTCGGCGGGACCGGGCAGATGTCGAGGTCGAAGGGCAGGATGTCGGCATCGCGGGCGGCTGCACGCGCGGAGTGCGAGTTCATCCGCCGCATGTAGTGCCGCCGACACAGGACCTCGTACTCGACGAGGCCGGTCGTGGCCGCGGCGGTGTCGCCGACGACCACCTGCTCCCCCTCGACGACCATGACACCGTCGATGATCCGGGCATTGTGGGTGGCCTTGCGGCCGCACCAGCACAGTGCCTCGACCTGGAGCACCTGCACCCGGTCGGCGAGCTCGATGAGCCGCTTGCTGCCCGGGAAGAGTTGGGTGCGGAAGTCCGCGGTGATCCCGAAGGCATGGACGTCGATGTCGAGCTCATCGACAATGCGTGCCAATTGGTCGATCTGCTCGGGCCGATAGAACTGCGCCTCGTCGCAGATGAGGTAGTCCACGCGCAGCCCACGCGTCAGAGAACCGACGATGTGCTCCCAGAAGTCGAGGTCGTCGGTCACCTCGATCGCGGTCATCGACAGCCCGAGTCGGCTGGAGAGGACCGATTCCCCCATCCGGTCGAACTTGGTGAAGATCAGTCCGATCCGCCCTCGGGCGCTGTGGTTGTGGCCCATCTGGAGGGCCAAGGTGGACTTGCCGCAGTCCATCGTCCCGGAGAAGAAGACCAGTTCTGCCACGACAGCGCAGCCTAGGCGACAGCGGGTGCCGGCAGGTGCACGACGGGGACGAGCGTCTCATCCGTGGTCAGGGACCCGTGGAGACCGATCAGGGCGATGAGGTCCGGGCGGTGCCGCCGGGAGTCCACGACGCACCGACCGGGTGCGCTGAGGACGAGCAGGTCACCGATGCGGCGTTCGAGGCCGGGAGCGACCGGGCCGAACAGGCCGCGGAGCACGGCCTCCTCCCGGGTCAGGAGGTCGGCGCCGGCTCCCAGGACACTGCGCCAGGTGGCCGCGACATCGGTGGTCGCGCCGGGGAGGCAGTGCAATTGGAGGGCGCGCGCCTCCCCCGCGACGTGACGTATGCCGTCCGCGAGGCCTGGGGTCGTCGCCACGTCCACCCTGCCGGCGGGCGGGACGTCCACCATTCCGTGATCGGCCGTCACCGTGAGCGAGCAGTCGCGGGGCAGTCGCTCCCGCAACTCGCCGAGGGCGCGGTCGATGGTCTCCAGTTCGTCTCCCCACTGCCAACTGTTGCAGCCGTGGACGTGGCCGACCTTGTCGAGCTCACCCCAGTAGAGATACACGACCGCGCGCGTGGAGGCCCAGATGGCGGCAACGGTCGCCTCGACCCGGTCGCCCAGGGACTTCGCCGCGGTGAAGGACCCACCCCGCAAGGCTGCCCGCGTGAGTCCGGAGCCGTCGAAGAAGCCCGGGCCGATGCGCGTGACCGCGACCCCATCGGCAGCCAGTCGCTCGAAGATCGTGGGATGTGGTTGCCACTGCTCCGGCGTCGGCCCGTCCTCCCAGGTCAACTCGTTGAAGACCACGTCCCGCCCGGGATCGAGAACGTCGTAGCCGAGGAGCCCGTGGGTGCCGGGATGCAGACCGGTGCCGAAGGTCGCCATCGACGTGGCCGTCGTCGTCGGGAAGCCGCAGGGCACCGCGATCGTGTGCGGGGCCTGCGCGCGCAGGAATGGAGCGTGACCGCGGCGACGCTCGAGAAGGGTGTGTCCGAGTCCGTCGACGAGGACGACGACCGCGCGCCGGGTCGGCGGCAGGTCCAAGGGTGTGGCCCGCACGGGTACACCCACCGAGCCGGCAACCGCGGGAAGGACGTCGGCGAGCGTCGTCACCATGGGGTCGGCGCTCCGCTGGATCAGCGCCGGCCCAGGGCCGCGGACAGGGCGCGCGCGAAGGTGAGCGCCGTCGTCAGTGCGACCTCGCCGTCGGCGTCGGCCGAGACCCGAAGAGCGATGTCATCGGAGGTGATGGTGCCGTCGAAGCCGTGGTCGGCGTCACATCCGGGATCCGCACAACCACCCGGGAAGAGGTCAACACGCTTGACGGCCCCCCACCCGAGGGTGAGCGTGAGCTCGCGACCCAAGGATCCCGGCACATAGTTCTGCGGGTCGGGCACGACATGCGTGAGCATGACGCCGCGCACGTCGCGCAACGGCACCGACTCGCTCGTGGCGGTGGCCACGTCGACCGGACCATGCGGATCGTCCTGGTGGTCGTCGGCGTGGACGATGAGCAGCCGCGACTCGGTCAGTCCGAGAACCGTGATGTGGCGACGGATCGCCTCGTGCTCGAAGGTCGTCTCCTGGTGGACCAGGTGGGCGACGACGGGCTCTCCCCCCAACGCGGCCAGGACCACGTCAGAGACGATGGCCGGGTGGTAGCCGGCCCGTTCGATGGCGGCGGTGAGCTCGGCGGGCAACAGGTTGGCGTCGGTGGTGCGGGTCACCGACCCATTGTGCCCGACCTCACGTGAGCGCACGCCGACCCGGATCGGTCCGTCGGGCAGGCGGGGCCACGGTGATCTCGACACCGAGGACTTCCACACCACCGGGGTGAGCGTTGGCCGGGTTGAGCACCAAGGACGCGATCTCGGGCATGTCGTCGGCCAACACGGACACCCGGGCGATGAGATCGGCCAGGGCGGCCCGGTGCACCGGCGTCGCACCACGATGGCCGTGCAGCACCGGTGAGGCCTTGGTGGCCGAGATCAGCTCGGAGACGTCGACGTCAGTGAGGGGCGGGATCCGATAGGCGATGTCCCCGAGCAGGTCGGCCGGCAGGCCGGCGATGCTGAAGGAGATCACCGGGCCGAAGAGCGGGTCCTCGTCGGCGGTGATGCGCGTCATGACGCCGGGCGTGGCCATCCGCTGGACGAGGAACTCCTGGCTCTCCAGGGGAGCCAGCCGGTCGGTCAAGGATGCCCAGGCGGCGCGGATGGCCGCGGCATCCTGCAGGTCGATGCGCACGCCGGTGGTGCCACCTGCGTGACGCAGCGTCGGGGCGGCGGCCTTGAGCACTACCGGGTAGCCCACGGCGTCGGCGGCCGCGAGCGCTTCTTCGACCGATCTCACGAGGACCTGAGGCCAGACGTGAATCCCGTAGGCGCCCAGGAGCGCTGTGGCCTCGTCCTGGGTGAGCCGTCGCCCGGACGGGTCGATCGACAGGACTGTCTCGACGACGTCCTCGGCCACGCGACGGTTGATGTCGGTCGGTGCGACCGGTGTGCCCCGGTCACGGGCCCGCCACTGGCCGTATTTCGTGGCCGCGGCCAGCGCCCGGGCGGCATCCTCCGGCAAGGGGTAGAGGGGAATCGCCCGCGCTGCACCCTCACCCTCACCTCCGGTTCCCCGGACCGACGAGGCGCCGTCGTCGACACCACGCATCCCGAGGAAGGTGGCCAGACAGGTCTTGTCACCCTCGGCGGCGGCCGAGCGCAGCGCATTGGCGACGTCCTCGTCGATGGTCACCAGTGGTGGCACGAAGCAGGCGAGGACGGAGTCCACCAAGGGGTCGTCGAAGGCGGCGTCGAGCGCGACCCGGAAGGCTTCGCCGCTCGCCTCCGAGGGCAGGGCCACCGGGCCGTGGGTGACGTCCAGACCCCAACCCTGGCAGGCCTGGGTAGTGAGAGTGCCGAGGGCATGCGAGTTGGTGACGATGGCGACCCGATTGCCCTTGGGCAGGGGCTGGTGGACGACGACCTGGGCGACGTCGAAGAGCTGGTGGAGGTTCTCGACACGGATGACACCGGCCTGGCGGAGCATCGCGTCGAAGACTTCGGGACGAGCGTTCGTGTGCCGCACCGAGTGCCCCGGCACCTGCCCGGCGCGAGCGAGGCCGGACTTGATGACGATGACGGGCTTGGTCAGGGCCAGGTGTCGGGCGATCCGGGAGAACTTGCGCGGATTGCCCATCGACTCCAGGTAGAGACCGACCGCCGCCGTGGCCTCGTCGTCGATCCAGTACTGCATGACGTCGTTGCCTGACACGTCCGCGCGGTTGCCCGCGGACGCGAAGGACGAGATACCCAGCCGTCGCCGGGCGGCGGAGGCGAGGACCGCGATGCCGAGCGCCCCGGACTGGGCGAACAGGCCCAGTCGACCCCGTGGTGGCACGGTCGGGGACAGCGAAGCGTTGAGGCGGACGTCGGGGTCGGTGTTGATCAGGCCGAACGAGTTCGGACCCACGACCCGCATCCCGGCACCCCGCGCCCGCCGGACCAAGGTCTCCTGGAGAGCGGCCCCCTCCTCCCCTGACTCGGCGAAACCGGCAGAGACGACGAGCAGTGCCTTGACCCCGATGTCGGCGCACTCATCGACGACCTCGAGGACGGCATCGGCCGGCACCGCGATGACGACCAGATCCACAGGACCGGGGATGTCGGAGAGCCTGGCGACCGCGGGGAGCCCGAGCACCTCGTCGGCGTGCGGGTTGACCGGGTGGATCTGGCCGGCGAATCCTGCCGCCTTGAGGTTGGCGAGGAACTTGTTGCCGATCGCGGACTCCCGACGGCTGGCCCCCACCACGGCCACGACCTTGGGGCCCAGCAGGGCCCGCACGCTCTGGGACTCGGCGCGGTGCTCGCGAGCCATGGCCACGGCCTTGGACGCTTCGGTCGGCTCGATGTCGAAGTGCACCGCGACGACACCGTCCTCCAGACGACGACTGACCTCGTAGCCGGCGTCGGAGAAGACCTGGAGCATCTTGCGGTTCTGCGGCAGCACCTCGGCGGTGAACTCGGTGATTCCCATGTCGCGGGCGATCGCCGCGAGGTGTTCGAGGAGCACGGACCCGATGCCCTTGCCCTGGAAGTGGTCGCTGATGTTGAAGGCGACCTCAGCGCTGCGCGGGCTGATCCGGTCGTAGCGTCCGATCCCGATGATGTCGCCACGCATGAGCACGACCAAGGCCACGCGGTCGACATAGTCGACATGGGTGAAGCGGTGCAGGTCGCGCTCTGAGATCTGCTTCAAGGGTGCGAAGAAGCGCAGGTAGATGGACTCCTCGCTCTGGCGGGAGTGGAACTCCTGGAGCCCGTCCTCGTCCGAGGGACGGATCGGCCGGAGGTGGGCGACCGTCCCGTCACGCATCACGACATCGGCCTCCCACTCGCTCGGGTAGCCAGGCGGCAGGTCCGCTGCGCTCATGTCCTCATCGTGGCAGACGCGGACCAGGGATCGGTGACCGGCACACTTCCCCCATGGAGTTCACCGAGGTCGCCACGCGCCGGCGCATGACACGCCGATTCCGCACGACCCCTGCCGTGCCCGATCACGTGGTCACCGAGTTGGTCCGTCTGGCCCAACGGGCGCCCTCGGCGGGCTTCACCCAGGGGTGGGACGTCGTCGCCCTCACGGATGCGGCCGACCGCGATCTCTACTGGTCCGTGACGACCGATCCCGACCGCGCTCCGGATGCCTGGCGACGAGGAGTGGGCGCCGCCCCGGCCCTGCTGCTCATGCTGGCCGACCCCGCGGCATACCTCGACCGCTATGCGGAACCGGACAAGGGGTGGACGGACCGGTCACGCGATCGGTGGCCAATTCCCTACTGGGACACNGACACCGCGATGGCNGCCATGCTCATCCTGCTGGGGGCGACGGACCGTGGCCTCGGTTCGCTGTTCTTCGGGGTCCCGGCGGGNCGCCACGATGCCGTGCGTTCCGCTTTCGACATCCCCCACGACCGACGGATCGTCGGCGTCATCGCACTCGGCCACGAGGANCGCTCCTCGCGCAGCCCCTCGCTCGCCAGGGGTCGGCGCCCGGTCCACGACGTGCTCCACCTGGGTCGCTTCGAGGCGCCCGGCGCGTCGCAGTGAGGGTCCGTCACCGCCGTTTGTGAAGATGCAGGGGTCGTATGCCGTCCGCCCACCCTCGGAGTTGACCGAACCTCATGGCCCGCCGCACCACTCCCGACGCCGGCGAACCCGTCGTGGAGCAGATCGTCGACATCGACGTGTCCGCGGAAATGCAGAACGCCTTCCTCGAGTACTCCGTCAGCGTCATCCACTCCCGGGCCCTCCCCGACGCGCGTGACGGNCTGAAGCCGGTCCAGCGGCGGATCCTCTTCGGCATGCACGGGCTCGGCCTGCGCCCCGACAAGGGGCACGTGAAGTCCTCGCGCGTCGTCGGCGAGGTCATGGGCAAGTACCACCCGCATGGGGACTCGGCCATCTACGACGCCCTCGTGCGGATGGCCCAGCCGTTCACCATGCGCCTGCCCCTGGTCGACGGGCACGGCAACTTCGGTTCGCTGGACGACGGTCCTGCCGCCTCCCGGTACACCGAGGCCAGGCCTGCGGCCGCCGCACTGCTCATGACGACCGGTCTGGACGAGGACACCGTCGACTTCGTCCCCAACTACGACGAGCAGCTGACGCAGCCGGGAGTCCTGCCCGCGGCATACCCCAATCTCCTGGTCAACGGCGTGTCGGGCATTGCGGTCGGGATGGCGACCAACATCCCGCCGCACAATCTCGTCGAGGTCATCGGCGCCGCTCGACACCTCATCGCGCACCCGGATTGCTCGCTCGACGACCTGATGAAGTTCGTCCCCGGGCCGGACCTGCCGATGGGCGGCCGGATCATCGGCCTCGACGGGATCCGCGATGCCTACCTCACGGGCCGCGGGACGTTCCGGACGCGGGCGACGGCGAAGGTCGAGAAGCTCACACCGCGCAAATCGGGGATCGTCGTCACCGAACTCCCCTACCTCGTCGGCCCCGAGAAGGTCTCGGAGCGGATCAAGACGCTCGTGCAGGGCAAGAAGCTGCAGGGCATCAGCGACATCAAGGACCTCACCGACCGCAAGCACGGCCTGCGCCTGGTCATCGAGATCAAGAACGGCTTCAACCCCGAGGCGGTGCTCGAGCAACTCCACAAGCTCACGCCGATGGAGGACTCCTTCGGGATCAACATGGTCGCGCTCGTCGACGGCCAGCCCCGGACCCTGGGCCTGAAGGACCTGCTGCGCTGCTTCGTCGATTTCCGCATCGAGGTCGTCCGGCGACGCACCGAGTTCCGGCTGGCCAAGCGCAAGGATCGGCTCCACCTCGTCGAGGGCCTGCTCATCGCCATCCTCGACATCGACGAGGTCATCCAGCTCATCCGGTCCAGCGATGACGCCAGTGCGGCGCGGACGCGACTGATCGATGTCTTCGACCTCTCNGAGGCCCAGGCNAACTACATCCTCGAGCTCCAGNTGCGACGGTTGACCAAGTTCTCACGCATCGAGCTCGAGGGCGAACGTGACGATCTGCAGCGGCAGATCGAGGAACTCGAGGCCATCCTCGCCGACGAAAAACTGTTGCACCGCACCGTTTCCGGCGAGCTGGCCGACGTCGCCAAGACCCATGGCACTCCGCGGCGCACCGTGCTTCTGGAGTCGGCCGGTGCGCCGGTCGTCGGCGCCACCCCGCTCGAGGTCAGCGACGACCCCTGCTGGGTCCTGCTCTCCTCGACCGGCATGCTCGCCCGCACGGGCAGCGGGGATGCCGTGCCCGTCGACGGCCCGCGCGTCAAGCACGACGCGATCGTCGGTGCCGTGCGCACCACGGCGCGCGGCGAGTTCGCGGTGGTCACCTCGACCGGTCGCATGGTGCGCCTTTCGGCGCTCGAGTTGCCGACGTTGCCGCCTCTGGGAAGCGCGCCGGGCCTCAGCGGTGGTGCCCCAATCGCGGCATACGTCGACCTGAGCGGTGGCGAGGAGGCCCTCACCCTCGTCTCGCTCGACCCGGCGAGCGCTGGGCTGGCACTCGGCACAGCGGCTGGCGTCGTCAAACGGGTGACCACCGACTACCCGAAGGGTGGCTCGTGGGAGGCCATCTCGCTCAAGCCGGGTGATCGGGTCGTCGGGGCCGTCGAACTCGCCGATGAGACCCAGGACCTGGTCTTCCTCACCGCCGACGCGCAATTGCTGCGCTTCGCAGCCCGTGCGGTGCGTCCCCAGGGTCGCGCCGGTGGCGGCATGGCCGGGATCAAGCTCGGCGCCAANGACCGGGTCGTCTTCTTCGGAGCGGTCGACCCGACCGCCGACGCGCTGGTCGTCACGTCCGCCGGGTCGTCCGCCGCGCTGCCGGGCACCCAGGCCGGGACCTGGAAGGCGACNCCGTATGCCGAGTACCCCGCCAAGGGCCGGGCGACGGGCGGGGTGCGGGCGCACCGCTTCCTCAAGGGCGAGGACACGCTCGTNCTGGCGTGGGCCGGCAACACCCCGGCCCGTGCGAGCAGCAGCAATGGTGTCGCCATCGAGTTGCCACCTGCGGACGGTCGTCGTGACGGATCCGGCTCTCCCGCACCGATGGTCGTGGCCGGGATCGGCTCGGCCGGGGTCTTTGCGACGACATCTGTCGAGGGTGTTACCCAATCGTGACCGCCTCTCTTGCCTGTCCCTGTTGCGGCAGGGTGTAAACGCTTTTACCCTGTGACGGTTCCCTCAACGTCGAGGCCCGGCTGGGCTCGGCGTGCAACCAGAAATGGAGGCGGGCCATGGCCCTCAACTCAAAGCGCCGCGCGGCTGCGGTGCTTACCGGCATCGTCGCGGTTTCCCTGTCCGCGGCGGCGTGCGGTGGCGGCTCGAGCGATTCGGGCTCCGGCGGCACCGCCGCCGAGGACACCACGGACTACAGCAAGTGGTGTGACATGAAGTCCGAACTCCAGGGCAAGACGGTGTCGATCTACACCTCGATCGTCACCCCTGAGGACGCGCCCCACAAGGCCTCCTACAAGGAGTTCGAGGACTGCACCGGCGTCACCATCAAGTACGAAGGTGACAAGGACTTCGAGAAGAACCTCCCGCAGCGCGCCCAGTCCGGCAACCTGCCCGACGTCGCCTTCGTCCCGCAGCCGGGTCTGCTCCAGACCATGGTCGACACGGGCAAGGCCATCCCGGCGAGCAAGACCGTCTCCGACGAGGTCGACAAGTACTTCGGAGCCGACTGGCGCAACTACGGCTCGGTCGACGACGAGCTCTACGCGGCACCGCTCGGCGCGAACGTGAAGTCCTACGTGTGGTACTCCCCGAAGAAGTTCACGGAGAAGGGCTACAAGGTCCCGACGACCTGGGCCGAGCTCATGGATCTCACCGCCAAGATCGCCACCGACGACCCGGCGGCCAAGCCCTGGTGTGCCGGCTTCGGCTCGGGCACGGCCACCGGCTGGCCGGGCACCGACTGGCTCGAGGATGTGCTCCTGCGTACCGCGGGCAAGGACACCTACGACCAGTGGGTCGCCCACAAGATCCCCTTCAACGACCCGAAGGTCGTCGAGGCGCTCGGCAAGGTCGCGGCCATCCTCAAGGACCCGAAGTACGTCAACGGCGGCTTCGGTGACGTGTCCTCCATCGCGACGACCACCTTCCAGGACGGCGGCCAGCCGATCCTCCAGAGCAAGTGCTACATGCACCGCCAGGCCTCGTTCTACGCCTCCAACTGGCCCGATGGCACCAAGGTCGCCGAGGACGGCGACGTCTGGGCGTTCTACCTGCCGGCGGTCGACTCCTCGTCGAAGCCGGTCCTTGGTGGTGGCGAGTTCGTCGCAACCTTCCGTGACGCTCCCGAGGTCAAGGCCTTCGCGGCCTTCCTGGCCTCCCCCGACTGGGCCAACGCCAAGGCGAAGGCCACGACGGGCGGCGGCTGGGTCAGCGCCAACAAGGAGCTCGACCCGGCGAACCTGGTCTCCCCGATCGACCAGCAGTCCGCCAAGATCCTCCAGGATCCGGCGGCGGTCTTCCGCTTCGACGGCTCGGACATGATGCCGTCCGCAGTGGGTGCCGGCACCTTCTGGTCGGAGATGACCAACTGGGTCAAGGGTCAGGACGACAAGACGACCCTCGACAACATCGAGAAGTCCTGGCCGGCAAGCTGACGCCAGAGATTCGTCCATGACGGAAGGGGTGGTCGCCGCACACCGGCGCGCGGCCACCCCTTTTCTCGGGTCCTCTCCCGCTCCACCCCTGACTCACCTGGAGGTGACATGCACGCAGCACACTTGGCGTCCCTCGCGGCGCAGAGCGGTGGCAACGCCGGCAAGATCGGCCAGCTCTTCCTCGGCATCGCCGTCTTCGCCGCCGTCTTCATCGGCATCCTTCTCCTCGCGTCCCTGTTCAAGGGCCACCTCGGCGAGAAGATCCAGGCCGCGGCCTTCGTCGGTCCGACGGTCGTCCTGATCAGCGTCGGCCTGATCTACCCGGCCATCCTCACGATCCGCCGGGCCTTCTACTCCGGCAAGTTCTTCGACCTCAACTTCGGCACCCCCCGAACCCGAGGGAAATTCGTCGGCTTCGACAACTTCCAGGCCTTGTGGACCACACCGGGCCTGCCGGCGGTCTTCCGCAACACCCTCTTCTGGGTGATCCTCGTGCCCCTGTTCGCCACCGGGCTCGGGTTGCTCTACGCCATTCTCATCGACCGGGCCAAGGGTGAGGCGCTCGCGAAGGCGCTCATCTTCCTCCCGATGGCCATCTCGATGGTCGGCGCAACCCTGATCTGGAAGTTCGTCTACTACTTCATCGGCGACCCGACGGCCGACCAGGTCGGCCTGATCAACTCCTTGCTCACCAAGATCGGGATGGACCCAATCGACTTCCTCGGCAATGCGCCCGGGAACACCTTCGCGATGATCGTCATCATGATCTGGATCCAGGCCGGGTTCGCGATGACCGTCCTCTCGGCCGCGATCAAGGCCATCCCGGACGAGATCATCGAGGCCGCCAACATGGACGGCGTCAAGGGCTTCCAGATGTTCCGCTTCATCACCCTGCCGAGCATCCGCTCGTCGGTGATCGTCGTCCTCACGACGATCGCCATCGCCACCCTGAAGGCCTTCGACATCGTCCAGGCCAGCAGCGGCGGCAAGCTCGGTGACTCGGTGCTCGCCAACGAGTTCTACAACCGCTCGTTCGTGACCCAGCAGCCGGGCCTGGGTGCCGCGATCGCCATCGTCATCTTCTTGTTGGTCATGCCGATCATCGTGTTCAACGTGATCCAGATGCGGAAGGACGCCTGATGAGCACCGCAACTCCCGCACCCGTCCCCGAGTCGGTGGCCAACGAGGCCGTCGAGGAGGCCGGCGGCGGCCAAGAACTGGAGACCGGCAAGAAGCGCGGCAAGTCCGCTGCGGGTAATGCCGCCCGGGCCGTCAGCTCGAAGTGGGCATCGTTGTTCGCCGTCGTCATGGCATTGGCCTGGACGACGCCGACCTTCGGCCTGTTCGTCACGTCCTTCCGCGAGCAGAAGGACATCCAGTCCACCGGCTGGTGGAACGCATGGCGGACCGGCTTCACGATGGACAACTACAAGCAGGTGCTCCAGGGCGCCGAGGGCCAGCCGCCGTTGACGGACTTCTTCGTCAACAGTTTCGTCATCGTCATCCCGGCGGTGCTCCTGCCCCTTCTCCTGGCGTCGCTCGCGGCATACGCCTTCGCGTGGATCGACTTCCCGTTCCGCAACGCGTTGTTCGTCGCCGTGTTCGCGCTGCAGATCGTCCCGCTCCAGATCGCCCTCCTCCCCTTGGTCACGATGTTCCAGGACCTGGGCCTGGGTGGGTCGTACTGGTCGCTCTGGTTGTCGCACAGCGCCTTCGCGCTGCCGCTGGCGGTGTTCCTACTGCACAACTTCATGAAGGAGATCCCGGCCTCGCTGCTCGAGGCGGCTCGCGTCGATGGCGCCGGCCACGTCCGGATCTTCTTCCAGGTGTTGCTGCCGCTCATCGCCCCCGCGTTGGCGTCCTTCGGCATCTTCCAGTTCCTCTGGGTCTGGAACGACCTGCTGGTCGCCCTGACGATGCTCGGTGGCTCGCCGGAGCTGGCTCCGCTGACGATGATCCTCAACACCATCAGTGGAACCCTCGGCAACCGTTGGTACCTGCTCTCGGCGGCAGCGTTCATCTCGATCGCCCTGCCGGTTGCGGTGTTCCTCTCCCTGCAGCGCTACTTCGTCCGTGGCCTGCTCGCGGGAGGCACGAAGGGCTGATGTCCGACAGCGCGCGTCCTGCACGGATGAGCACCATCACGGACGTTGCTCGGGAGGCCGGGGTCTCTGTGGCCACGGTCTCCCGAGCCCTCCGTGGGCTCGACCGTGTCTCCCCCGAGACGCGCGAGAAGGTCCTCCAGGTCGCGGAAGAGCTGAACTACATGGCGTCCCCGACGGCCACCTCGCTCGCCTCCGGGCGCACGGAGGTCGTCGGGGTCGTCGCCCCCTTCCTCACCCGCTGGTTCTTCGCCTCACTGGTGTCCGCCATCGAGAAGTCTTTGCGTGCGCGTGGCCACCATGTCCTGCTCTTCGACCTCGAGGACGAGAGTTACGACTCGCGGCTTCACCTGAGCCAGAACCTGCTGTGGCGCCGGGTCGACGGCGTCATCACCCTCAACCTCCCCATGACGGACGAGGAACTTGCTCTCCTCGATCGCCTCGCCCTGCCCGCGGTCGCCATCGGAACGCCGATGCCTGGCCACCCGTGCGTCCGGATCGACGACGCCGACGCGATGCGGCAGGCGACCGAGCACCTCATCTCCCAGGGCCACCGCCGGATCGCCTACATCGGGGCCGTCCCGGGCAACGTGGCCCACGTCCTCACCCCCCAGGGCCGTCGCCGGGCCTTCGAGGAGACCTTGGCCGCCCACGGCATACCTCTTCGAGAGGAGTGGGTCCTCAACTGCGACTGGACGGCGGATGCTGCGGCCGAGCACACCTCGGCCCTCCTCACCTGTTTCTCGGCGGCCGAGCGACCGACGGCCATCGTCGCGGCGTCCGACGAGATGGCCTTCGGTGCCATGGCCGCCGCCCATCGCCTGGGACTGCACGTCCCGGATGACCTCTCGGTCGTCGGCATCGACGATCACACCTTGTCGAATGTCCTCGGTCTGACCACGGTGCGTCAGGACGTTGAGGCACAAGGTCAGGTGGCGGCCGACCTGCTGCTCGGGGCGCTCCTCGATGACCAGCCACTCGATCCCTCGGTGATGACCTATGTCCCGACCGAGCTCGTCGTCAGGGACTCAGTGGCGCCGCTGCGCTAGCCACAACAACTTCTGCGTGACGCGGAAGTTCGGATGTCACGCAGCTATGTGCGGCCGCGGAGTCAATTTCCGCGTGACGCAGAAGCTGTCTTGAGCCGCCGCGCTGACGCCCGTCAGTTGGTCGTCTGGTCACCGCCGAGGTAATGCTCCGGGTCGCGCAGATAGGTGCGCTTGGCGAAGAAGAAGCGATTGGCGGTCCATGTCAGCGCCCAGAGCACGACGCCGATGACGAGCAGACCACCGGCGATCTCGTACTGAATGGTGTCGCGCCCGGTCAGCGGCGTCACGAAGAACGCACATGTGAGCGCACCGATGATCGGCAGGATGGTCGGTGTCGTGAAATGCCGTCTGTTGATGGTGTCCTTGCGGAGCACGAGCACAGCGATGTTGACGATCGTGAAGACCCCCAGGAGCAGCAGGGCGGTCGTGCCTCCGAGCGCGGAGATGACGTCGCCGGAGTTCTTGGTGACGACGATGATGAGCCCGAACGCGATGAGGGTCGTGAAGATGATCGCGACCCAAGGGGTCTGGCGGCCCTTGTGGACCCAGCCCAGGACCGGCGGCAGCACCTCCTGGCGCGCCATCCCGTAGAGGAGTCGGGAGGCCATGAGCATGTTGATCAGGGCCGAGTTGGCAACGGCGAACATGGAGATGAAGGGCAGCAGTGTCTTGATCGGGACGTCGGGTGCCGCCGTCTCCACGACCTTGACCAGTGGGGTGTCGGTGTCGCCGAGCTCTCCGACCGGCACGATCGCGACGGCAAAGAGGGCGACGAGGATGTAGATGACGCCGGTCATCCCGATGCCGGTGATCATCATCTTGGGGAAGTTGCGGACCGGGTCCTTGGTCTCCTCGGCCATGTTGACCGAGTCCTCGAAACCGACCATTGCGAAGAAGGCCAACGAGGTGGCAGCCGTCACCGCCAAGAAGGCCGACTTGTCGGAGGGACTGTCGAAGACCATCGTGCGCGAGAAGTCGGTCTTGCCGGCGAAGAGGGCGTAGAAGCCGACCATGATGACGAGCAGTAGACCGGAGAGCTCGACGCAGGTCAGGACGATGTTGGCCCTGACGCTCTCGCCGACACCACGAAAGTTCACCAAGGCCACCAGCAGCATGAAGCCCAGCGCGATCATGACGACGAGATTGCTGTTGTCGGCGTCCCAGCCGAAGCCCTTGGCCATGTTCGAGGCGAAGGCTCGCGAGGCCGTCGAGGCGGACGTGATGCCCGAGCACATGACCGTGAAGCACACCATGAAGGTGAGGAAGTGGATGCCGAAGGCCTTGTGGGTGTAGAGCGCCGCACCGGCTGCCTGGGGGTACTTGGTGACGAGCTCGAGGTAGGAGAAGGCTGTCACCATCGCGATCGCGAAGGCGACGAGGAAGGGCGCCCATGCCGCTCCGCCGACCTCGGCCGCCACATCCCCTGTGAGCGCATAGACCCCTGTGCCGAGGATGTCGCCAACGATGAAGAGCAGCAACAGTTTGGGTCCCATGACCCGCTTGAGCTCGGTCTGCACCTCACCCTGATTCTCGGCGGTCTCGACGGCCTGACTCATCGCGTCCTCCATCATCACGTGCGGGACGGGAACCCCGCGGATGACTCGTCACTGTGGCACAGAAGGAGCGCCCGTGGCGGGTTGGGACAACGCCCAGATCGTGGGCCTCAGGCGTCGATGCGTTCGCGGTCCAAGGTGCGCGCAGACTCGACGATGAAGTCCTTGCGCGGCGCCACCTCGTTGCCCATGAGCAACTCGAAGACGCGCTGGGCCGCCTCGATGTCGCCGATCGTGACCCGCCGCAGGGTGCGGTGGCGCGGGTCCATGGTGGTCTCGGCCAACTGATCGGCGTCCATCTCGCCCAAGCCCTTGTAGCGCTGGATCGGGTCCTTGATCGTTCGGCCCCGCTTGGTGAGCGTGGCGAGCGTCTTGCGCATCTCGGTCTCGGAGTAGGTGTAGATGAGCTCGTTCGGCTTCGAGCCCGGGTTGACGACCTCGATCCGGTGCAGCGGTGGCACCGCGGCATACACCCTCCCCGCCTCGATGAGCGGGCGCATGTAGCGGTGGAAGAGAGTGAGGAGCAGGGTCCGGATGTGGGCGCCATCGACATCGGCGTCAGTCATGATGATGACCTTGCCGTAGCGGACCGTCTCGAGGTCGAAGGTGCGACCGGAGCCGGCCCCGATGACCTGGATGATCGAGGCGCACTCGGCATTGCCGAGCATGTCGGTGACCGAGGCCTTCTGGACGTTGAGGATCTTGCCGCGAATCGGCAGCAACGCTTGATAGTCCGAGGAACGAGCCAGTTTCGCGGTGCCGAGCGCGCTGTCGCCCTCGACGATGAAGAGCTCTGTCCGATCATTGTCGGAGGATCGGCAGTCCGCGAGTTTGGCTGGCAGAGAGGAGGACTCGAGCGCATTCTTCTTGCGCTGGGTCTCCTTGTGGAGGCGCGCACTGATGCGCGTCTTCATCTCTGCGGTCACCTTCTCGAGAAGCAGGGCCGACTGGGCCTTCTCGCCACGTTTGGTCGACGTGAGCAAAGAGGTCAATTCGGACTCGACGACCTTGGCGACGATGGCGCGCACAGCCGCTGTGCCCAACACCTCCTTGGTCTGACCCTCGAACTGCGGCTCGGCCAGGCGGACCGTCACCACGGCGGTGAGCCCGGCCATGATGTCGTCCTTCTCGACCTTGTCGGAGCCGACCTTGAGCCGCCGCGCGTTGAGCTCCAGTTGGCGACGGAAGACCTTGAGCAGCGCCTGCTCGAAACCGGCGACGTGGGTGCCACCCTTGGGCGTGGCGATGATGTTGACGAAGCTGAGGGCCTTGGTTTCGAAGCCGGTCCCCCACCGCAGAGCAATGTCGACCCCACACTCGCGCTCGACATCGGTCGGTGTCATGTGGCCCTTGGCGTCGAGCACGGGCACCGTCTCGGTGAAGGTGCCGCTGCCCTGAAGGCGCCAGACATCGGTGACCGGGGGATCGATGGCCAGGTAGTCGCAGAACTCGGAGATACCGCCGTCGTGGACGAAGGTCTCTTCGGTGGCCTCGGAGCCCCGCTCGTCGCGGATGACGATGGTCAGGCCGGGCACGAGGAAGGAGGTCTGCCGGGCTCGGGCGAGGAGCCCGGTCAGGTCGAACTGGGCGTCCTTGAGGAAGATCTGGTGGTCGGCCCAATAGCGGACCCGCGTGCCGGTGATCCCTCGCCTGACGTTGCCGACGATGTCGAGCTGGGAACCCGCGACGTAGGGGGTGAAGGCGTGCTCGGGATCCTTGCGACCCTGGGCACCGGCCACATCCGAGAAGACGCCCGGCTCGCCACGCCGGAAGCTCATGGCGTACGTCTTGCCCCCTCGGTCGACCTGGACGTCGAGCCGGCTGGACAGGGCGTTGACGACCGAGGCGCCGACACCGTGGAGCCCACCGGAGGCGGTATAGGAGCCCCCGCCGAACTTTCCGCCCGCGTGCAGTCGCGTGTAGACGAGCTCCACGCCGGTCAGCCCGGTCTTGGGCTCGATGTCGACCGGGACGCCACGGCCGTTGTCCCGCACCTCCACCGAGCCGTCCTCGAAGAGGACGACCTCGATCCGGTCACAGTGGCCACCGAGGGCCTCGTCGACGGAGTTGTCGATGATCTCCCAGAGGCAGTGCATGAGGCCGCGACTGTCGGTGGACCCGATGTACATCCCAGGGCGCTTGCGGACCGCCTCCAGGCCCTCGAGGACCTGCAGGTGGTGAGCGGTGTAGTCCTGAGTGGACTTCGTGGTCGCGGTCTTCTTCGCGGCGGTGGCCACGGGCGATGCTCCTGGGGTGCGGCGGGTGATACCCCAGCAGGCTAACCGCGGGCCCTGACAGCCCGGCCACGCCACGCGGGCCGGAGGGTATGCCGCGGGGCCGGCCCCGCGGCATACCGTCACCGACAAGTGATGGNACGCGCGAGGNAATTCTCGGTCGGGAAGGATTCCTCGTGTTTGACTGTTGGTCCGAGGGCACCCCGATCCCGGGGTGGACGAGTGCAAAGCCTTGAGGAGGCCGATGTGAACGCTGCACTGGCACCGAGCCTGTCTGCTGCCGACCGATGCGACCGGTGTGGGGCCCAGGCCTTCGTGCGGGCCCGCCTCCACGGTGGTGGTGAATTGCTCTTCTGCGCCCACCACGGCCGCAAGCACGCGCCCGCCCTCGAAGGCCACGCCGACATCCATGACGAGTCCGACCGCCTGACCACGCCGGAGCCGACGACCGCCGACTGAGTTGAGCGGCTTCCTGCCCGAGGGCACCACCACGTGGGTGCCCGGGTTGATCATCCTGATCGGGATGCTGGGCATTGTCGTGCCCGTCCTGCCGGGCCTCCTGCTCACCCTG